>OLOP01002285.1_pt1 | contig 10876 bp, 8 predicted proteins | sample 1672381 | NCBI WGS metagenome assembly OLOP01 (sample SAMEA3136678, study PRJEB25190) | human gut metagenome | biome: human gut; feature: human-associated habitat; material: faeces | place: Austria | collected 2013 | reverse complement strand
CTGGGTGTGGAGATTGCCGGCAAGAAGGTCCTCGTGCTCGGAGCCACCGGCGGCGCCGGCACCACGGCAAGCATGGTGCTGGGCGACCTGGGCGCGATCGTGGTGCCCGTGGGACGCACGAGCGAGGTCAACTACGACAACATCGCACAGCAGTCCGACGCTGCGCTGCTCGTCAACTGCACGCCTGCCGGTATGTTTCCCCACTGCCCCGACGCGCCTTGCACGCTCGAGGGCCTCGACGCGCTCGAGGGCGTCATCGACATCGTCTACAACCCCGCCCGCACGGGGCTCATGCTCGAGGCCGAGCGTCGCGGCATACCCTGCATCGGCGGCTTGCTCATGCTTGTGGCCCAGGCGGCGCAAGCCGTCGAGCGCTATACCGGCCAGGTCACCCCGCGCAAGCGCATCCTGGACGTGACGGAGCGCCTGTCACACCGCGAGCAGAACATCGCACTGATCGGCATGCCGGGCTCGGGCAAAACCCGCGTGGGTGAGCAGATAGCCCTACTCACCGGTCGCGAGCACATCGACCTGGACCGCGCCCTCGAGGAGCGCCTGGGCATGCCTTGCGCCGACTTTATCGTCGAGCGCGGCGAGCCGGCCTTCCGCGAGCAGGAGACGGCGGCCCTGGCCGACATCTCCAAACGAAGTGGCCTGGTGCTTTCCACCGGCGGCGGCGTCGTCACGCGCGACGAGAACTACCCGCTGCTGCACCAGAACAGTCAGATTGTGATGCTCAACCGTAAACTCGATGAGCTCGCCCACAAGGGTCGCCCCATCACCGCCCGCGACGGTATCGACAAGCTGGCCGAGCAGCGCATGCCGCGCTACCGCGCCTGGGCCGACTACATCATCGACTCGCGCGACTGCGCAGCCAACACCGCCCGAGCCCTCCTCGACACCCTCTAAACCACCACAAAGGGGACAGGCACCTTTGTGGTGGTTTCACACTCCGCCGCACCGTCGCACCACCCGCCCAACCGCAAAGGAAGCAACCATGAAAGCTCTCGTCATCAACGGACCCAACCTCAACATGCTCGGCATTCGCGAGCCGGGCATCTACGGCAGCGACAACTACGACCGCTTGGTCCAGATCTGCAAGGAGGCCGGCGCCACGCAGGGCTTCGACGAAGTCGAGGTCTTCCAGTCCAACCACGAGGGCAGCATCGTCGACAAGATCCAGGAGGCATACGGCAAGGTCGACGGCATCGTCATCAACCCGGCGGCTTACACGCACACGAGCGTGGCAATCCTAGACGCCCTCAAGGCCGTCTCCATCCCCGCCGTCGAGGTCCACATCAGTGCCGTCGAGACGCGCGAGGACTTCCGCCAGGTAAGCTACGCCCGCCTGGCCTGCTTCGCCACCATCACCGGCGAAGGCCTCCAGGGCTACGCCCATGCGTTGGAGCTGCTGAAAGAGCATCTGCTACACTAATCCCTGGGGCAAAATAATCAGGTTTGTTTGTCCCAAGACTTAAGTAACTGTTCGATTGACATACAAAGGAGCATATCCATGTCCCAGCACGATTACCTCGTCGTCGGTGCCGGCCTTTCGGGTGCCGTCTTTGCCAATGCCGCCAAGCGCGCCGGCAAGTCGGTCCTGGTCATCGACCGCCGCGACCACATCGCCGGCAACATCTATACCGAGGACGTCGAGGGCATCCAGGTCCACCGCTACGGCGCCCACATCTTCCACACCTCCATGAAGGACGTCTGGGACTACGTCAACCGCTTCGCCGAGTTCAACAACTACGTCAACTCGCCGGTCGCCAACTTCCACGGCAACATGTACAACATGCCCTTCAACATGAACACCTTCGCCAAGATGTGGCCGGGCGTCGTCACGCCGGCCGACGCCAAGGCCAAGATCGCCGAGCAGGTGGCTGCCGAGAACATCGGCGAGCCGGCCAACCTTGAGGAGCAGGCGCTGTCACTCGTGGGCCGTGACATCTTCGAGACGCTCGTGAAGGGCTACACCGAGAAGCAGTGGGGCCGCGACTGCCGCGACCTGCCCGCGAGCATCATCAAGCGCCTCCCCTGCCGCTTCACCTACGACAACAACTACTTCAACGACCGCTACCAGGGCATCCCCATGGGCGGCTACACCAAGATGGTCGCCAACATGCTCGAGGGCGTCGAGGTGCGCTGCGGCGTGGAGTACAAGGAGCTGATCGCCGCCGAGCCCGATATCGCCGCCAAGACGATCTACTGCGGCCCCATCGACGCGTTCTACGACTTTAAGCTGGGCACGCTGGAGTACCGCAGCCTGCGCTTTGAGACCGAGACGCTCGACGAGCAGGACCACCAGGGCGTGGCCGTGGTCAACTACACCGAACGCGAGATCCCCTACACGCGCATCATCGAACACAAGCACTTTGAGTTCGGCACGCAGGACAAGACCGTCATCACGCGCGAGTACCCGGCCGACTGGAAGCCCGGCGACGAGCCCTACTACCCCATCAACGACGCCAAGAACGAGGCCCTCTACAAGCAATACGAGGAGCTGGCAGCGCAGGAGGGCGACGTGATCTTTGCCGGTCGCCTGGGCGGCTACAAGTACTACGACATGGACAAGGCCATCGCCGCGGCCTTCGAGCTCGTCCGCAACGAACTGGACGTGGAGCCCACGGAGGCGTAAGGGCCCAAAACGGGCCTCTGCGCGAGCCGAAAACAGCACAAGCAGGCACGCCAACGCCGGCAGGAGCAATTTCGCCCCTGCCGGCGTTTTTGTATGGAGACGAAGTTGGCTGTTCTGTCCATTATCTAGCCGAGGATATAAGTGGACACGCCCTGCCACAGAGGCAAAAACCGGAAGTATGCGGCAAATTCTAAACATGCCGAGCACACCGGGGTAGCGCACAGAGATGTGGTGTAAGAGGCGGGGCATGCCCCGCCTCCGCCCTTTCTTGAAAGGGAGGGGACACCGCCTAGAATTCGTCGTTGGAGTAATGAAGGTGACGAATGGAAGGAAAGGCGATGCCCCAAGAAGAGAGTGTACTGCGCCTCGGCCGCGACGAGGCCCTCGAGGCGGCGAGGCTTTGGCAGGAGTGCGGCGACGCGCGCGAGTTCGCGTGCAGGATGCTGGGCAGCGTGATGAACGCGCTGATGGACTCCGAGGCCCAGCAGATGTGCGGCGCGAGCCGCAACGAGCGCAGCGACGGCAGGGAGAACAGCCGCAACGGCTACCGCCCCAGGTCGCTCAAGACCGCCGTGGGCGACGTGGAGCTCGAGATACCCAAGCTCAGGCACGGCACCTACTACCCCGAGGGCATGCTCGCGCGATGGTCGCGCGTCGACACCTCGGTGGCCGCCATCGTGCAGGAGATGTACGTGTGCGGCGTGTCCACCCACAAGGTCGAGCGCGTGGCGTCCAGGCTGGGCATATCCTCGCTGTCGAGCTCGGAGGTCTCGAGCCTCTGCTCCGACCTCGACGCCGAGGTGGCGGAGTTCCGCCGCCGCGACCTTTCGGCCACGCCGCGCTGCTACCTGTGGCTCGACGCCACCTACATGAGCTGCAGGGTCGGCTCGTCGGTCGTCTCGCAGGGCGTCGTGACCGCGATCGGGCTGGGCGCCGACGGGCGCAAGCACTTCCTGGGCTGCGACGTGGTCGACACCGAGAGCGAGGACTCCTGGGCGGCGTTCCTCGGCGGGCTGCGCGAGCGCGGGCTGGCCGGAGTTCGCCTCGTGGTCTCCGACAGCCACGCCGGGCTCGTGGCCGCCGTCTCGCGCCTGTTCCAGGGCTGCGCCTGGCAGCGCTGCGTGACGCACCTGCAGCGCAACCTCCAGAGCGCCTGCTCGGGCAGGCCCGAGGACTCCAAGGCGGCCGTCAGGGACCTCGTGCACGCCGCGGTCTACCAGGACGACCCCGACCTCGCGCGCTGCGTGTGGGCCGAGGCGGCGCCCTGGGTGGCGTCGGTGTCCGCCAGGGCCGGCGAGGTCTTCGAGCAGGCCGAGGACTCCGCGCTGGCGTTCACGGCCTTCCCCAGGGCGCACTGGGCCAAGCTCCGAACCAACAACGTCCAGGAGCGCGCCAACCGCGAGATCAAGCGCCGCTACAGGGTCGCGCAGTCCTTCCCCTCGAGGGAGTCGATGCTGCGCCTGACGTGCGCGAGCCTCATGGAGACCGAGGGGCAGTGGTCCCAGCAGCGCGTGTTCTCCGAGGCCTCGGCCGCCGAGGGCTTCGCCGAGCCCGCGGACAGGCCGGCCCCGACAGAGGGGAGGCGCCGCGCGCTCGGGCGGCGCGCCAGGGAGATAGTGGACGAGATAGTCGAGAGGCGCGGCCTCAAGAAGGAGTAACATCGGGACTTGCAGCGACGGACCTCAGGACGCTCTTACACCACGTCTGCGCGCGCCACCCACACCGGGATACCGCAACGCCTATACCTGCGGTTTCTCTGCGCGAAAAGGGCGGTGTGCTCATGGGTTTCGGAATTTGCCGCATACTTCCGGCGAGCGGTTCCGGAAGTGCGGGGAAAAATCAAGAATAGCCGACCAGACCCCGATGTTGCGCTTCCGCGACCTGCGGTTTTAATGCCGAAAATCGGGTTATGCTCGGTGATTTCCGATTTTTCCCCGCACTTCCAGAGAACGCAGCAACACCGAGCGCCCTGAAACGGAAAACGCGACAAATTCCGCTGGAATAACAACTTCTTAAACGCAAAAACCGCCTTTCGGCGGTTTCCACGGACCAAGCCGGACGTACCGTCGCAAGGCCTCATCACAGTTGAAACATTAATAAATTGCTCAATCCCAGTCAATCATTATCCAGATTGAATGACAACGGACGAGCTAAATAGAAAAGCTGATCTGCGGCAGGTAAAGTGGCCCCCATACTCCGCCAGCAGCAACATTCTCAATAATGCCCTTTGCATAGGAATAAAGGTCTTGCATGCCGAAGCTAAGCGCCTCCCTATCAAACGCTTCATCGTCTAAATCAGATGGAGCACGATAGATACCAGACACGGATATTTCGGAACGATAATAGTGCCCCTCATCACTGGGAATGAGCTCTATGACGAGGTTGAGCTGCCGAAATCCATAGCCAAGCCGAGATATCTGCGGACCTCAGGAACATCGCGAATGAGCCTCATAAGGGTATTAGCAGTAATAGATTGTTGCGTTGCCCCGTTCTCCCAACGAGACGCCGTGGGTTTTGAAACCCCTAATAGCGACTCAAACTCATGCTGAGTCAAACCAAGATCAGAGCGCAAATCCTTTATATCCGAGGGAGATAAAAGTCCATGAGCCTTAGCATATTGGGAAGCCAGTGCATGGGCGAGCTTAGTCGCCTCTGTAGCAGTCATTTCATCGTTGCCGCACTCGCAAACATAATGCTCAATTCCTTTTACGGTAATTTTCTCGCCACGGTAGATTTCAGTCATTGGCGCCGTGGTAAATTGCATTTCTTTGCCGCATTCCATGCAACGCATGGCTCCTCCTTTAATGAATGTATCCATCGATGTTCGCAGACAAAACATTTAAATGCGCATTGCCTTCGGAATCAATTGAAAACTTAACGTACCAATCCTCGTATTCAAAACCTCGGCACACGTAGACATCTGCGTAAACATCATGTAGAGGCCCATCCATATCGAGCGCGATGGATTTTCTAAAATCGTCAGGCTTCAGATAATCAAATAGGTCAGCAAGGAAATGATCGATGTCCAAATAACCAAACTGATTCATCAGGTGTCTGCGCACCCTACCATTTACAATCATCTTTCCCGAGCGAGCCAAAGACTTCGCTTCGTCAAGTGAATATGTCGGTCGGAGCTTGGTTCGATTCATAACCACCCCTTAGTTAGCATAATGCTAACTATATTCGTCTTGTTGCCAATTGGCAACTCAATATAGCGTTCCAGTCAAGAGCATTGCCGCATTATGGGACTATCCGGAAGTGCGGGAAAATCAAGGCCGGTCGACCAGACCCGGTTTTACGCTTTCGCAACCTACGGTATTGTTGCCAAAAATCAGGTTGTGCTCGGAGGTTTCCGTTTTCCTCGCACTTCCGGAGAACACGACCCTGCATCGAGAGCTCAAGCATAAATAGGTCATCCGCGATAACATCCAGTTGTCGCGGAAACGTCAAAGGGCCGTTGCCGGAAAACCGAACAACGACCCTTCTTTGTCATCGCCTCACGTAGAGTCCGCGATGACTGTATCACTGAAATCATTTTAGAGTAACGTCAAAAGGACCGCCAGAACAACAAGTGGCAATACGGCTGTTCGGATCCAGTCTCTAGCTAAAAACTAATGGTCGCTTTTTTCGAGGTCTTTGTCTTTAACGGCTACTCCAAGATAATTCTGGCCGCTACAACGATATCCATTTTGCTTGATCCGCTCGTTGAATCACCGTGCAGTTCTGACATCCCGTAGCGATATGGGGCGCGCCCATGTCACTGTCATATTAAATTAACCAATGAAGCCGTCACGTGCTGCTCCCCTCTATCAAATCTCGCAAACGATACGCGCACGACGAATCGAATTGATCGATAAGGAAGTCGAACACGACGCGCAAATCGCCTCTCAGCATTCCCCGGTGAGCCAAATCCGGCCCCAGCTTATCGACAGCACAAGTGCAAATTTCCTCGAGATAATACTGCGTATTTGAATTGTGTCGCGAAGAAGAGAGGCGGACCCCGTTGCGGATAACCGCCGCGCACCAGTGGAGGCCATTCTCCAAACGCTCGGGAACAACCTCATGTAGCAGGTATGCAAACGAAGTCAGTGTCGCAGCCCCTTTTTGTCGACGCGAGACCTTGGAGAAGAAGCCATCCCACCGGTCATAGTCCAAAATTGACCCAAAGTCCACATGTGACCAAGACGCGTCCGCGAAAAGCAGTGCTTCCAGCAAATCCTCAGGGTCGTTTCTACGACCATCGATCAGATTACCCGAAAAACACGCTTCATAGGTTTCATTCCAATAAGCGAAGAAAAGCGAGTCGTCCAACCTTCCTCGAAGTCGAGCAAGGAGCAATTCTGCCAGAAAATGCCCTCCCACATATTGTTGAAGCAACAACGGGGCTACCTCGGCGAGAATACGATGGTAACAACTTGGCTTTGTCTTAATGAACCACAACGCAATCTGCCGGACAAAACCAACCTGAGATTCAAAAATCCAAGAGGCATTTCGGTGGGCTATTAGCCCGGATGAAGCTACTTTAACATAGTTTTCTATAGCAAAAGGATCGCACACGTCGTCGCTGCACGCTGTCACCAAGACAAAAGCCGTCGCAAGGTGTTCCGGATTGTAGGCAACGTAGTCTTCCAAATTCGAGACACCAAGATCCATGGCGATGATTCGTTCTGGCAATTGAGGATTGTTCCTAAGAAGTAAGTCCATCAGTTCGTCGTTACTCAAACGACGCTCTTGAGCGGGAAGCTGGAAAGTGGTCTCCCGTCTTGTATCCCAGAATTTACCAGCTGTCAGATATCCAGCAAGAAAAGCCTCTATTGCACGAACATTCCCTAAATAATAGGTTCCGATTGCCTCCATTAAGCTCGAGTGCAGAGCCCTTTCCGGACCAACGACCAGCCTTGCAACAAGAGTCGGAAAATCGCCTACTCCCCGAGCCGCAGACAAAACGGAAGATTTGACAAGCGCCTCAACAGAAGAGTCTTGATGAGGGGGATGTACATTTGTAGCGCCCAGGCATTCCGAGACATACCCGTAGCACCATTCAAGCTCGGATTCCGAAAGTTTATCCAAATAGTCTCGAAGAGCAATTGCGACAGTGTATCCGCATGCATCGCGGAGAAATAGAGCCGCGCCGTCACTATCTATCAGTTCTTTAGCACGAAGCAATGCAGCGTTAATGGAATCGAAGCTTTCGTTAAGCTGACCGCCATTTTTCCATCCATTGTGCGCCCACGTATAAAAAGCAAGAGATTGACTCGGGTTCTCGTCTTTCAACATTGCCCTATGCTGTTTTAGCTTTTCTGCCAAATCCTTGTCTGGATCAACTTCCAAGATAATTCCAGGTTGATTCGGATCATCAGAATTTCCAACGACCCTAAGTCGACGCGAATCCATTTGCTGATACGCCCATCTGGTGAGCGCATCTTCCTCATCCAATATCCCCATAGTGTCGTCAATAATCGAATGAACACGATCGGCGACACTGGCCTTACCGTCCAGCAGAAAAAGATTGTTGTCCAGCTGCACGAGCAGCGCAGCGCTAGACAACGTCTTCTCGCTAATTCGATACTTCGAAACAATCTCTCTGTCCTGTTTATGCAGATAATAGCTCGCATAAGGATGGACCGCAGGACTAAGCCGCCCGCTAATCGATCTCTCTTTATCCAACATAACCACAGCCCGACAGGAAAGTAACGCGCAGAGCACGTCGGGGCATTTTTCCGGAGCGTTCAGCACGGCCGAAACGACAATGGACACAACCGAGCAAGAATGGGAAGCCTTCAAAGCAGCAAAGCAAAGGTATTCTAACTGCGCGGTAGTAGCTACATCTGAAACCTCAAGTAGCCATCGCTCAAATGCCACCATGATTGACGAATACAAATCAGAACCGCAACCAAACAAGTGGGCCGTCCATAGTCTGCCGCTAAAAATATAGCTTCTGTCTATCTCGCCCAACCGCACGCTCGCTTCCAAACATTCATCAGCAAAATCCGAATGCATGAGAGAGTCGGCAACATGGTCGGCGATTCTGCAGACCAACCGCAATGCAGTTTCCCAGTCAGCCCTAAATAGGGCATAAACAGGAGTCTGCATGGCGCTTGTCGGATAATGAAATCTTCCGCAGCCGCGGAGCGCAAATTCCCTCTCACAGTCGAAGCCCATCTCATAGAATTCGTCTTTATGATTGGCTTTGATTGTCCAAGCATTAAATAAGAACTCCGAGTATTCGTTTGGGATCGCACAGGCAACATACCGCGTCGATAAAGAATCCTTAACCATGCCCCGGAATAAAGGGTGGTTACGCTCCTTGCGATCATCCCAATCCCGCTCTTGAGCACAATAGTCTGCCAATTCTTGACTCAGCTCACTCGCCGTTTCAAGTATTACCGAAACACATGTTTCTTCAACACCATAGTATTGGTAGTGATCGCTCTCATGCCCAATCTTATTAATCAACGTGAGCGCAACTAGTCCTGCCTGTCGAGTCGTTTCTCCAGAATGATTGTTTTTGCCCCAAACGTCTAAAACTTTAACGAGAACAGAAGACGCCTTTAGAGGGATCTCCTCCCTATACCTATAAAGAAAAGCAATGTAGTCCTTCCAACCATTGCAGGAAGGCTTTTCCTGAAGAGGAACCTTGCCTTCGAACCCGCTGTTTGAGATGCGTTCCATGGCATCATAATCAATATCCATACAAGAAAGACGCAATGATCTCCCCAGACTGCTCGCAAACGCCCAGTCATTAGCTTTAAGCTCAAAGGAGAATTGCGATAACAGTTCTGCCGTTTGATTGGATTGAAGAATCGAGCGGTTGATGCAATCTCCCCACTTCTGACATGCATCTTCGTTGCTGAACGCCTCTTCAACCAGGCGTTCCAACACTTCACGGTTTACGCCGTCACTCTCAATAAGCCAATCGGCCAGTAACTTCTTCGTGGCAAAATCCGGCTTTAACTCAGCCAATAAATGCCCGGCTGAATCCGATGTCGAAAATAGATGATTTAGCAACGCGTCAATTGCGAGCTCTTCATAATAATCATGAGCGAAACGTACGCTCTGCATATCAAAATTGGCAATTATGCCGTCGTTTCTAAACCGTTCGAGCACCTTCAAGTCAGGTACAAAGCTCGTCTTATCCAATGAAAGCCGACAAGACGCCATCCAAAAAACCGTCTCTTTTCGCAAAGCAGATTCAGCTTCGCTAAAACCTTTGAAATAGAGCTCATTGAGGACAAAATCTCTCAGTCCTTCTTCAGACGCTATTTCCCCCGGTCTCACCTTTGAGAGGACTTTGGCGATAATAGGCTTTCTGAACGGAGGGGCGGAGACGATCGAAGGAGACTTGTCCGCATAACCTAAACGAGCAAGATAGCCACATGTTTCATCTTCGGTAAAGCCGCCAACCGAAACAACCGTTGGAGCGGACTCAAACGCATCATGAACACGTCCCTCCACTTCCCTACCGCATGAAGAGCGAACTGTCATAAGAACCGACCAACTTCCGTTGCTCGCAAAATCAAATAGAGCAACCGGAAGGGAACGATTCTGCGATTCAGCCAAGTACTCGGCAGAATCAATTAACAGATAGCGCTTGTCCGTTGATTGAAAAACACGTTGAACATCACTTAGCCCAAACCCATGCCAACCGCCAAACAGGTCCTCCTCGCTCCTCCAGGCATCGGCCCCATGGCAGTCCACCACAACAGCAACCGAATCGCCGGGGAGCGAGGACAGGAACTCTTTGGCGACCGCGGTCTTGCCAACGCCCGAATCACCCGTAAGCAACACGACGCTATTCCCCCTGCGAAATCCCTCGCGAATCTCTTCGAGAAGGTCACTCCGGTCAATCTTGAGTTCTTCATCTTTAATAACAACCGAAGTATCGATGTGTCCAAGATAGCGTTTGCCCTGGCCAACAAGACGCAGCCCCAAACCAAAGGCATCATACGGATCGTTGGAGAAAAAGTGCCTTGCTATTGTTTTGTTCTCAAGCAGCACAAACGGGGACTCAAAGGCGGATGCAAGAAACCACTCGATCTTAATTCCAAGGCGACCGGCATGGTCTTCGATCGCCATCTTGGCCACCGGATCCCGAACGCCGTCGGGTCCTGTGCTCCCTGGCCCAAAATCCTTATTACAGAAGAAAACGAGGCGTGTCAGCTCTGGATAGCATTCATGGATTTGATCGCGTCGGAAATGTTGGTGTAAGCGCGCCGACGGCTGACCGCCAAACGCAAG
>OLOP01002284.1_pt1 | contig 10877 bp, 7 predicted proteins | sample 1672381 | NCBI WGS metagenome assembly OLOP01 (sample SAMEA3136678, study PRJEB25190) | human gut metagenome | biome: human gut; feature: human-associated habitat; material: faeces | place: Austria | collected 2013 | reverse complement strand
TTGGAAGAGAACCGGCGCAGCCGGTCCGCCCACCTGAGAGTTTTGGAAAAATGCTGAACGGCAGAAGCCGTTGTGTGAGGAGGAGAGCAAACCATGGGTCAGGCAGCATACGATTACAACACCGCGCGGCGCAGAAAAGTGCCGCAGACACAGCGCAAGACCGAATTGCGCGTGGAAAAGGGCGGCAAGCGCCGTCTTTCGCCGCTGCAGGCAGCGCTGCGCAATGCCATGCATCTGGTGGCGGCAGCCCTGCTCACCGGGTTTGCCATCAGCCTGCTGATGAGCGAGGCCCAGCTGGTGGAGCTGAATGATCAGATCCAGGACGCCAAGGCCCAGCTGGTGAGCGCCCAGAGCCAGTACACCTACTACAACAGCACCCTGAACAGCAAGACCAACATCACCAGCGTGGAAGAAGCGGCCAGCCGTCTGGGTCTGATGAAGATCGACCCCAGCCAGATCACCTACATCCGGCTGAACGAGTCCGGTGCGCTGGAGCGTCAGCAGTCCCCTGTGCGGCAGTGGACCAGTTTCATCTACAACGGTGCCGTGACCATTCTGGGCACCGTAAAATAACATCAAAACGGGAAAGCGTGCGGCAGCGCACGCTTTTTCGGTTTTTAGCCGGTCCGGGGCAGCCGCCGCGCGGGCCGATATCCTGAAGAAAACAGCAGGCAGAACGGGTGCTCCGCCCTGTCTGCGGGAGAACAGCATGCAACAAGATTCCAACAAGAAAAAGGGCAAAGGCTACCGGGTGCGCCCGGCCTTTGCGCGGGAACGGCTCAACGGACGCACCCGGCGCGTGTGCAGCATTCTGGGGCTGGCGGCGGTCGTGCTGGCATCGGCCGTGGTCGTCCGCAGCCTGTATGTCATCCAGATCCGGGACGGTGCCAAGTACCGACAGTATGCCGCCCAGCAGCAGCTGCTGGACACCACGGTCAAGGCCACCCGCGGCGAGATCTACGACGCCAACGGCATCACGCTGGCTTCCACCAGCGTGGTGTGGAACATCTGGGCTGACCCCAGCTACAGCAGCATCCTGTACACCACCAGCACCAACGACGATAAAACGACGGTGCGCACATTTGACCCGACCATGTGCGCCGAGGTCAGCCAGGGCATCACCCTGCGGCTGCTCTCCGGCGACGGCGAGAGTCTGGACGCGGTGGACACTTCCTCGGAGGAATACACCCAGCAATACCAGACCGTGTACGATGCACTGTCCAAAATTGATTCCTCCTATGTGGTGCTGGCCACCAAGGTGAACAACGCCGTCAAGCTGTCCATTGAGGATTATGTGTCCGGTTTCAACAAGGCGCACAAAAAGGGCTCCGGCGCAGACCGCATCGGGCGGGTGTCCGTCTCGACGGAAAAGAGCTCTCAGCGCAACTACCCCTACGGAGCCTTTGCGGCTGCCGTGCTGGGCTTTACCGACGGCGAGGGCGTGGGCACTTACGGCCTGGAAAAATCCTACCAGTCCACGCTGGCCGGTGTGGACGGCCGCACCATCACCCGGCGCAACGCGGTGGGCAACGCCATTGCCGACCAGAACGCCACCACCTTTGCCGCCAAGGACGGCTCCAATCTGGTGCTGTCGCTGGACGTGAACGTGCAGGAGATCGCGGAACGCTACCTGACGGAGGCCGTTGCGGCCAACAACGTCGAGAACCGCGGCTGTGCCATCGTGATGAACGTCAAGACCGGTGCGATCCTGGCCATGGCCTCCAAACCGGACTTTGACCCCAACACGCCGCTGGATTACAGCGCCAACCTGGCCTACCTGCAGGAGCAGGTGGCCGCAGAGCCGGAGCTGTACACCATCTACCTCCGGGACGAAAATGACTCGAAGAAGTTCAAGCTGGACGAAAACGGCAACAAGATCGTGGACCCGGACCCGGATTATACCGGCACCTACCGCGATATCCTGTGGAAGAACAAGGCCATCACCGAGCTGTACTACCCCGGCAGTGTGTTCAAGGTCATCACCTCGGCCATGGGTCTGGACTCCGGCGTGGCGACCATGAACACCACCTTTACCTGTGCCGGCGCCTACGGCGTGGCCAAGGAGACCTACCACTGCGCAGGCCACAAGGCCCACGGCACCATCAACATGGCCGACGCTCTGCGCCAGAGCTGCAACCTCTACTACATCCAGCTGGGCCAGCGCGTGGGCTCCCAGCAGTTCTACAATTATTTTGACGCCTTTGGCTTTACCGAGCGCACCGGCGTGGATCTGCCCAGCGAGACCGGCCTGATGAAGTATTATTCGGCCAATCAGCTGGGTGAGGTGCAGCTGGCCTCCTCGGCATTCGGCCAGGCCATGGCCATCACGCCGCTGCAGATGTGCACTGCCGTGGCGGCAGCCGTCAACGGCGGCTATCTGGTCACCCCCCATGTGGTGGATAAGATCACCGACACCAACGGCAACGTGGTGGAGGAGATCGGCACCAACATTCGCCGTCAGGTCATCAGCGAGTCCACCAGCGATGTCATCCGCCAGATGATGGAGTACGAGGTGGGCAACGGCACCGGCGGCGGCAAGAACGCCTACGTTTCCGGCTACCGCATCGGCGGCAAGTCCGGCACGTCGGAACAGCTGAACATGCACCGCCGCGCCGACGGTGACTACAAGAAGGTCGCCTCCTTTGCGGCCGTCCTGCCCGCCGACGACCCGGAGATCCTGGTCTATGTGATGCTGGATGACCCCAACAACGCCCGCACCGACTATTCGTCCATTCTGGCCGCTCCTGTGGCCGGCAACATCATCAGCGAGGTGGCCCCCTATCTGGGCATCGCCACCGACGGCGAGGACCGCAGCCAGACCACCGTCACGGTGCCCAACCTGATCAGCACCGAGTGGAGCAATGCGCAGGTGCAGCTGAACATCAAGGGCCTCAAGCACCAGCTGATGGAGTCGGCATCCGACCAGACGGCGGCGCTGGTGACCTGCCAGTACCCCCATGCCGGGGCCAAGGTGCCCTACGGCACCACCGTGTATCTGTACACCGACACCTACGACGGCAGCCTGACCGAGGTGCCGGACGTGTCCGGCAAGAGTGCAGACTTTGCCCGCCAGATGCTGGCGGCCGCCGGGCTGAACTGCGTGGTGGAGGGTGACGCCAACGGCGTGGTCCAGAGCCAGAGCAGTGAGGTGGGGGCCAGCGTCCAGCGCGGTACCATCGTTACCATTACCTGTGGATAAAGGAACCAGAAAAACGAGAGGGGAATGAACTATGGAAAAGATCCATGCAAGCAAGCTGCTGGCAGGGCTTGTGCCTGCCGGCTTCCTCACCAGCGACCCGGAAGTGGAGCTGGTCACCACCGACAGCCGTGAGGTGCGGCCGGGCTGCATCTTTGTGGCCTTTCCCGGCGAGCGGTTCGACGGCCACGACTTTGCGGCCAAAGCACTGGAAGAGGGCGCAGCCTTTGTGGTGGTGAACCACCCGGTGGAGGGCGTCCCGGCCGAAAAAGCCATCCTCTGCCCGGACAGCTACCACGCCATGATGGTGATGGGTGCCAACTACCGCAGCCAGTACCACCCCAAGGTGGTGGGCGTGACCGGCAGCGTGGGCAAGACCACCACCAAGCAGATGACCTACGCGGCCTTGTGCGGCTTTGGTGAGACCATCAAGACCGAGGGCAACCAGAACAACGAGCTGGGCATGCCCCGCACCCTGATGCGCATCGGCGCTTCCACCGAATACGCTGTGATCGAGATGGGCATGAGCCACGCTGGCGAGATCGACCGTCTGGCCCGCGCTGCCCGCCCGGATGTGGGCATCATCACCTGCATCGGCGTGTCCCACATCGGCAATCTGGGCAGTCAGGAGAACATCTGCAAGGCCAAGCTGGAGATCTGCAACGGCCTGCCGGAGGGTGCCCCGCTGGTGCTGAACTACGACGACAAGTTCCTGCGGGCGGCAAAGCTGCCCGCCCATGTGCGGCCGGTGTGGTTCAGCCTGGCCGATGAGAGCGCCGATGTGTGCGCCCTGTCCATCCGACAGGAGAAGGACGGCATGAGCTTTGTGCTGGAGGATCAGGAGGAAGGCACTTTTGTGGTCAAGATCCCGGCTATGGGCAAGCACAATGTGGCCAATGCGCTGGCGGCCTACTGCGCCGCCACCCGTCTGGGCTGCGATCCCCGCAAGGTGATCCAGGGCCTGGCCGCCTTTGAGCAGACCGGCCGCCGCCAGAAGGTGGTGGACAGCAAGGGCGTGACTGTCATTGAGGACTGCTACAACGCCAACCCCGACAGCATGAAGGCCGCTCTGGCCATGTTCAAGGAGTTTCCCTGCAAGCGCCGCTTTGCTCTGCTGGGCGATATGCTGGAGCTGGGCGACCTGAGCCGCGAGGCCCACGAGGAGCTGGGCCGTCTGGCCGCCGAGAGCGACCTGTACTGTCTGGTGACTTACGGCGAGCAGGCCAAGCGCACCGCCGTGGTGGCCGCCGCCAAGGGGCAGAAGACCCTGCACGCCAACAACTACCGCGAGGCAGCGGATGCCCTGCTCAACCGCATCCAGCCCGGTGACGCCCTGCTGGTGAAAGCCAGCCGCGGCATGGCGCTGGAAAAGGCACTGGAAATTTTCTACGCAGAGCAGAAAGATGCCAGAGAATAACATTCTGGCGAAAATTGGAGACTGAGAAATGATTCGTTTCGCCTTGATCGTCGCGTCAACACTGGGCTTTGTGCTGACGGCGGCGCTCGGCAATTTTATGGCACCGCTGCTGCAGGAGCTGGAACGCTTCCGGCCGCAGGAACAGCAGGAGCCGCAGACCCCGGTGCAGAGCCGGGTGCCCGCGCTGGGCGGCCTGTGCCTGATGGTGAGCACACTGGCTGCCGTAGGCGTGGGCTGGACGGCGGCCTGCATCGCACAGCCCACGCTGCTGGGCAGCGAGAGCCAGCTGATGACCCGGCTGCTGATCGCGCTGTTCGGTGCACAGGCTTTCGGGGCCATCGGGCTGGCGGATGACGCCGCCCGCCTGCGCAGCCGCGCACAGCTTGGCCTGCGGCGTCTGCCCCGCCTTGCACTGGAAGCCGCCGCTGCGGCAGCGGTGCTGGTGCTGCTGGCAGTGAACGGCTGCCTGCCCACCGGCCTGCAGCTGTCCGGTGCGGGCTATGTGGAGCTGGGCGGCGCAGCCCCGGTGCTGTGGGGACTTGTGCTGGTGGCGCTGGCAGAATGTGCCCGTACCGCCGACGGAGCCGACGGCACCGTGTGCGGCACGGCCTTTGCGGCCATGCTGGGCCTCATGATGCTGGAAACACGGCTGGGCTGGTTCCCGCTGGCGGTGCTGCCGGCAGCACTGGCCGGGGCACTGCTGGCCTTTCTGCTGTGGAATTTTCCGCCCGCAAAGCTGCGGCCGGGCAGCTGCGGCTGCCTGTATCTGGCCGGGGTGCTGGGCTGCGTGCCGCTGTGCATCGGGTATGCAGAGTTGAGCATCCCGCTGGCTCTGCCCTTCTGGGCAGAGGGCGGCATGGTGCTTTTGCAGATCCTGTACCACCGCATCACCGGGCGGCCGCTGTTCCGGGCGGCTCCGCTGCACCGCTGGCTGGAAGCCCGGGGCGCGGGCCCGGTCACGGTATTTTACTGGCTGTGTGCGCTCGGCGTATGCGGCCTGGCGCTTGCCCTGGCCTTTGTGCGCTGAGGGCACAGGGCCGGATATTGGACAAAAAGGGGAGAAAACGAGCTGATGGCAACCATCCGCAAAAAAAGAAAAGAACCGGTCTCGGTGTTCCAGCGGGACCCGGGGCCGTGGTCGCGGCTGCTGATCAACTGGCTGGCCACGCTGGCGGTGATCATGGTGTTTGGTCTGGTCATGCTGTTCAGCGCCAGCTACACCACCGGTTATCTGCGCATGGGCGACAGCTTCCATTACATCAAGCAGCAGGCGCTGTGCATGCTCATTGGTCTGGGCTGCATGTTCGCCATGAGCTATGTGGACCACCGCTTCCTGCGCAGGATGGTGGTGCCGGGGTACCTCATCGTGCTGGCCATGCTGGCGGTCACCCTGACCATGGCCCCGCTGAACGGGTGCCGCCGCTGGATCCGCTTTGGCGGGTTCACGCTGCAGTCCTCGGAGGTGGCAAAATTTGAGATGATCCTGCTGTGCTCCAGCCTCGCGGCCAAGGCACCGCAGGTGGAAAAGCTGAGCCCCGGTAAAATGGTGATCATGAACTTCCGGGAGTGGCTGCATGTCCGGGTGTGGAAGCAGCTGGTGATCCCGGTGCTGCCGCTGATCCCGGTGATCGCGCTGCTGGCGCTGGAACCACACATGTCCGGCATCGTGCTGACGGTGGCCGTGGTGGGCACCATCCTGCTGCTGTCCGGCAGCGGCGGCATCCTGACCTGGGTGGGCGCCGGTACGGCGGGCCTCATGCTGGAAACGCTGCTGTCCCATGTGGACTCCATCCCGTATCTGCAGGACCGTCTGGACGGCTGGACCCAGGACCTGAGCAAGATGACCGACCAGACCGTGCAGAGCCTGTACGCCATCGGTTCCGGCGGGCTGACCGGCCTGGGGCTGGGCAACAGCGTGGAAAAACAGCTCTGGCTGCCCGAGAGCACCAACGACTTCATCTTCAGCGTGGTGTGTGAGGAACTGGGCTTTGTGGGCGCGGTGCTCATCATCGTGCTGTTTGTGCTGTTCATCGTGCAGGGGCTATGGATCGCCTACCGGGCCGAAAACCTCTACTGCACGATGGTGGGCATCGGCATCATGGCACAGATCGCCTGGCAGGTGTTCTGCAACATCGCGGTGGTCACCAACACCCTGCCCAACACCGGCATCAGCCTGCCCTTCTTCTCGTCGGGCGGCACCAGCCTGATCCTGCTGCTGGCCGAGATGGGCGTGATGGTGAACATCGGCCGCAACGGCGAGCGGGCGGCTCAGCAGCGGGAAGCGCTGCGCGCCCAGCACGAGGCCGCAAAGGCCGAGCAGGAGGCTGCCCGCAGAGAAAAGACCATCGTTCTGGCCGACGCACGGGCGGCCCGGGCAGAACAGTAACGACAAACAGGAGGAATCACCATGCGTGTTCTGATTGCTGCCGGCGGTACGGCCGGCCATATCAACCCCGCACTTGCCATTGCAGGTGCCCTGAAAAAAGCAGACCCCACCGCCGAGATCCACTTTGCCGGCCGCAAGGAGGGCATGGAGTACCGTCTGGTGACCCAGGCGGGCTACCCCTTCCACCACATCGAGATCACCGGCTTTCAGCGCAAGCTGTCGCTGCACAACATCAAACGAAATATCATCACCCTGTGGAATCTGGCCCTCTCCGGCCCCAAGGCCAAAAAGATGATGAAGGACATCCAGCCCGACCTGGTCATTGGCTGCGGCGGCTATGTGTCCGGCCCGGTGGTGCGCTGCGCCGCAAAGATGGGCATCCACACCGCGCTGCATGAGCAGAACGCCTTCCCCGGTGTGACCAACAAGCTGTTGGCCCCGGATGTGGACATCGTGTTTGCCGCGGTGCCCGCCGCTGTGGAAAAGCTGGGTGCGCCGCAAAAGACCATCGTGGTGGGCAACCCGGTGCGCCCGGAGGTGTTCACCCAGGCAAAGAACCGCGACGCCATCCGCGCCCGGCTGGGGGCAGGGGACCGCACGGTCATCCTTTCCTTCGGCGGTAGCCTGGGTGCCCGCCGGGTCAATGAAGTGGTGGGTGACCTGTGCGCCTGGGAGCAGCACGAGCACAAGCCGGTGCTGCACCTGCACGCCACCGGCCAGTACGGGGTGCAGCTGTTCAAGGACCTGGAACAGCAGAAGGGCTTTGCTGAGGGCGACAGCCTTGTGGTGAAGGAATACATCAACAACATGCCGGAGCTGCTGGCAGCAGCAGACCTGGTCATCAGCCGTGCCGGTGCCCTGACGCTGGCTGAGCTGGAGGCTGTGGGCCGTGCCGCCGTGCTTATCCCCAGCCCCAATGTGGCCGAGAACCACCAGTACTACAACGCCATGGAGCTGCAGAAGGCCGGGGCCGCTGTGGTCATCGAAGAAAAAGACCTGACCGGCGAAAAGCTGGTGCAGACCGTCTCGGAGATGCTGACCCAGCCCGGCAAGCTGGCCGAGATGGGCCGCAATGCCCGCAGCCTGTCGGTGGACGACAGCCTGGACCGCATTGCAGCAGCCCTGCTGGAGCTTGTGAAGAAGGCCTGAACGTAGAAAGAAACCGGAAAGAAGGTGCAGACAATGCAGCAATACGGCAATAACGGGCGTCCCTATGACCAGAACCGGGATTCGCTGCGTTCCTCTGGGTCTTCGCAGAGAACCACGCCCCCGAACGACGGGGCAAGCGATACCAGCCGCTATGGCTTCAACGGGGAGCCGCTGAGCCGCCCGCCGGCCCGCACGGCCAACGGTACGGTGCGGCGCACCCGGACCGACAACAGCATCGAGTTCCCCACCCAGCCGCGCCCGGTGCGGGACACCGGCAGCGCCGCCCGCCGCCCTGCCGGGCAGAACCGCCGCCCGGCCCAGCGTCCTGCGAACCGGAACGGCCGGCCTGCGCAGAACAGCCGGTCTGCCGCCCGCCAGCAACAGCAGGGACAGGGGTACAATAAAAACCAGAAGCTGCGCCCCGCTCCGCAGCGGGACGCACAGCGCCGGGAAGGCCGCAAAAAGCGCCGCCTGACCCGTGCCGCCATCCGTCGGCGGCGGATGCTCCGCCGTCTGGCAACATTTGGGCTGCTGCTGTGCGTCATCGGGATCGGTATGTACCTCACGGTGACCATGCTGTTCCGCATCAGCGCCATTCAGGTGCAGACGGCGGACGGCACCCAGGTGACCGAGATCGCCGGGTACTCCGCCGACAGCATCCTGCAGACACTGGGGGTGCAGGTGGAGGAAAACATCTTCAGCTTTGACCCCGGTGCGAAGGCTGCAGAGCTGGAACGCCAGTACCCGCTGCTGGAATCCATCCGCGTGGTGCGCGACTACCCCAACACCGTGGTGGTGCAGGTGACCGAAGCCACCCCCACCTATGCAGTGCAGGCGGGCAGCAGCTGGCTGACCCTTTCGGACAAGTTCAAGATCCTGTCCGCAGACCCCGCGCAGCCGGACGGGCTGTGCACCCTGTACGGCGGTGAAGCGACCACCGCCGCCCCGGGCGAGCAGCTGAGCTTTGCCGCACCGGAGGCCGACAGCACGGCCAGCACCAGTGCCGCATCCGACAGCAGTGCATCCGGCGTGGTGGACGAGACCGACGCAAAGATGAGCGCGCTGGCGACCCTGCAGACCAAGCTGGACGAGTACGGCATGCGGAGCGACGTGACCCGCATTGAATTTGCGGACACCGAGCAGATCGCCTTTTTGTATCAGGACCGCATCAGCGTGCTGCTGGGGACGCTGAACGATCTGGATTATAAGCTGGACCGCGCCCGCTACATGCTGAACAACGAGGACGGCAAGGGCTGCGCGGCCACCGACACCGGGCGGCTGGACTTCAGCCATGTCAGTGCCGGCAGCACCCGCAAGATCTATTTTGCACAGGGCGACCCGGTCCTGCCCTCCGGCTATGTAGTGCCGGAAAAGGTGGAGCCGGAAACGCCGGAGGAGACTGCGGACAGCAGCCTGACCGACGAAGAGGCCCCGCAGGCCGCCCCGGCGGAGGACACGGCGCCGGAGGAGATCCCGCTGACCGACCCCGCCCGCATGACCGCCAACGAGGACGAGAACCCCATGTGACCCCACATCAATGTTTTGGAGGAGCGTAGACTGTATGAAATTGGAACAACTGATGGAGGGTGTGCCTTACACGCTGGTGCAGGGCAGCCCGGAGACCGAGATCAACGACATCATTTATGACAGCCGCAAGGCGGCCCCGGGCCTGCTGTTCGTGTGCATCGTGGGCACCCAGCGCGACAGCCACGAGTTTGCCGCCGACTGCGCCGCCAAGGGCGTCAGCGCACTGGTCATCCAGCACGACATCGACCTGACCGCCGTGCCGGGCGTGACCGTGGTGAAGGTGGAAAGCAGCCGCTATGCCATGGCTCTGATGAGCGCCAACCTCTTTGGCAACCCCTCCCGCAAGATGACCATGATCGGCGTGACCGGCACCAAGGGCAAGACCACCACCACCCACATGATCAAGAGCGTGCTGGAAGCCGCGGGCAAAAAGGTGGGCATGATCGGCACCAACGGCATCTATTTCATGGGCCGCCATCAGGAGACCGCCAACACCACTCCCGAAAGCTACGAGCTGCAGAAGACCTTCCGCCAGTTCCTCGATGCGGGCTGCGATGTGGCCCTGATGGAGGTGTCCAGCCAAGGCCTGATGATGGACCGTGTGGCCGGCATCCACTACGACATCGGCGTCTTCACCAACCTCTCGCCCGACCACATCGGCCCCGGCGAGCACAAGACCTTTGAGGAGTACCGCAGCTGGAAGGGCCAGCTGTTCAAGCGGTGCGATGTGGGCGTCGTGAACATCGACGACGAGAACACCGAAGCCTTGCTGGAGGGCCACACCTGCAAGCTGGTGACCTATGGCCGCAGCGAAGCCGCCGACTACCGCGCCGAGGGCTGTGAGCTGCTCCGCACCCACGATTTTCTGGGTGTGGCCTTCCATGTCTCCGGCAGGGACAATATGGATGTGAAGGTGAACATGCCCGGCGAGTTCAGCGTCTACAACGCGCTGGCGACCCTGACCGTGGGCAAGGTGCTGGGTCTGCCCGACGCCGCCATCCACGAGGGCCTCGGCAAGTGCGTGGTCAAGGGCCGGGTGGAGCTGGTGCCCATCAGCAAGAAGTTCACCATCCTGCTGGACTACGCCCACAACGAAGTCTCCACCGAGAGTCTGCTCACCACCCTGCGGGCCTACAAGCCGCACCGGCTGGTGGTGGTGTTCGGCTGCGGCGGCAACCGCTCCAAGCTGCGCCGCTACGGCA
>OLOP01002282.1_pt1 | contig 10881 bp, 7 predicted proteins | sample 1672381 | NCBI WGS metagenome assembly OLOP01 (sample SAMEA3136678, study PRJEB25190) | human gut metagenome | biome: human gut; feature: human-associated habitat; material: faeces | place: Austria | collected 2013 | reverse complement strand
CTTGAACCACCGACCTCACCCTTATCAGGGGTGCGCTCTAACCACCTGAGCTACAGGCCCATATCCCCAAGACGCTCATATATAATACCATAAATTTTTGTCTTTGCAAGTACTTTTTTACTTTTTTTCTAAAAATTTTCTCTTTTCCTGATAATACACACGCATAATTGTGGAAACCAATAGGATTCCCAAAGCCAAAACACCCGCAATACTCAACGTTTGAAGCCCCATATTTAGTGTGTTTTGAGCATCCCCACGAATGGCCGCAAGCATCGTACGATACATACCGCCTCCAGGAACTAATGGAATCAATGCACAAACTAAAAATGTTGTGACTGGCGTCTTACATTGTCGTGCCAATATTTCTGAGGCTAAGGCTAAACCTAAAGCCCCATAGAAATTGGATAATATTTCAGAACAATCTAAATACAGTCCCACCTTGTAACAGACACCTCCAATGGCACCTACAACTCCGGCAAACCATAAATTTCTTCCTTTAATATTAAATAGGAAACCAAACCCTAAACTAGCAAGGAATGAAGAGATTCCTGCTTTTAAAATCACATATACCATAATTCATTCCCCTATATCCAAAAATACATCACAAAACCAGCCCCTACCGCAATGGCAATAGCACACAAAAAAGCATCTACCGCTCTTGCGACACCAGAAACATAATCTCCTGCAATCGTGTCACGAATCGCATTGGTAATCGCAAGCCCAGGCACTAAAAGCATAAAGCTAGAAATAACCATAATATCCACATTCGTCTGCGGTAATACTTGATGGATCAATTGCGCACTTAGTGCTGCAGATCCTGCCGATATCGCATTATTCAAGAAAGAATTTAGTTTGTGTTTTGACAAGAAACAGCTGATACAACGAATCAAAATTCCAATAAAAAAGGACATCACAATTTCTAATAAAGTCCCATTAAAGAACATTCCAAATCCAGCAGCGCCAACCGCACCAAAAAGCATTGTCTCTTTAAATGTATAGCGAGACATCCCCTTAATTCGATCCAATTCATTAGCTAACTCATCCACTGATATTGGATTTGAACAAATTCTTCTAGAAAGCGTATTAATTTGATCAATACGATTCAAATCTACCTCTCCCGTGTGTACCCTGCAAATACGTGTCATTGTCTGATTGTCATACGTCAAAGAAAACATGATACCCGTTAAAGTCACATAGCTATCCGCATATTCAATGCCTTCAAAACAACGACACATTCTGACCATTGTTTCTTCGACACGATTGACTTCCGCACCACTCTCCACTAACATCTTTCCGGCTTCAATAATTGTATTTAATAACTTCTCAATATTCATACACAAATTATAACAAAAAATAAGCAGAAAAACTGCTTATTAATCAGGAATCTCAAAAGTAATTTTGTCCAGTTCTTGAGACACATTTAAAGCGTGGTCATTAATACGCTCAAAATCTGTAAAAATACGTGACAACATCATACTGACTTCACTTGAACATTTCTTTTGTTTTAAAGCTTGAATCTGTGCTTCACGCCAACTTGATACAAGTGAATCAATCACATCATCTTTACGTTCTGCCTCTTCTACATCATCCAAATCATTCTTCATATCCACACATAACTTCTTCATGTGCTCTACAATTTCAATTTCCGAAATTGTCATATCTCCTTGAAGACGCTTTGTCGCCTGATGATTCATATTCACTGCATAATCACTAATACGCTCAATGTCCACTAACATCAAATAGTAGCTAGACAATGCTTGAGAAATATTCACATTCAAGTTTGGCGTAGCTAAAGCCGTACTAATATATTCACTAATGACTTTATCCAAATAATTGACTGTATCCTCTCTTTTATAAATCTGCTCATCTGTCTTATCACTAAACTGCAACAATTGATCAAAAGCCTGATTTACATTCTCATACGCAAGACTCAACATGTGCATTGTTTCATCATTAATTTGTTTAACCGAAATAGCTGCACCACCAATCATCTTCTTAGACTTAGGTAGTGGCTGCAAAAACAATAAACGCTCATCTTCAATCTCTTTATTTTCAACCGGCAAGACGTGTTGTGCAAACTCAGCCAAATACTTTCCAAATGGAAGCAACAAGATTGTTGTACAAACATTAAATATAGTATGCATATTCGCAATCTGTGCAGTCGCATTGTATGGCGTTAAGTGAATAACCCAAGATACCAATGGTGTAAACATACATACTATTGTAAAGATCGTTGTACCAATGATATTAAAGCTCAAGTGAATGGCGGTAGCCTGCTTAGCCTCACGACTTGTTCCAATTGAGGCAAGAACAGCCGTAATACAAGTACCAATATTTTGACCAAACAACACATATACAGCTCCATCCAAGCCGATAACACCACTGGCTGCTAGGGCTTGTAAAATACCTACGGAAGCTGAACTCGATTGAATCAAAGCCGTAAATCCTGCACCTACTAAAATACCTACTAATGGATTTGAGAAATGTGTTACTAATTCAACAAATTCTTTTGATTCTCTTAATGGCATCATAGCTGTACTCATCATATTCATACCAATAAAAAGAATACCCAAACCTGCAATGATCTGTCCAATATCGGTTGCCTTGGCACTCTTTGTGAACATAATCAATGCCACACCCATAAAGGCAACTAATGGAGCAATGGCACTTACATCCAACGCAATCAACTGACCCGTAATAGTTGTACCAACGTTAGCTCCCATAATAATCCATACAGCTTGTTGTAAAGTCATCATCTGTGCGTTGACAAACCCAACGACCATAACTGTTGTTGCACTCGAGCTTTGAATAACCGCCGTAACAAGCGCACCTACAATGACGCCTAAAAATCGATTTGAAGTTAATTTCTCTAAAATTTGTTTTAAACGATCTCCAGCCGCAGCTTCAAGACCATTTCCCATCATCTGCATTCCATATAGGAATAAAGCTAATCCACCCAATAAAGACAATATATTTGTTGTTGTCATATTTTCCACCTTTTCATATTTTCGTACTTAATATAAATTTAAACGCAAATTCATACTATCTTTACAATGTTAAATCTATGTAAAATTTATTTAACATTTAGTATAATGAACCCAACAAAAGGAGAATTTTATGCCAACAATCATTGAAAACAGAAGAAATTTACACCAAATCCCAGAAATTGAACTCACCACACAAAAGACAGCACAATATATTAAAAACGTATTAGACTTATATGACTGCACTATTGATCATCCCATCCAAAATAGTGTAACCGCCTATTTTGATAACCAAAAAGAAAAGACAATCGTATTCCGTTCCGATATGGATGCACTTCCTATGGAAGAAAATACAGACCTAGAATTCAAAAGCACCAATGGATGTATGCACGCCTGTGGGCACGACGGCCATATGGCTATGGTTCTAGAATTAGCGAAATATGCCAAGGAAAGCGACTATAACGTATTATTGTTATTTCAGCCAGGCGAAGAAAAACCTGGTGGCGCCAAACCTATCATTGAATCTAAATTCTTCGATAAATTTAATATTGCCGCCATCTATGGAACACACATCTATCCAGAACTTGAAAAAGGCAAAGTTTATACACGTCCTAATGAAATGATGGCAGGCGGATGCGAATTCGAATTACTAGTAAAAGGGAAGGCCAGCCATGCAGCCCAACCTCAAAATGGAATCAATGCACTAACGGCTTGTGTAGAAATTCTACAAAAGTCTTTAGAACAAGAAGAAAAAGCTTTTGACAACAATACATTCCACCTATTACACTTTGGCACTTTCCATTCTGGCCAAGCCTTCAATATCATTGCCGATCAAGCTCACGTACGAGGATCCATTCGCTATTATGATCCAAAGGTATTTGATCAAATTGTTGATATCATTGAACAAAACATGAATAACGCAACAAAAAAATACAAAGTACAAGTCAACTTCAAAGTCAATCACCACTATCCACCCGTATTCAATAACGAAGAATTATTCTATGCACTATACAAAAACAATCTAGTCAACAAACTAGAAAGCCCTGTACTTATCAGTGAAGACTTTGGTTACTACAGAAACGTAGCCCCATCCATTTTCTTCTTTTTAGGCACGGGAGATACTATCCCATTACACTCAAATAAGTTCACTTTTGATGAAGACATCCTATACAAAGGTGTAGAACTCTATAGAAAACTATTAACGACAAAGATCCCATTCTAGTAAGCACTAGGATGGGTTTTTAAATATAATGAACTGGAAGGAGGGATATTATGTTAATAGCTGAATTAAATAAATATGGTGAAAAAAATAATATTGAAGTAAAGAAAGAAGTTCCTGCTGAACATAAGAAATATTTAAAATCGGTCGTAGCTTTCGCGAATGGTTTTGGTGGAAAAATTATTTTTGGCATTGAAGAAAAGAAAGATTCATTTGAAGTGTGTGGACTATCAGGTGATATTTTTAAAATCAAAGATTCCATCACAAATTCAATATTTTCAAGCATTGAGCCACACATTATCCCTAGCATCGATTTAGATACAATCGAAGATAAAACCATTTTAATTGTGAATGTGCCATCTGGATGGGATCGTCCATATTACTTAAAATCTGAAGGCGAATTTGATGGTGCTTATGTACGCGTTAGTGGAACAACCAGAAAAGCCGATCGTAATATGATCAAAGAATTGATGTTTGAAGGTAGCAATCGCTATTTTGATAAGATGATTTGTCCCGAATTAGAAATCAATGAAAATAGTATCCAAAACTTATGTGATACCCTTTATCATAAAGCATTAGAAAACTCTAAATCACAATTTGAAAAAGATGCGGTTACACCCATTACGAAACAAGATTTATTGTCGTGGGGAATACTTACACAATCAAACAATCATATTGTACCTACTAATGCCTATGCCTTATTAACAGGACATCCCGCATTGCCAAACCGTATTCAATGTGCTCTTTTTAAAGGAACAGATACAACAGAAGTCATTGATATGAAAGAATACTCAGGACCTATTTATGAACAAATTGACTTTGCGTATAAATTTGTATTACGAAACATACGTTTAAACGCTTCATTTGAATCTCTAGAAAGAAAAGAAACATACGAAATTCCCGTATATGCCATACGAGAGCTTATCGTAAACTCAATCGCTCATAGATCATACATAGACAGAAATAGCATTAAAGTTGCGATATTTGATGACCGTTTAGAAGTAACTTCTCCAGGAAAACTAGTTATGGGACAAACAATCGAGAAAATGAAACAAGGAAATTCAAATATTAGAAATGAAGCAACTGCCTATGCATTGCGCTATCTAAAATACATTGAAAACTGGGGTCGCGGCATTCCTAGAATCATTAAGTCAATCGAAGAATGTGGTTTAAAACCACCTGTATTTATTGGTGGAGAAACCGAATTAAAAGTCATCATATATAGAAATAATGTATTCTATGAGCCCAACAAAAAAATCGGGTTCAAAATAAATGAACCCAATGGACCCAATGAACCCGATATCATACAACTCATTAAAATGAACCCAAAAATCACTCAAATACAGCTCGCAAATCAATTAAACTTATCTCGCTCAACTATTAAGCGCATGCTAAATAGGTTGCAGCAACAAGAAATTGTAATTCGCAAAGGCTCGAATCGAAATGGGTATTGGACAGTAAAGGAGTAGCACGAGGCTACTCCTTTTGTGTTATTAACTTTTATTAAGCTTGTTGTGCTTCTTCTTCGTCTTCATCATCGTCAACGTTTTTCCATTTACGTCCTACGAAGAATACTACGATTTGTACTAATCCAATAACAACCATCCAAATTGTCCATTGATCTGTCCAAGTCCAAGGAAGGCTTAAGTCTTCAGTTACTAGGAAGAATACAACAGATACGATTGCGATTAGAACAGCAAGTACGCGAGTGAATAATCCACGTTTCTTTTCTTGTTCTTTCTCTTCATCATCGTTATTTGTTTGTTGTTTTGTTTCATCATCTTCTTCGTCATCATCTTCATCTTTATGACGTTTAGAGATCAACAATAATAATCCGAATAATACTGTTAAGATTGCACAAATCAAGTTGATTAATGCCCAATAGTACTGAGGTGATGCCTTAGGCGTATACTCTTCTTCAACCTTTTCTTCTTTCTTAGGTTCAGCCTTAGGAGTTGTCTCTTTTTCAACTGTTTCAGCAGGAGTCGTTACCTGAGGAGCACTTGGAGTACGAGGCGTTGTACTAGTTGTACTACTTGGTGTACTTGGCGTACTAGGTGTTGCTGGAGTTACTGGAGCAGGAGCTGCTGTAATTGTTAATGTACCAACAACCTTAGTAATGTTATAGTTAGAAGCTAATGTCTTTTCATTCAATTTATATTCGAATGCGTTAGCACTATTTCCAACCTCTGTTTGAGATCCAGTTACCTCATATGAAGCACCTTCACCCTCTACGAATCCATCACCACTGACTGCGATATCTGTATTCGTTAATGCACTACCATCATATACCTTGCTTACTGTAGCACTTGCCAATGTTACAGAACGCTTAGTAATCTTATAAGTCTTAGTGAATGATCCACTGTAGTTACCTAATCCAGCTACCGTTACCTTCACTGTACCAGCATTTACTAAATCTGAACTGTAAGTTACTGAATAATCTGTTCCAGCTACTAATTCTTTACCAGTCTTAGTATCTGTTACAGTTAATACTTCTTTATGTTCCTTACCATCATACTTAGAATCACTTGGTTCATTTACTGTAATACCAGTCTTCTTTTCATCTGGAGTATCTGGTCCATCTGGAACAATTGACTTAGCTTTAACTGTCAATGTACCAATAGATTCCTTAACCAATGTGTAGTTAGTAGCCTTAGCAGACTTCCATACTAATTCATAAGTATTCTTAGAAGTACCCACTTCAGTTTGACTACCAGTAGTAGTAAATTCTACTGTTTCACCAGAAACAATACCCTCTACCTTACCACCAGCTGTTAATGCAGTACCAGAATAAGTCTTAGTTGCACTATCTGTAGTTACTGTATATTCCTTAGGAGTTACTTTATAAGAACGTTTAACTGTTCCACTATAGTTACCCTTACCTGTGATAGTTACTTTAATAGTTCCTACATTTGTGAAATCAGATGTCGAGTATTCTACTGTGTAATCTGTACCAGCTTTTAATTTCTTATCAGCCTTATCCGTTACTGTAGGGATCCACTTGTGTTCCTTACCATCATAGACTTTATCACTTGGACTATTTACCTTAGCACCTGTATAGTCTGGATTTGGTTTTTCTGGATCTGTACCTGGATCAATTGATTGAGCTGTAACTGTTAATGTTCCGACTGTCTCAGATACCTGGTAGTTATCTGCCTTCGTTGTTTCTGTCCAAACGATGTTATAAGTGTTTTTAGATGATCCAACGTCTGTCTGTTTTCCTGTTACCTGTAGTTCTGCGTTTTCGCCTTCTACGAATCCTGTAACTGTACCTGGAGCTGTTAATGGCTGTCCATTATACGCTCTTGTTGCACCCTCTGTTTTTACTGTCAATGGAGCTTTAGTGATTGTTAATGTAGCTTCTGCTGTTAATTCAACACCATTAACTATTGCTTTTGCTTCAATAGTATATACACCAGCATCTTTAAATCTAGGCATTGCACCCCACTCATTTACTTCTCTACCATCTTGTTTTAAACGATATTGAATATTTTTTGCTTGAACTAATGAACTAGCACTATCTGTCCAACCTTGTAAATTCTCATTCGCAAATTTAACTGTAAATCTAGCTAATGAGTGTTCATTTCCATCATAAGGTAATACTTTATCAGCACCTTGTAATTTTTCCCACAAAGCATCCAATGTATAAGAATTAGTTTTAGAAGATTCCGTATAAGGATATGTTACTTTTTCTCCAGCCGTTCTCATTGCTGCTGGTGTTGTACCACGTTCCTTGTCATACCATCCAACAAATACTGCATTATCTGAAGATGTTGGAACACTATCTGTTACAACAAATGTATCACCTTTGTCAAAACCATAGTTATATGCCCATTTACCTTTAGCAGCATCAAAAACTACTACATTCTCAGGACTTCCATTTCCCCAAGATCCTTTTGGACCAAGATTATAAATAACCTTACCTTCTTTTTTTGTATAAACAAAAGTGATTTCTTCTCTTGCTACACCCTTAGTACCTGTAATTGGTGATTCTGATTTTAAACGATATCCTTTAATATCTTTTGCTTCTACAGTATAACTCTCTCCATACTTGTAACTCTTTGTTTCGCTTGCTGAAATTTCTTTTCCATCAGTGGTGTCTTCTACATAACGAACTACTAAATCACTTTTCACAGCTTCAAATACAGCCATGTAAGTTCCTTTTGTAGTTGGTTTGTATTCAACATCCGTTGAAACTGCATCTCCATCTGGATTTGTACCTTTAACCCATTTCACAAATTGATATCCAGTCTTCGCAATAGCTGTTGATCCTTGAACATTACCCTGTACAGTTTCACCAATACGTTCATAAGATCTAGAAACCGAACCCATTTTCGAATCATTTACAGTATAGTTAATTACATCACTTGCTTTTGCCCATTGAGCAACAAATGTAACGTCACTTATTGGAGCATCAAACGATTCTCCACCTTGATATAACTTTCCGCCATATGCCCATCCAGTAAAAATATATCCTTCACGAGTTGGACGAGTTGTTGAATCTACTGTTACTTTTTCAGTTGATTTAACAGTTGTTCCTTTAGGTGCTCCTGTACCATTATTTGCATCATATTTTACATGAATAGTTTTAGCTTGAACATACGCTATAAATTTATAGTGTTCGTGAGTTGGCGTATAGTAATAATAACTATTATTACTAGTAAATTGCACTGATAAATCTGAAGGTATTGTACCTTCGTATACTGTATCCGCTGAGCCATAGTTTGAACTAGATGTATTAGAAAAATATCTTTCAACCTTCACTACTTCATACTTAGATGTATCGCAAATAAAGTTTACTTTTCCATAATTACCATTCGAACCATTCGCATAACGCATAATTCCAGAATCATAAACATTTTTTTTCGTTTCATTATTATAAACCTGAATCTGAATAGTTTTGTATATTTCACTTGTAGAAGCATTTGCTCCATAAGGCCAATCACCTATTGTGACTTTGACATCTGTAGAATTATAGCTTCCTGTTTCATCAGCTTTATACTGGATATTACTAAAATCATAAATTCTTTGATTACTTCTTACAGTTGCCCATGCAGAATTTGAAGTAGTTTTATATTGTAATTTACCATCATAGTATCTAAATGCAGTTACAATTGGTTTTGAAGAAATATTTGCCCAATTTGGTTGGCTACCCAATTCATCTAACACTCTAATTTCTGCTTTAGTAACTAATGTTCTACCATTTCCTGTTGTATTTTGAGCAACTGAAGCTGGAGTTACTACTGTACCATCTTTAGGAATATTGATTGTATAAGTGGTTTTCTGATTTTCATTTGTAACATATACATGCACCTTATAATTAGCTGGCGTATTATCATAAACAGTAATTACTTGTTCACCATAGACACCTGAATCATCATTCATTGCCTTGATTGAAACTGTACCTTGACCTACTGCTGTTACTTTACCGTTTTGATCAACTGTCGCAACTTCTTCATTTGATGAAGACCAAACAATACTCTTATTAGCTGCATCACTTGGTTCAACGGTTGTTGTTAATGTAACAGTATCATCTTTTACTAAATAATCTTTACCATAACCATTTACAGTAATCTTACTTACCTTAATTGGATTGACAACGATTGTTACACTTGATGAAATAGATGGATCTGATTTCAATGTTGCTGTAATTGTTACAGTTCCAACTTCATGAGTTGTTACTAAACCATTTTCATCTACTGTAGCTGTTGCTTCATTTGATGAAGACCAAGTTACATCTTTATTAGGATAGTTATCAGGTTTAATAGTCAATGTTAATTGAGCTGTTTCACCTTTTGTTACTTGGTTCTGACTTGCTACGACAAAGAACTCAGTTAATTGTACTGCTGTTTCTTGAGATTCAGTCGTGTCGGCATCAGAAGCATCATCACTTTCAGACGTAGTTTCTGTTTTAGCAGGTTCTTGTTCATTAGCTTTCTTAGGTTTTTCTGTACTAGCCTTTTCCTTATAAACAAGAGTTAAACTTGTCATATCACTAGTTACTGTTAAACCAGAAGCTTTAACTTAATCCTTAGTGATTTTGTTTTCTTTGTTACCATTCACAAATGCATATTCAAATTCAAATGCTTCATGAGCTTCTTTGAATACATTTGTATCTTGATCCAATCTGTAACCAACATCATAAGTAGCTGTTACAGATTCCATCAAATCGGTATCATCTTCTTTTACATAAGAAACCTTAACCTCTGCTTGTTCAACAGGCTGTGGCTGTGGTTGTGGTTGTGCTTCTTCTGCTGCAGGCTGCTCTTCCTCTACTGCAGGTTGTTGTTGTCCTTCTTCCTGTTGTTGAGGGGTTTCTTCTTCAGTTGTTGGCACTTCCTCTTGCTCTTGTGGTGTAGTCGTTGTTGTTTCCTCTTGTTGAGGTTCAACCGGTTCTTCCACCGCATTTACATAGTAAGAGTCTGCTAAGCCAAACTGAACGGCCATCGCAAATGATAATACAATTGCCGCCACCTTTTTTAAGCTTTTCAGCATACAAATTCCTCCTTTTGTTCTTGTTAAAGTTGATAACCCTTTCATCATTCTGGTTATAGTATAGGACTCACTAGGTTATAGACCGGTTATATAATCCAAAAATCATCTTTTTTTATAACAAATTTTAAACAAAAAAATTGGATAATAGAAATCAAGTAAAAATTAAAAAAATATCAATGATTT
>OLOP01002273.1_pt1 | contig 10933 bp, 7 predicted proteins | sample 1672381 | NCBI WGS metagenome assembly OLOP01 (sample SAMEA3136678, study PRJEB25190) | human gut metagenome | biome: human gut; feature: human-associated habitat; material: faeces | place: Austria | collected 2013 | reverse complement strand
TTGATTATGGCGGTACAATAGATACGAACAGCTGTCATTGGGCGGAAGTGTTGTGGACTAAGTATATGGAACATCAGGTGCCGGTGGATAAGGAAAGTTTCCGTGAGGCATACGTTTTTGGAGAAAGGGCGTTGGCTAAATATCCTTTTGTCCAGCCTTGGCATAATTTTCATGATGTGCTTTCTATCAAGACTAAACTTCAGGTGGAATGGTTGGCGGAACAGAGAAAGTTGCCTATGGATGAGTTGAAACTGCAATCTTATGCCACGAAAGTAGCAGACAGCTGTTATGAGTATGTATTGGATATATTGCAGGTTACACGTCCGGTAGTGGAAGAGTTGTCCAAAAAATATAAGTTAGTGCTGGTTTCTAATTTTTATGGTAATATTCAGACCATCTTAAAGGATTTTGGACTTCTGGATTTCTTTGATGACGACTTTCTTCTTATTATAGATGAGTCACATATGACTGTGCCTCAGGTTGGCGCGATGTATTCGGGAGACCGATCCCGTAAGATGAATCTGGTTGACTATGGATTCAGGCTTCCATCTGCACTTGACAACAGGCCGCTCAACTTCTCGGAATTTGAGCAGAAGCTTGATCAGGTCATGTTTGTATCAGCCACACCGGGCAAATACGAGGAGGAGCACCAGATGCTCATGGCTGAACAGATCATCAGACCTACGGGACTTCTGGATCCGCCGGTTGAGGTCAGACCGGTTGAGGGACAGATAGATGATCTGCTGAAAGAGGTTCGCAAGGAGACTGAGCAGGGACACAAGGTGCTTGTAACAACACTTACCAAGCGTATGGCTGAAGATCTCACCAGCTATATGAGGGATAATGATATAAAGGTGAAATATCTGCATTCGGATATAGACACTATGGAGAGGGTTGAGATAGTGAGAGATCTCCGTCTTGGCGTATTTGATGTGCTTGTTGGAATCAACCTTCTGAGAGAGGGACTTGATATACCGGAGATCACTCTGGTGGCAATACTGGATGCTGATAAGGAAGGTTTCCTGAGATCGGAGACATCACTCATCCAGACCATAGGAAGAGCAGCCCGAAATGTGGATGGACATGTCATCATGTATGCGGATACTATCACGGGTTCTATGAAGTATGCCCTCGATGAGACGAGCAGACGTCGTGAGATACAGCAGAAGTATAATGAGGAACATGGAATAACCCCTAAGACTATAGAGAAGAGCATAAGGGATCTCATAACCATAGAGGTGAAGAAGGAGGAACTTCCAGAGGAGGATAAGGACGCTGAGTCCATGACGAAGAAGGAGCTTCAGAAGGTTATCGCCAAGCTCCTCAAGTTCTTTTCTCTGCTCATCGGTGAGTGCCTGCTCTATGCCGTACTTTTTTACCTTGAAGCGCATGTTGTTGATCCATGAGCCGAGCCTAAAGCCTGTAGGCGATACGTATTTGGCCTTGATGTCCAAATTGCCGTAGGTATTGCGGTAGCTTTTAAGCTCTTCCAGTACCTCCTGCCAGCTTGAGTCCGTGACATCCCATATCATGCCTATGTCGTTTAGCTTTTGTATCTTTTCCCAAGTGAGGTTTCCGGATATATTGCCTGACTTCACACGCCTCTGGGTGTTTATCCATGCTCCCAGTGTGAGGCCTGCCCCAGTGACATAGCTCTTTGGTATCTTGAGATTTCCATTTTCCTCATACCACTGCTTTGCTGCCTCATAGTATGTGTCCCAGGCATTTCCCAGATTTTCCTGCAAGCGCATGAATATCTCCCTGCTGTCCTTTGTCTCATCTATGATGCGGAACCTGTCGTCAAAGTGCTCTCTTGGCGAATGAGTGTCCGGATACAGCAAAAATGCTTCCTGCATTTCATTTTTCAGGCAGTCTATGCAGTATAGACTGTCGAAGTTATTGACCAGGTCAAATATGACCGGCTGGTTTTTGCTTCCCGCTGACAGTGCTCTGCCTATCTGCTGCAGATAGATGATTGGTGACACCGTAGGGCGAAGCAGTATTACTCCGTCCACATCGTCCACATGTATGCCCTCGTTCAGCATGTCTATGCAGTAGAGGAGCTTTAAGTGGCTTCCTGTGTCCTTTTTGAATTCGGCAAAGGCTTTGCTGGTCGACGCATCGTTGTAGTACGCTGTGTATATGTGTGGCTTTTTGTCCACCTTGCTAAACCAGTCACCTGCCTGCGCCTTCATCTCATCCATATGCTCTCTGCCCGAGCAGAATACTATGTATTTGCCATCAGGCTTTGTCATCTGTCTGGCAAAGACCTCTGTGAGGCCGTCTGCCTGCTCGAGTGCACGCTTTAGCTGTTCTAGGAGCTTTTCGTTTTCCGATACAAGTCCCGGGTTTGATAAGCCTTCGATTCGCTTTTTCAGTTGTTCAAGCTCTTTCTTGTATGAATATATGGCTATGACATATTTAGGCTCCGGAAGTATTTCTCTCACGATTGCTTCTCCGAGTGTCATCTCTGAGGCTATGTTGCCCTCAAAGAGCTCCTCTGCCATATTGCGCTGGTTGTCCAGATAGCGTATGTTTGTCGCTGAGAGTCCCAGGCGCTTTGCCTTCGGATATGCTTCCAGAAGCTTTCTCACACTCTTGCCCCACTCTGCGGCTCCACAGCGGTGGAACTCATCGAGTATGATATAGTCAGGGTGCAGGGTGTCTATGCTGTCCTCATGCTTCATGAGCCTACTGTATGACATGTATTCTATGTTTGAGAACTGTGTGTCTATGTTTTCAAGCTGTGTCTTGTAGATGTACTCACTTGGCGATAGCCATAGAAAGTGCTTGTGCGGATGCTGCTCCACGAGCTTGAAGGCTATCATCGACTTGCCCGTGCCGGTCGGATGGATGACAGCTGCCATCTGCTTTTCCTCCAGCATGGTCTCGACTGCTCTGTATGCATCTTCGTTGTGCTTGTAAAGATGTATGCTCATTTGCTGCCTCCGGGTGAAACACTACATTAAAAGGGAGGTTGGATTTCGCAGATTATTACAATCTGCGAAATCCACCTCTGTTAAAAAACACTAGATATATAATAAAACTTGAGTCGTTTTATGTCAACTATTGTATCTTTTTTTGTATCTTTTTACAATTTTAATAAAATATTAGGTTGTATTTTATATATTTTTTTGTTTTAGATGGTCAAAATTGTGGTCAGAAATAAAACAGAAGATATTATATGGAGTTAATATTCTTCTTCCTATAAATTATATATACATATATATTTTTAAGGAGGAAACAGACATGTCAAGAAGAGGAACCAACATCAGAAAGAGAGCCGACGGACGCTGGGAGGGGCGCTACTACATAGTAGACACAGCTGGCAGTAAAAAGTGCAAATCGGTATACGGCCACAGCTATAAGGAAGTAACAGAAAGGCTGCTTACAGCGAAAGCAGCTTCACTTAATCAAACAGCAGCCCACAAGCAGTCCGCTATCACCGTAAAAGAAGTCGCTGAGAAATGGCTTAAAAGTATAGCATCCAGCCGGAAGTGCTCTACCATTCAAAAATATTCTACTATATACAATAAATATATCAAACCAAACTGGGGAGAAAGTGTCATAGATCAGTTAAATCAAAATGAAATACTCAAGCTACTGCCTGAGACAGCCGGTGAGAGCGTTATAAAGAGCATACTTTGTATATTCAATTCTATCCTTGCATATGGAACTGCCACATATGGCACCGGAGAAATTCATCTGTCGTACAGAGCAAAACGTTCATCCGTCACACCCTCAAACAACATAAATACAATCAATACAACAGACCAGCAAAAGCTAACCGAGTATCTTCTAACCGAGCTTGATATCTATAAGCTCGGTATTTTATTGTGCCTTTTTATGGGGCTGCGTTTAGGAGAAATTTGTGCCTTGAAATGGGAAGATATCGACATGATTAGTCGCACTCTGCATGTCAATCGCACAGTGCAGAGACTTCCGGTAGATATGGTACACACATCCGATTCATCACAAAATAACCACACAGCCACGAGAAAGACTTCTTTATATATAGATTCACCAAAGACTTCAAATTCACTTCGTGAGATTCCTATCCCGGACTTTATATACGACAAGCTGTCAGATTATTATAACACTTCAATGAAAGGTGACTCTTATTTTCTAAAGAAAAATCAGCCTATGGATCCCCGCACTTATCAGAATAGATTTCATATCTATATAAGAGAAGCAGGTATCGGGAATACTCACTTTCATGCATTGCGCCACACCTTTGCTACAAACTGTATCAGCAGTGGGGCTGACGCTAAGAGTGTAAGTGAGATTCTTGGACATTCCAATGTAAATATTACATTGAATCGCTATATGCATCCAAATCTGGAGACAAAGCGCTCCGCAATCAATTCTATAGTTATCCCATAAATGGTCAGAAAAATGGTCATATTTATATAAAATGCTTATTTTATACATAAGGGAGGTTGGATTTCGCAGATTGTAATAATCTGCGAATTTTTTATTACATTCTTTCTGATTAGGCATTAGCAAAAAAACACCTCCATTGCACTGCAATAGAGGTGTTTTCTTGTATCTTTACTCTTCAATCATCGAAAGACGTTCCTTAGCAATCTTAATGTCTTCATCTGACGAATTAAGCATTTGTTTTGCTGCAGCTACAGTACCATCATTTTTGAAGAAGGTCACCAATGTAGAAATTCGCTCTTCTCTTCGTCCTTGTTCGATTCCTTGTTCTTTTATTCCTTGACTGAGATTACACATAGATTTCAACAACTCCTTTCTGTCACCTTCCATTTCCATCCGGCTCAAACGCTTGATATTGGAAGCGACCATGAGGGAATCCATATGCTGGATTTGTCAATTTATTTTCATGATTTTTGCCATTTCACCTGAAAGCCCGATAATGGTTTCATAGATAAGAGCAGTACCTGTGGCAAGTTCGTAAGTGTAACAGCGCTTACGAAAGTGGCTCAGCGTTTTATCACTGTACAGACAGGCAAAAAGACTTTCATCAATCTTAGGAAATATTTTCTCTGCGAATGGTTTAGCCAATGATTTTTCAAGCATGCGTTTTTCACGGTCTGTAGGACCGAATAAAGCATCATTTAATGTAATCTGCTGACTATCATTTGATTTAAAAGACAAAAGTGGTTTCCCTCGCTTTCTTCTGCATATATAAATACCACTTTTGGCTGATAAAATCCTCATTTATGTGAAGTTTTCAAGGTACAAATTCACTGCTGCATGTAACCGTATAATCTGCTTCCCCTGAAACCGTTTTTTGTTTTGTTCCAATACCCTCTCCGCAAATCCAATATGAACCATCATTTTTATTCTTTAGCATAATATTTCCCACATTAAATTAGCTTAATGTACATAGCCATAGGTTGATAGCATGCAGGGCTTGGGTAGCTGTAATCCATAAAGCTTCTAAAACAGCTCCCCAATCCAGCCCAAAAGCTGGAAAAATTCTGAAAAAAAGTAGCTGAAACCGCTGAAATTCCTAAAACAGCTCCCCTAACCCAGCGAAACAGCCGGAAAAATCTCCAAAAAAGTAGCTGAAACCGCCGAAATCCACAAAACAGCTCCCCTAACCACAGCGAAACAGCCGGAAAAATCCATAAAAAAGTAGCTGAAACCGCTGAAATCCACAAAACAGCTCAAAAATATTCGAAAAATCATCATAATAATTTGCAACTATCCACCCATATTTTGATTCATTCCAACGCATTCCATCACTATCGTTATAGTCTGGCTCTCCCATTTTTAATACAAACTTATCAAATTCTTTATCTGTCAAACCATAATGAATTGATCTTGCACATCCTGTCTCTAAATCAAATTCAATTACCATTCCTTTTGAAGCTTTAACTCCTTTTACCTTTGCCTTTTTATAATATAGTGAATATACTTTATCCGTCTTTTCTCCGTTAGATACATACTCATATATCTGCTTATCTTCATTGAATATTTCTGTCCCCTTATTCATATAGTTTATCTTTGGTTTAAAAGAACTATCCAATTTTAACAGTTCAGATCTCTTCACATTAGATACAGTTGAATTACAAGTATATCCTCTGTCAACATCCTGAACCGATATATTTGAATATCCCAATACGCCACCAATCAGCAAACAAACTATAATAACTACTACACTAATTATCAACCTTGGCTTTTTAGTTTTTTCATTTTAGGTTGAATTATTTCGTTTACTTCAAATGTATTTACTTTACTCTGAAGAGGTTCACTAATTATCATTTTCCCACATTTGGTGCAAAATTTTGTATTCTCTGAAACCTCATTTCCACAATATTTACAAAACATAAATATGCCTCCTTTCACTCACTGTTATAAATGTACCCAATCTCCATTTCCGTCTACAAAATCATCTCCCCATCTGCGATAAGCTCCACTTATATCCTTATACATATTTCCCCATCTAATATAGTTTCCATCATAATCGTAAAATCCAGTCCCCCACTTACACCAATTGCCTTTACAGTCAACAAAGTCATCTCCCCATCTGCGATATGAACCAGATGCATCAGCAAAAACTATATTATTTTTATTCGAACATGAGTTTAAAGTATCATATGAGTTAAAATTATTATGCGAATAATTTGGGCTATAAACAGGATGACTGTTTCCATCAGACTGTATCAGTCCAAAAAACCACAATACAATTCCCAAAGCAGACACACATGAACATATCACCAGCATAGCCGTATCATGTTCTCCTATCCAATCTATAATTACAGAATCATAAAAAATATCAATTATGAAACATACCAAATATGTAAACCATCGCAAAATCAAACCACAGAATCCAGATATTACAATTAATATTATTCCTATAATGCCTACTATTATAATTATCCCGATAATTTTTAAAATTTTCAGAAGAAGTTCCATTTATCATCTCTCCCAGCATTAATACTTATCCATAAATGTCAACATTTTTATTTACATCATTAGTCCAATTTTCAAGAACCTCTATAATCAAATTGTTTATGTTCTGAATGTGTCGGTTAATTCTTGGATTCTGCTTTTCTTTTAATAAATTAATTTTCTGCACACAAATCTTATTTTTCTCTATTATACTCTTCGAATCTATGCTTACCTCCATATCCAATGCAGGAAAATACAAAGTATAAATTGCAAATGCTACCTGCTTATTACTTATCTTTTCAGCCGTAACAAAGTACTCTATCCACGAATACCCATTTTTTGCTTCTTCGTCACTATCAGCCATTATAGATATCGTATCCATAGGTTCAGAATAATTATCCATCGTTTTAGATGTTCCTAATCGAACCGAAAAACGCTCTCCATAATTTTCTATAAATGCATCAGCAATTAGCCGCCCTATAGCTTCGACGTCGAAATTGCTTATATTAATACTTACTTCCTTGTTCCATTCTTGAACAACAAATGGATATTCTACTGCCCTATTTTGGAGTGAAAGATTTTCAAAATATTCTTCTATTTTCTTGTTGTCCCAATTAACACTTCTATATTCATATTTCATATTTCCATCTTCAATAAAACCACTTCCCTGTGAAGCACTATCTCCAAGATTAAAATTAGTATAACTTCCTTTTTGCAAAAAGGTTAGGCGATCCTCTTGTTCAGAACTTCTTGTAATATAGTTATTTACCATGTTTTCCAAAATTCTTTTTTCCTGCTCATATGCTTCAAAATAAGCAAATACCTTCTGAAGTATATTATATTGAGAGCCTGGTATATCAAGCGTCTTACATGTATATTCAAGGAACTCGTCCAGCATCTCATCAACTTTTGTAAATACTTTTGTGTAAGAACATCTTATTGTCTCAGCAATAATTTCATCAACCGTATCAATATACGTTTTTTCACTTTTTGTATCATCCAACAGTAAATAGACATCTTTATAAAATTGTTTTATAACCATATATTTCTCTGTCTCTTCATCTGTCGCACCTTCTGTCATTGCAGATATTATAAGCAATTTTTTTATGCCCCATAAATCTTTCTCATCTACATTAACCAACAGTAAACTTTCAAGAGCTTTCTCATTATCACCATTTTTATAATAATTATCAATATCAGTGATTGCTTTAGCCAAATCATCTGAAATATGATCATGGATTTTTCTGCTTCCTTTTGACAGTTCAATGATCTCTTCTATAGGATTATCTTCTGTTAAAACACTATTTATAGCATTCTTAGACTTTATATAATAATCAAAATATTTTAAATATCTTGAGTAGTTTTCCTTAAATTCAGGAATTGTGCATAAATCATGAATAGGCATAAACAAACGCTCGTAGCCCCACTTATGATCCATATACTGATTTAGTACCATTGAGATACAGTCATTTTTTGTTTTTTCAAGCCACTTTGCATATATATCTGAATTTTTCGTATCCTGAGATAACTGAGTCAAAATCGAATAATCTCTGAGTCCAATTGGTTTTTCTTCTATTGACTCTAATAAACCGTTAATCTCCTTAATAATTACCGAATTATGCCTTTGTTCCTGGCGAATTTCGTTATTTTGGTTTTCTAGGTTTTGGTCTATTTCCCACAAAAGCTTTGCCTTAGTCAAGCCTGCCTTATGTCTGCAATAAAGCCTATGATCAAATATATCTTTAGGTATAACAAGACCTTCACTTAATGATGTCGAATCTGAAAACCTAGCTCTCATATAGAATTCATGTTTAGAAAAATCTAGTGGAATATTTATAGTTTCCCCATTATTTAGTTCTGCTACCCATTGACCATCAATATTTATTTCATAAGGTACAAAAGAGCCACCAAATTTTTTTTCTCGTGTTAAAATCAAATATCTTACATTACTCATTTCACATTTCTCCTGTCTTTTTGTAATACAATTTGCGTATTTTTTATTAGTTTTTGTATGCTTTCATTCATATGCCTATAAAACTCATTATCTTCATGATCCACCTCCATTGCCAGATCTAAAGTATTTTTATATTTTTTTACTAATTTTTTTAGTTTGTTAATGCATTTCTCTACGCCAATCTGATCCTTTACTATTGTATTTACCAGTATTTCATACTCATTTATAGATTCGATCATATCAATTTTTGAGCAATCATTTTGTAATTGTTCAAAAACAACCACCGCAATACGCCATTCCTTCATCCAATTTTGCTTATTCTTTTGAAGTCTTATTGCAAATGTTTCCTTTGATATGTGCCTTTGTAAATCTCTAATAGACATTAACTCATATAATTTTTCTGTAGCAGGAGCATCTTTCAGATTAAATTCTGCTATCGTCATCTTAAATGGCCGCATTAATCCCTCATATGAAATTAATGCATCACCCGGCATATATGTTGCAATTGACTCAATCTGCATTCCATTGGCTGACATCATTTCTCCAATTACTGCCCTGTCATCCCCTGCTGTCAATCTATGTACTATTTTTAATCCAGTATTTTTTAATACCTCGGCTGCCATCACCGTTGGAAGTTGATCCGCAATTATGATTCCCTCTCTTAAAGCCCGAACCTCTGCAAGCATTTTAACTATATAATTTGTAGCTGCCACTTTAGGATTGGCATCTCCTGTAACCATTTCTCCCGTTGCATTTGCTATCAAATTATGTGCTTCCTCTATAAATATTACATGGCGGACACTTCTGTTATCATTGCCTTTAGGATCCGCTTTCAATACTTCTCTAATCAGCGTACATATCATAAGAGTCATAAAGTTTGATGGACCAGTTCCCATTGATTCCATTTCTATTATTATTGGATGCTGAATAAGCTCCTCTGGCTTCAAACTAGATATCTTAACGTCAAAAACATTACCAAGATCTCTCCTGAGCAATCCTCCAATTCTCATCTCCAATGCCGATTTCATATTGCCTCTGACTTCCCCATCATAATCTGTATTCTTTAATTCAAATTCGAGTCTGTCATATAGTTCAGAAATAGTCGGATACTCCTTATTACCTTCATTAATATCATCAGCATCCCAGCCATGATCATTGTATACACCTTCGATTGCTCTATCCAATAATGCTGGTAATGGTGGTGTTAAAGGAAAAGCACCTTCAAATACATTCATTAAATTCTGTATATGCTCTGATAATGATAAACCCATTGCAAATTCAAAAGGATTTATAGCCATAGGGAATCTTGAACCAGACGAAGGGGAAAAAATTATTAAATCATCAATATCCGTTTGAGACAATGCTCTGTACTCTTTTTTAGCCGGTTCTAAAACTAAAAATGGTACATTACAATTTTTCCACAAGCTATAGCATATATGTAACATTGTATTTGTTTTTCCTGCACCTGGCACACCACATACAAAAGCATGTTTCTTTAATATATTTAATGGTATACTTATTTCTTGTGTATTTTTTCCAAGGTACAAATTACCTTCTATCTGTAGCGGATCTGTCTCCTTTCTCATCTCTATATTTTCTGCATCATATAGCATAGGTGGTCTAAAAAAACTTTTTACTTCATCCAAAGTATAATATGTTGGCCAATATTTTAATGTTCTCGGCATAATATCACAAAATTCTTCATAATCATCGAGAACATTAAATGGTCCATTTTTTAATACAATATTTTCCCAATTTCCTTTTTCTATACATTCTCCACATACAGAACTAAAAATCATATTTCCCAAAATGTCATCATTTGAGTATACTATTACATTTCCTTTAAAACATGGTGCATTAGAAACTGATTTCAGGAATTGTTCATATGTTCTAAGTATTTCATTAGAAAAAGCATTTTTATTATTAACCCACTTTGTATTATCACTTAACTTAATCGCATTCTGTTCTCCATTGAGTGACCTATTTTTTAAATATTCAATGGGTTTTTCTAACGAAGAAAATATGTCCTCATATGCATCACTTCCTGTTAATACAACTCTATATACAATTTCTGTATTAAATGTCTGCATAGTATTATATAGATCAATCAATCTG
>OLOP01002271.1_pt1 | contig 10946 bp, 10 predicted proteins | sample 1672381 | NCBI WGS metagenome assembly OLOP01 (sample SAMEA3136678, study PRJEB25190) | human gut metagenome | biome: human gut; feature: human-associated habitat; material: faeces | place: Austria | collected 2013 | reverse complement strand
GGCTTAGCATCTGCCGCACCTCGCTCGCCGTATCGGCACTTAGAATTATGCGGTACTGTCTATACGTCCGGGCACCGCCCGGCGATTACGGAAAAACGAGGGAAAACAATGCTGAATGTGATTATTTTTCTGGTGGGCGCGCTGATCATGTTTTACATGGCGCTGCGCAGCGTGCGGGCGCGGCAGCAGCTGCGCACCAAGGGCGTCTGCGTGCAGGCCACGGTAAGCGGCACGGTGCAGAGCCGGGACGGCGCTGCCTATGTGCTGGAGTTTACCACCGCAGGCGGCAGCCACCGGCTGCAGTACCCCAAGCCCGCCAAGGGCAAGCCCTTTGCCGAGGGCAGCGTGGTCACCCTGTACTACGACCCCGATGCCCCGGAGAAGATGTTCGTAGAGGGCGACAAGTCCGTGCTGGGTGCTGAGCTGCTGTACGCTGGCATCGGCGTGGCGCTGCTGGTGCTGATGGTCGGCATCATGAACCGCTGAGAAGGAGGGACACCGCATGAAATTGGAACACTTCGGCATGGCAGAGCCGGGAGACTGCCGGTTGGTATTCACGGCAAGCGCGGAGGAGCTGGCCGCTGCGCTGGCAAAGGAGCAGGCCGCCCTGGACGCCCCGCAAGACGAGGAAGAACTGCTGACGGCAGCGGTGAACCGCACCATTCTGGAGGGCTTTGACCCTCTTTACCGGCAGCTGGTGCAGGAGCAGAAGCTTGTACCGGTGACCGACCCGGATTTTGAGCTGCTGGCAGTCAATAAGGCCGAGGGCTTCCGGGCGGGGGCGCAGTTCTACACCCTGCCGCCGCTGGAGCTGGGACGGGACACCGGCTTTGTGCAGCCCATCGAGCCCCATCCGCTGCGCCGGTTGACCATTGAACTGGAGATCAACCGCAACTACGGCGATGAAGAACGCGCCGCCGATGCCGCGGGCAAGGCCGCGCTGCGCGACCGGGTGACCCGGGAGCTCTACGCAAAACGCTGCGCACAGGCCAAGGACAGGGCAGAGAAGGAGCTGGTCTGGCAGCTGGGCGATGAGGTGACCGGCCCGGTGCCAAAACGGCTGGAAGCGGGCAACTACTTTGCTGAGCAACGGCAGTTCAATCTGAGCTTGCAGGCAAACGGAGTCAACTTTGACCAGTTTTTGGCCGTGCGCGGGCAGACGGTGGAGCAGTTCCGGCAGTGGCTGCACCAGCAGGCAGAGCGCAAGCTGCGCAGCTGGCTGGGGCTTTTGCTGGTGGCCGAGCGGGAGGGCTTACAGCCCACCGAAGCCGAGGTGAACGCCGCCCTTGCCGATTGGGACGAGAAGCTGGACGGGGAGCGCACCTTCCCCGCCAACGACACCCGCAAAGTGCGCCAGCGCCTTGCCCGGGCAAAGGCTGCGGCCTTTGTAGTGGCGCATTCCACCCTCACCCCACCGCCGTCCGAACCCCTTGTGCAGGAACCGGAAGCAAAATAAAAATGATGGTTCTCATGCCATGGCGGGCAGTCTGCGGGCTGCCCGCCATAGCTTTTTTCTGCAAAAAAAGAGACAGCGGCACGCCCGCAGGTACTTCCGCTGTCTCGAATGTTATTCTTTTATTCCAGATGATGCTTCCGGCAGAATCTTTTGCTCACCCAGTACATCCCGCCCCACAGCAGGACTGCGAGCACAAGGTAGACCGGGTTTTTCAGAGAGCTGACCAGCGACTGCCCAAAGACAGCCATCATGGCCACCATCAGACCCTTGCCCAAAAGGACAGCGCGCAGGTAGCGCTTTTCGTCAAAGTCCGACATCCCGAAGGCAAAGTGCATGAAGGAGGTGGGGGTGAAGGGCAGCAGCGACAGCATGAACAGGGACGAGGTATCGAAGCGGTTCACCCACTGCTGTGCCTTTTCCAGCTTGGGGGAGCGGCTGGCTACCTTCCAGAAAAAGCGCTTGATGAGCCGCCGCCAGAATAAAAACATGATGATGCCGCCCAGCGCCACGCCTGCCCAGCTGTACAAAAAGCCTAGCAGACCGCCGTGTGCGGCTACGTTCAGTGCTACAATGGCGATCAGCGGCAGCGGCGGAAAAAAGGACTCCACCATCGCCAACAAAATGGGCACAAGGGGGCCAAGCCCCTCAAAGCCCGCCAGCAGCGCCTCCCAGTATTCCAGTGTTCCAAGCTGGTGTACCCAGCCCATCAGTGCGGTTTGCATCCTGTGTCCGATCCCTTTCTGTGCAGCGGTGCCGGGACGTTCCCGGGCAGGCTGCATCATGCTTAGTATATCCATTCTCTATGACAGAGCCATGAACAGAGTGTGCATTTTTCGACACGCTTCAGGCTCTGCTACCAATACTACGAGATGAAAAGGGATTTTCCTTCATTTACTTTTCCGCGGCCTGCTTTTCGGCCTTGGCACGCATCCGCTCCAGCTGGGCGGTGCGCAGCTTTTCCCAGCGGGCAAGGCTTTCGGCGTCCGGCATCTGAGCGCAGCGGGCAAAGCTCCAGTGCAGGCCGTCCCGGCGGGACAGCTTGTACCGCTGGAACACGCCCTGTCCGGCGGCGTTGCCGCTGCCGGTGCAGCTGGGGCACTGACACAGGGTATACCAGCTGTTGCTGCCCTTTTTCAGCCAAATCTCGTCCGGCTGCAGGGTGGTGCCGCACTCCGGGCAGGGCATCTGGCTGATCTTGGGGTCAGCCCGCCATGCGTACTGCTCCACATAGCCGTGGAACACCGTAAAGTCCCGGTAGTCACCGGGGGTCTGGCACAGGCTCTGGCGCAGCGCCTCGTCCTCGGTGGGGTAGGCGGCAAGCCCGGCGCGCAGATTCAGCAGGCGGCAGACGTCGGCGGTGTACAGCGTGTCCGAAAGTGCATCGTGGAAGGGACGCTCCATGGGGATGCCCATGCGGGTGACCACGCTTTCCAGCGTCATGCCCTCGCCCTCCTTGCGGGGATGCTCCCGCAGAAAGACCTGCTGCAGGTCGTACCACACGGTGGGCCTGGACTCGTCCAGATTGCACAGGAACAGGTTCTGCTTGAGCACCGGCACGTCATCCAGACCCCACTCGGCAAACTCGGCATCCGGGCCGCACCACTGCATAAAGCGGCGCAGCCCCTGTACGATGGGCTCGCCCTTGTCCAGATCCGCCTGCGTCAGGCCGGTCACCTTGGCGATATGGTGCTGCAATTTGCGGAAGATGCGGGGACGCAGATGGATGGAAAAGGTGTCCAGCACATTGGCCTCCTCGTCGATCTTTACAGCGCCGATCTCCACGATCTCGCCCCGCAGGGTCTGCTGCACCCCATGGTAGTTAAAGGTATACGGCTGGTAGCCGATGTTCCATTCCAGATCAAATAAAACCAAGTTACGCGGCATTGCTTTGTTAGTCCTCTCGTAAAATAAACTTCTCCACGGCCTCGGCCACGCCGTCGTGGTTGTTGTCGGCGGTGGTCACATAGTCGGCGCAGTCCTTTACCGGCTGCTCGGCGTTCTGCATGGCCACACCCACCCCGGCGTAGGCAATCATGGAGCGGTCGTTCAGGCCGTCGCCGCAGGCCATCAAATTCTCGCGGGTCAGGCCCATGCGGCGCAGAAGCTCCGCCAGACTGCCGTCCTTGGCTACGCCCAGCGGCACCGCCTCAATAAAGAAGGGGCTGGAGGGGTACAGGTCGGCGCGGCCTGCAAACTGCTGCTGCCCGGCGGCGCACACCGCGTCCCGGCGGGCGGGATCCAGCGTGATGAGCATCTTGCACACGGGGTAGTTCACATAGGATGCCAGATCGTCCACATGGATCATGGGCAGCTTGGTGGTAAAGCACTCCTTGTTGGCCCACTCGTCCTTGTCCCGCTCACAGACGATGCCCTCGCGGTTATAGGTCAGGATGGCAATATCCTGCGCGGCAGCAAAGGCGCACAGCTCGGGCACAAGGGCGGGGTCCAGCGTCTTTTCCACCAGCGTCTCGCCGGTGCGGCAGTCCACGATCTTGCCGCCGTTGTAGGACAGGATGCAGCCGCCCTTTTTGTCCAACCCCAGCTCCTCAGCCAGCGGCTGGATGCCGGCGGTGGGCCGACCGGACGCCAGCACGATGGTAACGCCTTTTTCAATGGCGGCGTCCAGCGCGGCGCGGGTGCGCGGGGTGACGAGTTTCTGGTCGTTGGTCAGGGTGCCATCCAGATCCAGCGCCAGCACTTTGATATCAGACATATTTAAAAGATCCTCTCGTTATCGAAGTGTATCTCAGCTTGCTCTTTCTATTGTACAATGAAAAGCCCCCTGCTTGCAACCCTTGCGGGGCGGTTCGGTGCAAAAAGTGCCCCTTTGGCGGGTGTTACAGGCAGATTTTACCTGTTTTGCCCGCATTTTACACCGCCGCTCTTCCGTGCGCCAAAGGTTTACCTAAGTGTTACACGGGGCTGGTTTCGCCGCTGCGGGCGGTGCGCTACAATACAGGTGTTCCCACAAGAAATAGTAGAACCGCCCCAAGCCGGGCTGAAAAAAGAGAGGATATCTGTTATGAAGAATGCGAAAATTTCCCGCCGCAGCTTCCTGAAAGCCGGTGCCGTGGCATCGGCAGTGGGGATGCTGTCGGCTGCACCCGTAGCCGTTCACGCCGCCGAGGCCGATGCTTCTGCCGCAGCAGACGAAGAGAACGGTCTGCTGGACGTGTTCAAAAAGCCCAAGTACGTTTTCCTGTTCATCGGTGACGGCATGGGCACTGCCCAGATCCAGTCCGCACGCTTTTACAAGGGCACTGTGGACAACAACGGCGCTGTGACCGAGGCTGACCTGAGCTTTACCAGCTTCCCGCAGGTGGGCAGCGTGACCACCTACGACAGTACCTCCTTCTGCCCGGACTCTGCTTCCACCGCTACTTCCATCGCCACCGGCCACAAGACCGAGAGCGGCGTCATCAATATGTGCCCCTGGACCCGCGATGTGCCCTACGAGACCATTGCCGAAAAGCTGCACGCCCAGAAGGGCTATAAGGTGGGCGTCATCTCCACCGTGAACATCGACCACGCCACCCCCGCTGCCTTCTATGCCCACCAGAAGACCCGCAAGAACTACTACCAGATCGGCGTGGAGCTGGCAAACTCCGGCTTTGAGTACTTTGCCGGCGGCGAGTTCCAGAAGGTGAACGGCGATGGCACCGGCCCCGACAACCATACCGTGGCTGCCAACGCCGGTTACAACGTGGTCACCACGCAGGCCGGTGCCGCTGCCCTGACCGCCGGTGCTGGCAAGACCCTGATCATTGCCGAGAATCTGGGCGATGGCAAGGCCATGAACTACGCCATGGACGCTGCCAACGGCGAGTGGCAGCTGACCGACTATGTCAAAAAGGGCATTGAACTGCTGAACAACAAGAAGGGCTTCTTCCTGATGACCGAGTCCGGCAAGATCGACTGGGCCTGCCACGCCAACGATGCCGCTGCTTCCATCCACGATGTGCTGGAGATGAGCAACGCGGTGCAGGCTGCGGTGGACTTCTACAATGCCCACCCCAACGAGACTTTGATCCTTGTCACCGCCGACCACGAGACCGGCGGCATGGCCATCGGCTACAAGACCACCAACTACGACACCTTCCTGACCAATCTGGCACACCAGAAGATGTCCTACGCAAAGTTCGATTCCACCTATGTGCAGGGCTACATTGCCAACAAGACCCCCTTTGAGACTGCCATGCAGGATGTGAAGAACGTCTTTGGCCTGACCTTGCCCACCGACCCCGCTGCCGCCAGCGCAGGCAAGCTGCTGCTGACCGACTACGAGGCGGAGAACCTGCGCAAGGCCTACGAGCGCACCCTGCAGGTGGGCTCCTCCAGCCAGAGCAAGATGAGCCAGCAGGATTACGAGCTGTACGGCACCTACATCCCCTTCAGCATGGCTGTCTGCCACACCATCAACCACAAGTCCGGTATGGATCACACCACCTACGCCCACACCGGTGCCATGGTCAACGTGTACGCCATGGGTGTCGGTGCCGAGAAGTTCGGCGGTGTATACGACAACACCGAGATCTACCACAAGCTGGCTGAGCTGACCAAGGTTCAGTAAGACAGTAAGTAAGAACCCCTGATTTTCCCACCTCACTTCCTGTTCCACTTTTCCACAACCAAGCCGCAAAATGTGCAAAACCCTCCCTGCCGCAAGCGCAAAGACTGCGCCCGGCAGGGAGGGTTTTGTTGTAATGTCAATGCTGAATGCTTCAGGCCTTCATTTCGGGAAAGCCCTCCAGCTTGGAGGTGCAGTGGGGGCAGCGCACAGCCTTGATGGAGATCTCACTCTGGCAGTAGGGGCACACCTTGGTGGTGGGCTCCTCCGGCTCGGCGGGCTCTTCGGGCTTTCTGTGCAGGGAGTTGACAAACTTGATCACAACGAACAGCACAAAGGCCACGATGAGAAAGTTGATGATGGAGTTGACGAACTCGCCGATCTTGATGCTGGAGCCGCCCAGACCAATGACCACATCGGAAAAATCCGCCTTGAAGAACAGGCCGATCAGCGGGTTAATGATGTCCTCCACCAGCGCGGTGACGATGGCGGTGAAGGCACCGCCGATGACAACGCCCACTGCCATGTCCAGCACATTGCCGCGCATGGCAAACGCTTTGAACTCTTCAAAGAACTTTTTGATGCCGCTTTTTTTCTCTTCCATTGATAAGCTGCTCCTTCTTCTCCTTTTTTTACCGCAAGGGGTTATTTTATTTTTATAATAGCGTATTATGCAACGATTTGCAAGAGTAAAGCAGCCCCTTTTATAGAAAATAAAAAGTATCCTCTCCCGCGAAAAAACGATCCCGGAAAGTCCGCAGACTTTCCGGGATCGTCCAATTCAAAAATATTTTTCCGCCGGTTTATGTGCTATAAAGATGCTTATGCCGCGGGCTGCTCTGCGGCAGCAGGCTGCGGGTCAGCAGTCACCGTAATGGTGCGGCTGATGGTACTGCAGGAGTAGTTGCCCCCCGCCTTGGCGGTCTGGGTGTAGGTGCCGGGCTCGGTGGGCACGCCGCTCATTTTGCTGCTGAACCACAGGAAGGTCTTTTTCTTGTAGGTGTAGCTCACCTTGCCGTTTTCAGCCACCTGTCCGTCCGAGATCACCTTAGCGGTCAGATCGGCGTTTTGCAACTCAGAGACGGTCATGCTGGCCGGGGCATCCGCTGTCCAGCTCAGGCTGACGTTTTCGGTCTTGGGCTTGATCTTGAACATGGCAAAGCCGGCGGCGTTGATATCGCTGCTTTCCAGCGCGATGGCACCGGCAAAGTACTTGCCGCTGTCCTTGGGCTGCTCGTCCAGATAGATGCGGCTCAGCGCACCCTCGGGCAGATACTTGCGGATCAGGCTCAGCGCCAGCTTCATGCCGTTGGAAACATTCTTCACCGTGGTCAGGTAGCTGGCCGGGACAAAGAAGCTGACGGTGTCCATCACCGACACTACTTCGTCCGCCACCCGCAGCAGCACGCCGACATCGTTGCCGTCGATCAGCTGCTTGAGGTAGCTGTATACGTTGAATTCCTCGGCCTGGTCCGGGGTCTGGGACATCTTTTTGGGCAGGGGGATCAGCTTGAGCAGGGTGCGCAGCTTATCCGAGATCATCAGGGTCACATAGCCGTAGGCTTCGCCGCTGGTGCCCAGCACCACAGCGATATACTGGGTGTTTTCGGGCCGGGTCTCCACCTCCAGCTTATAATCGGAGCCGTAGACAAGATTTCCGGTCGCCCGGATGCGGATGTTGACGATATCATTTTCATCCTCTGCCGCGCTCAGCGCTGCGGCATCGGGCAGTTCCTCGCTGACAACAGCGGTGCTTTCCGGCTGCTGCGTTGCAGCTAAAGCAGGCATCGCCAGTACACCAAGCATCATGCTAACCGCAAGCAGCAGCGAGATCCATCGTTTGGCCTTCATACGAAAACCTCCTTTGTTGTTTGGTATCATACCCACATTTTACCGCAAAATAATCCTAGGGTCAATAACGGGATTCAAGCCGGGCGCGTCACTCCCCGATATAGGTAAAGCGGGGCTGGGTAACGCCGTCCCGGGTCACGGTTTCCAGCCACATGGCGGCGGGGCGCACCCACAGCCCGCCCTCGCCGTACAGGGCGCGGTACACCACCATTTCCTCCTCGGTCTCGCTGTGGCGTGCCACGCCCAGCACCTGATACTCGTTGCCTTTAAAGTGGCGGTAGCGCCCGGGGCGCACCGGATATTGCAGTTCCTTCATAACAGTTCCTTTCTATTCCTGCAAAAAGGGCTGCTGCGCCGGGCGGGTGCAGCAGCCCACAAACCTTATGTTATAAATATTACAGCGTGCTGTCCGTTCCATCGCCGGGGGTCTGCTCGGCAGAGTACAACAGCATCAGGTGGTTGGCCGAGGCTTCCAGCTGGCTCTTGGCCTGCCGCAGGGCGGCTTCCTCGGTCTCGTTCATCTTTTCGGGCTTATCCTTGCGCAGGCAGTGGCGCAGGTTGGCAAGGTCGGCCTTCACGCGGGCCTTTTCGTCCTTGTCCAACTCCTTTTTGCACTTGGAAAGCGCTTCATCCACCTTGTAGGCCAGCACCTCGGCCTGATTGTGCAGGTCCAGACGCTCCTTGCGGCGGCTGTCCTCGGCCTCGTAGGCGGCGGCATCTGCCATGGCGCGCTGGATCTCGTTTTCGGAAAGGTTGGTGCTGCCGGTGATGGTGATGTTCTGCTCCCGCCCGGTGGCAAGGTCTTTCGCAGATACCTTCACCACGCCGTTCACATCGATATCAAAGGTGACCTCGATCTGGGGCTTAGACGAAAAGCTTGCCCGGATGCCGTTCAGCTTGAACTTGCCCAAAGACTTGTTATCCCGCGCAAAGTGACGCTCGCCCTGCAAAACGTTGATCTCCACGCTGGTCTGCATGGGACGGGCGGTGGTAAAGATCTGGCTCTTGCGGGTGGGGATCATGCTGTTGCGGGTGATCAGCGGGGTGGCGACCCCGCCCAGCGTCTCGATGGACAAGGTCAGCGGGGTCACGTCCATCAACACCAGCCCCTGCGCTGCCGCGCCGGTGGCACCCGCCAGCTTGCCGCCGCCCTGCAGCAGTGCACCCTGCACCGCTGCGCCCATGGCAACGCACTCATCCGGGTTCAGGCTGTGGCTGGGCTCCTTACCCAGCAGCTCCCGCACCTGCCGTTCCACGGCGGGCATCCGGGTGCTGCCGCCCACCAGCAGCACCTTGCCCAGCTGGCTGGCAGAGATGCCGGCATCCCGCAAAGCGTTCTGCACCGGGGTCACGGTGCGGGACAGCAGGTCTCCGGTCATCATCTCGAACTGCGGGCGGGACAAAGCGATATCCAAGTGATGGGGCCCGTCCTTGCCCACCGCGATAAAGGGCAGGTTCAGCTGGGCAGAGGGCGCACTGGAAAGCTCTTTCTTGGCCTTTTCCGCTTCCTCCTTCAGCCGTCCCATGGCGGCGGGGTCGCGGGTCAGGTCGATGCGGTCAGACTTTTTGAACTCTGCTACCGCGTACTCCACGATGCGCTGGTCGAAGTCATCGCCGCCCAGATGGGTGTCGCCGCCGGTGGCCAGCACTGTAAAAGTACCGTCCTCGATCTCGATGATGGACACGTCAAAGGTGCCGCCGCCCAGATCATACACCAGGATCTTCTGGGGTGCTTCGTTGTCCAGGCCGTAGGCCACAGCGGCAGCCGTCGGCTCGTTGATGATGCGCAGCACGTTCAGGCCCGCGATGCGTCCAGCGTCCTGGGTGGCCTTGCGCTGGCTGTCGTCGAAGTAGGCGGGCACCGTGATAACGGCCTCGGTCACCGGCTCGCCGAGGTAGCTCTCGGCGTCGCGGCGGATCTTGGTCAGGATCATGGCGCTGATCTCCTGCGGGGTCAGATCCTTGCCGTCAATGCGGACCCGGTAATCGGAACCCATGTGGCGCTTGATGCTGGAGATGGTGCGGCCGGAGTTGGTCGCAAGCTGGCGCTTGGCTGCGCCGCCTACCAGACGCTCGCCGTCCTTGGCAAAGGCCACCACGCTGGGGGTGGTGCGCTCGCCCTCTGCGTTGGCGATGACGACGGGCTTGCCGCCCTCGACCACTGCCACACAGGAGTTGGTCGTTCCAAGGTCGATTCCGATCACTTTGCTCATACTGCTTTGTCCTCTTTTCTTGCGGCGTGATTTTTTTCCAAGAATATCTTACCGGTTTCCTATGACGATTCCGTAGAACAAATGTAAAGAAACTGTGTTTTGCCCGATTCAGCGGGGCTGATTTGCCTCGGCCACCAGCTCTTCGATGAGTTTCTGGGTCTCGTCGAGCCAGAGCTGCGCGTCCGGGGCCGCCTGTTCCAGCTGGACCCGGAAGCCCTGTTCGGCCTCAGCCAGTTCGGCGAGGGCTTTCCGCCGGGAGACGAAGCGGGTCTCGGTCTGGGCGATGCGGAGCCGGATCTGGGGCGTATAGGCTACATCCGGCGTGCCGCGGCCCGCACTCTGGGCACGGCGGTAGTATTGCAGGGCCACAGCCAGCTCCTTGTCGGAGGCCAGTGCATCGTCGCCGAGGGCAATCATGGCCTGAACCTCCCCGGCGGCGGCCGCCTTTTTCCAGAGCTTGCGGGCCTCCGTCTTGCTGCGGCGGATGCCGCGGCCCTGATAGATGCAGTCCGCCAGCAGAGCCAGCGCCTCGGTGTTGCCCTCGTCGGCGGCACGCTTGTAATAGTGAACGGCCTCATCCCACCAGCCGTGGCAGGCAGCCTCGTAGCCGCAGTCCAGCTCATCTGCGCCGGGGGCGTCGAGGTCCCCCCGCGCCGCGTGGAGCAGCCCCTTCAGGATGGAATTGTCCAGCGTGGCGGAATTCGTCCACGGGTCGATGACCACGCCGTCCAGCCCTTCGGTGTTCAGGGCGTATGTCATGGCTTCCCGCATCCCGCGCTCGGCCATGGGGCGGGTGGCAGTGGTGCGCTCGGCCTCCGCCGTCTTCACCGAGGTGAACAGCGGCAGGTAGGTGCGCTCC
>OLOP01002265.1_pt1 | contig 10954 bp, 6 predicted proteins | sample 1672381 | NCBI WGS metagenome assembly OLOP01 (sample SAMEA3136678, study PRJEB25190) | human gut metagenome | biome: human gut; feature: human-associated habitat; material: faeces | place: Austria | collected 2013 | reverse complement strand
ATTTTTGGGGTTGGCAGCAAGCAGCCGCGCAAACTCCTCGTGGCTGACGGCACGGCCTACCAGCGGGAAACTTTCATCCCGCAGATGAATGTTTTCCCTGCCGATTTCCTCCACGGTAAAGGGTCTGGCATCTTCCAGATAAACCGTGCTGCCGATAGTTACAGGTGATTTTTCGACTTTTCTTGTAGTCGGATGATGCTTTTCAAACTCTGCTTCGGCGGTATTGATAAAATCCGAGAAAGCGCTGTTTTCAATACCCTGCGCGGCAAGCTCGTGGTTATCTTGGAAGTAGTCGATATGGACAATGTTACCGTCAACCTCATAGCGGATTTCGTTCCGCAGAAGATTGGCATACACTTGGATTTCGTGCTCATCGTCCTCGGTGGTAGAGTAAGCAAACTCCACGCGGGTCAAGTCGGAGAAATTCGGCTCGTTTAGCCCCTCATTCTCACAGAAATCCGTGATGGCGTGTTTTGCATGATCGAGGGCGGCATCGTTCGCTGCACGGGCGGCTTGCTGTTCTGCTGCCCATGCCTGATAGGGGGCTTTTTCGGCATCGGTCAGATACTGGTCGTTGTAAACCAAAAGCCGCAGGCGTTGGGCAACCTCTTTCCACTTCAAAACGCGGCGATACTCGCCGTCCTCTGTACGTCGGGTGATCTCAAGATTTTTGCCCATGTGGTCAAGAAAGCCGTGCCCACCATCACGGAAGATCCATGTGCCGCCGCCGATGCCGTATTCTTTTTTCAGCCAGCGGGCTTGATCTTCCTCGATAGGAAGTACCTGTGCAGAGAGATATTGCTGAATGCGAAATTTGCTATCTTCAAACCCGCCGCCTTTGCACAGTGCATCGGTAATGTCCTGCTCGGAAATGTACTTGCCGGATGCGTCAATGATGGGCTTGTTCCACTTTTTGGCTTCTGCCGCAAGGTCGATATTTTTTGCTTGCTGCTCATGGCTCGGCAGCCCTGCCTTTTCAGAATCTTCGGGAGTAAGAGTAAGCTGCTCCATCTGCTGCTGCACGGGTGTAGCCTTGATGGGAACCATCAGACGCCCTCGCTCAATAAGGTCGGCAATCTTTGCGGCAACAGCATCCCATGTCAGATTAACCTGCGCTGTTTTGGTAAGATAGTTACCCTCCCAAAGTTCAAGGTACATATCATGCCGGATAAAACCCACGGTATGGTCATCCACGAACAAATATGTATAAATTTGCTTGTAACAGTGCTTGCAAAAGGCGCTGCGCTCGGCAAGGTCGGGATGCTCATTGAAATATTCCAGAATAGCCGCATTGTCGGCACGGCTGGAGGATTCTTTCGCCAGTAAGCCTAGAATCAGTTCATCGCTCAGCGGTGGCAAATCAGAAATGGGCACAGAAAAAGCGGAGGGCGTGGTATCGCTCTCCGCTTGGGGTTCTTGTGTTACAGGCTGTAAATCTGCTGCATCGCCAGTTCCTCGGCTTGGCTCTGCAAGGCGTTCATCCACTGCGTCCAGCCCATCGGGTCTGTCTGCCGGTTTGGGGCGGTGCTCTGCTGCATCAGCGTCTGCATCGTCTGCTCGGTTTGCCGGTGTACTGCGTTGTCCATCTCCGCCAGATGCGGGTACAGCGTTCCCTCCAGCAGCATCTCGTCGAACACCATCGGCGCGTTCTCTCGCAGAAAATTCCGCCGCAGGCTGCCGTACTTCCCGATTTCCGGCATCGGCGGCTCGTTCAACGTCAGCGCCGGGATTTGGTAGCCGTTCACCATCATGTACTCCATTGTTGACCTCCTTGGTGTTATTGGTTTCTTCCTGTTTGTCACCATAATAGCGGACTTTTTCGGCGCGTGCAACACTGTCGATTTCTCTCGTGATGCTGCCGATCTGCTGCATGAGAGGCCGTGCCGCCTGTTGGCAAGCGCTGCCCAAACACAGAGTGATGCGGTTTGTATCAAACTGGTTCACGGACTCAAGGGCAGACAGGTCCAGCCGCGCAGTGTCCACGCCGCACCGCAGCGCGGCCATATACAGACAGCTTTGGGTGATAAGCTGTATAAATAGCTGCCGCTGTTCGTCCGGCTTGGCCCACTGTAAGCTGCTGCCGTCTATGGCCTTTTCCAGCGCGGTTGTGAACATGGCGCTGCGCTGGGCAACGCAGGATGTGGAGAGCATGAGGAGGGCGCTCTGGATGCTGTCGGCGTGATTATCCGCTACGATTTTATCCCAAACAGGCCGCCAGTTCTGGTCTGTAATGACCCACGGCAGCGCTTCGGGAATCTCTGCGCGGGGGATGGTATCGGAAATGTCAAACAGATACCGCAGCCGGGAAGAATTGGCGCGAGTGTCAAATACCGCGATACCGTGTGCGCCGCGCTTGACCCAGCGACCCGCATTATTATTCCAGTAAGCTATGTCGGCCACGGCTGTGGCGGTGGGGCTTTGCTCGTGAATCAAAAGCTGGTTCGGGAAACTATAATTATAAGCAATGGCCGCTGTCCGCAAAAATGCTTTCCATCGGTCACTGCTCTCCGTGACGGCTTGCAGTTGCTTTTTGGCAAGCGCACGGATATTTTCGTATTTTGCCATTTGCTACTCCTCATCGTTCATAAGGTTCCGGTTCTGCTTGTTTCATATTTTCTAACTCCGGCAATAGATAATTGACCTGACGATAACCATATTCATCTACATAGAAAGCCTGTGCTTCTCTCCTGTTGTGGATCACAATAATATCGCTGATAGAAACAGAACGCATCTTTTGAGCATTGGGACGGTTGCTTTGGTTATGCGCTATATAAATATCTTCAGGCTCATCCCAGCGTTCCATCTGTCCACTATAAACGAGTTTATAATCCGCAGCCTTTATACGGGTTTTCGCATAAGCATAGTTTCTGAAAACGAAATCACGGTTATTGGTTTGATAAATCTCATAAGGGTAAGTCTGTCTCTTTTCTTTACGAAAGCCGCCCGGCCAATAGATGTCCCGCGGCAATCCCAATGGCTTGTCCATCTTATCCGGGAACACAACCGGGGTAATCGGCATACCAACCTCAGCGGCTTTCAAGATTTCCTTTCTAAACTTGTCTACATCTGTAAAGGGAGTAACATATCCGATTATTTTTCCATCATCACTAAGATATTCGATGTAGCCAATGATATTATCTTCTTCCTCGCGCATTATCGTTCCAACCTTTCCCAAAATGACAATTTGTTTCCGTAGCGCTCGTCTTGGGGCCGCACCTTAGCAGCGGGCAGTTCGTCGCTTGCCATATCCGCGACTTGCGGGAGAAAAAGTAGTCGGCTGTACCGGTCTGCCTGATCCTTGGATAGCCCTATGACCTTATCGCCATTTAGTCCGCAAACGAGAAAGCGTCCGCGCACAGTCACGCCCTCGTCATTGACCTGTCTGTTATATTTCAGTCGGCTTTGGGCTTTGCTGCATATCAGCCCGATGCGAGGTGTGCCAAACGGTTTTAGAATTTGGCTTTCACCCTCGATTACCTCGGAAACCGCAGTCGCCGCACTGGAAAAACCCGCTTGATAAGGGCAGTAGCTGGGTTCAACAACTAATAATCTTGTCATCGGTGTCCCCCCTCATCTGCTGCCGTGCTGGTGGGCGCGGGCATAGTTTTCCAGCAGTTTTACGATAACCTGCTGCATCTGGTCGCTCGTAAATCCTTTGGGAAAATAGCGCTCAACTTTAGCAACTGGAATCATAAGCTGCGGGTCACGCGGCTTTACACTTGGCGGTTTGGCGGCCATAATATGCTGGATTTTTTCTGGTGTCAGTACGCTTTCCTTGCTGGCTTCTTTGAGCTTTTGCGCCTGTGACAGCGATGGTGTGCAACCCTCGGATTCCATATAGGACAGGAAGTCCTCTTGTTCTTCGGGGGTAAGGTAGCTAAGTTCTACGGCGGGGGGGGGTTTTTGTTTGCCATCATCCACCATTTTCATAAGTTCGGGGGTGAGTTTGTTCAGACGGATAAAGCGCTGAATTTGGTTTCTACTTTCGCCTGCATCTTGGGCAAGTATTTCATCAGCACGAAAACTTGTCCCAACTTGGGACAAATTATTTTTTGACGGTCTGCCGCCTTTTCGCTTTATGGCTTGTAATTTCATCTCATACGCTTTTGCTTTCTCGCTCGGCAGAATGTGTTCCCGCTGACAGTTACTATCCACCATCAAAATGATAGCCGTATCATCGTCCATATCTCGCACAATGCAGGGCATGGTTTCCACGCCAGCCCGCTGGCTGGCATGGCAGCGGCGGTGGCCTGCTACAATTTCATACCCGCCATCTTGCCGAGGACGGACAATGGCAGGGGTCATAACGCCGTATTCTTTTATACTGTCCACCATTTTGTCCATCTCGTCATCGTCACGGACTTGATAAGGGTGATTTCGAAAGGGATGTAGTTCCGCCAGCGGCAAAATTTGGATTTTCTCTAATTTTGCGTCCTGCCGCTCCTGCTCACTCGAAAAGAGATTATCGAGTGAGGGCAGATTGATGTTGCTGCCGTACTCTCTCATTTTCCGTCACCTCCTTGGCAAGCGCTTTATATGCCATACTGGCTGGCCCGTTGGCATCGTAGGTCAGCACGCTATGTGTACTGGCGGCGCTTTCTGCTGTGCGCGTACTGACCGGGATTTCTGCACGGTAAATTTTCAGCGCGTGACCGTAGGCACTGCGCAGGGCAGCACACACATCTTTGGATAGGTTGGTGCGCTTGTCCACCATCGTCAGCACAATGCCGTCAATATCCAACCGGGGATTGATACGGCGCTTTACTTGGTTGACGGATTTGAACAGGGATACCAGACCTTTGAGGGCGAAATGCTGTGCCTGCACAGGAATCAGCACTCGATCCGCCGCAACAAGCGATGCCACGGTGATGATGCCCAGCGAGGGCATACAGTCGATCAAGCAGTAGTCATATTTATCCTTAAACGGCTCCAATGCCTGTTCCATGATTTTTTCGTGCGCCATAACATTTACAAGGCTCACTTCCATATCAGACAGACCAATGTCGGAGGGAATGAAATCCACCTTTTCTTCATGGTGAATTACCACTTCTGGCGGATTTTCGTCCTTGATAACAGATTCCATTAGGTCGCTGATTGTTGCGCCGTTTTCGGTGCCCGCATAGCCGAGATAGCTGCTCAAATCACCCTGCGGGTCGGCGTCCACCAACAGCACCTTGTAGCCCATCGCCGCAAGTGCTGTGCCAAGATTTACGGTGGTGGTCGTTTTACCCACGCCGCCTTTTTGGTTTGCAACTGCAATAGTTTTCATATTCCGCTCCTTTACCGTTCCATGCTGATAAGTCTACGAGCCGCCAGCAGATAGTCGTTATAGTCCTTGCCGATGGCCGGAGGTGTGTCCTGCACGATATATCCCCGTTCTGTCAGCCTTTTTGCCACAATTTTTGTAAAGTTCCTGCCGGGTTCATCACGGTCAAAGCAAAGTGCCACGCGCTTAACTTCGGGATGCTGCTGTAAAAAGTAGTCAATCGGCTGGTGGTTCAGCCCACCCAGCGCCAAGTAGTGGACGCTGCGCCACGGTGCATCATGCTTGTACTGCCGCAACGTCGCGCCGGACATAGCATCAATAGGGGCTTCGTAGATTTCTACGGTATCACAGGTTTCAATCTCGGCAGGAATCAGAAAGCCATACTGTTTTTGGCTGCCCGCGACATCTCCGCGAAAGCTGCCTTGACAGCCGCGCTGAAAAGCAGAGCGCGGTACGCCTTCTGCGTCCTTGCCCACAAACACACAGTTGCGATAGCTGCCGCGTGTGGTTTGGTACAGGATACCGCTGTTCACGCAATAACGCAGTACCTTCGGACTGATACCGCGCTGCATCAAATAAGCGACTGCGGCATCGGTGTTTTGATCTGCGGCTGGCAGTTCAAACGGACGGGTCGTGTGCTGCTGGGGAGAAGATGCCTTAGCCGTCTGAATAGAAACAGGCGCAGGAGCCATTGCACTCAACAATCGTACCGCCGAGACAAAATCCATGCCCTCGACCTTTACCAGATAGTCGAGTGCATTGTTGCCACCCTTGCTCTGCGAAAACCAGTGAAATAGCCCATTTGCGGGCGTGATAACAAGGCTGCTGTGCGTCTTGGTGCAATACTCCTTGTCCGTTTTGCGAACCAGTTCGCCGGGATGGTAGGTTTCAAGGTACTGCATGACGCTGATACGCCGCGCAGCCTCGATGTTCTTCTGATATTTGCCCATGATGACCTCCAAGATTGTAATAAAAAAGCACCTCATCTGCGAACAGGTAAGATGCTTGTAAGAAATGATATTCTCTTTTTCAGCTGGCTGTTTCTTCAGCCAGCTGGAGAGGGGGTGTGGGGGAGAGGAACGCGCCGCGCCCATTCCTATAAAAAGATACAGTTTCCCCTTGGATAGTTTTGACAAGTGTAACAAAGTGGCAGAATGACAGTTTTTGAATAATAGCGGGTCGCCAAACCGTTAGATAGTAGAAAAATGTCCGCTATTGGGTACTGCCGTTTTTTATGTGCTTTTATTTTCCGAATGCAATAGTTTTTGGTCTGCCATTTTTGAAAGATTGTCCACAATGTAAGAACAATTTTCGATTCCGTTGGGTCTGCCAGCTTTTCAATCGAGAGTGCGTTCGAAAATTGAAAATTATGCCGTAATGCGGCATCTTTTCGTTGAAGAAGAGCAGAAAATAAGTTCCTTGAAATTCCTAAAAACACCGCATATTTCCGCTCATTTGGGGCGACTCAAAATCCGTTGGTGGTGACACCGTATGGGTTCGACCCCCATCACCGGCATTCCTTATACCTAAGCCTTTTAGCGGCTTAGGTATTTTTTGTGTGGCAGACAAGATTCAGGCTTGTCTGCCATTTTGTCTGCCACTTTTACCCCAAATGGCAGACAAAACGGATTTATTTTCCGTTGGTTTTGGCGGACAAGTTCGCCCAACGGAGCTTTTCTCCTAAGCAATTTTTCGCTTGGGAGATTTCTTTTTTTCGGGAAGTTCGCCAAGGTTGATTTTGCTGGCAATCATGTTCGCGGCTTCCATCTTGCCGTAGGCGTCGGGTTCGCCAAAATTGCAGCAAATCGTCGTGTGACCGGGCGGCGGCCAGCACAACTCGCCGTCCTTGATGATGCCGACGCCGCAGCCGCCTGTGACCATCCCCCGGACCGGCGACAGCATGAACGTCATGCTGCTGTTTGCGCTGACCCTGTGCAGCGCCTTGCCGCCGAAGCGGCATATGAATATCATATTTCGACACGCCACGCAAGCCTTACCGCGCGCTTTGTGGCGTGTCTTTTTTTGTATACGCAGATTTGCGGCAAAAATATTGCCCTGCACGGCGTTTTTCTGATTGACAAGTTGCCCCCCCCGGAGTAAAATTGATATCAATATGTGCAAGGTGCATAAGTTTCTGTCCACAACATAAAGGAGGAATCACAAAATGAAGAAACGCATTGCAAGCCTGTTGGCTGCGCTTGCGCTCTGCCTGACGCTGCTGCCCATGGCGGCGTTTGCGGAGGATGCCGTCGGAGCTGCGCAGAGCAGCCGCACGGTTATTACTACGGTTGATGAACTGATGCAATTTGCGGCGGACGTAAACGCGGGTGCATACGACGGCAAGACCGATGCTGTAGTAAGCCTGGAATCCGATTTAGATTTGAGCGGTAAAACATGGACGTCGATTGGATGCGCCGACAACGACGCTAACGTTCCGCATTTTTTCAGCGGAAAGTTTTACGGCAACGGACATACGATTTCCAATCTGGACTTTTCCAGTACCTATGGTAATATTTTATATGAATCTCTCGGTTTTTTCGGATATATAGAGAACGCCGAGATTTCCGGTCTTACTGTACAGGGCTCTGTAAATGCTACTGGTTCAAGGAAATACTCTGATTTTGGCTCCATTGTCGGTAAATCTAACAAGAGTACGATTCGTGATTGTGTATCTGATATATCATTCACTAACAGTGACAATTATCTCGACGGTTCTATTGGCCTATGTGGGTTTGCTATGGACTCCACCTTTGAGCACTGCCAAAGCAAAGGCAGCATTAGTGTCACTCGAACTGATAATGGCGTTGCCAGTCTAAACGTTGGTGGTATTGTTGGTTATGCTGGTGGTACTTCTGAAATCCGCTACTGTGTCAACACAGCTGACATAGAGGTTTGCGCCAACAGCATCGGCGGTATTGCCGGCTCTCTGGGCAGTGGTAATCCGTCCATAACAAATTGCTATTCCATCGGCAAATTGACGGTTCGCGGCAAACCTTCTGGCGGTAATACGGGCGGCATTGTGGGCTACATCTACGGTGATACCCCTATCAAGAACTGCTATTTTGCTGGTGAAATTGATTTGACCAACTATGGTGTCACCACACCGCCATATAAGCGTCTCGGCGGACTTGTTGGCAAGGTTGAATCCGGCACCCCTGTTTTTGAGAACAACTACTATACCGAAACTGCAAACGTTGATTCCTGTGGCACTTCCACTTTTGCCGCTGACACCGCAGAATCCATCGATTCCATGAAAACCCCGGAATTTTACGACAAGCTCACCCAGAACGGCGGCGACTACCGCTTCAACCCGAACGGTACGCCGCTTCTTCCCGGGCCTAAGTATACCGTTACGTTTACGGTGTCCCCTGCCGAACTGACCAATGTTGTTATCACTGCCAACGGCCAGACCCTCACGAACGGTTCCATTGACTTGGAGGCCGGGGTCTATCCTGTCACGGTCACTGCGGACAACTGCGAGCCGTTCAGCGCGGATATCACCATCACCGCTGACACCGCTACCCACGCCCAGACTTTGACCCTCACCTACAAACCCGCCGACTACACCGCAGTCGATGCCGCGATTGCCAAGGCGGGCGCATTGAACCGCGACGACTACACGGATTTCTCCGCTGTGGATGCCGCCATCAACGCCGTGGACCGCAGCAAGAACATCACCCAGCAGGCCGATGTGGATGCCATGGCAAAGGCCATCGAGACCGCCCTCGATGCGCTGGTCGTCAAGCCCACGGCCACCCCGGCCCCGGTCGTGACCGCCACACCGGAAACGGCAGCCACGCCCACGCCGTCGCCGTCCCCCACGCCCAGCCCTACGCCGGTGCCGGACCGCACCCTGACCATGGAGGCCACCGTCGTGCAGCAGGACGTCGGCGTGACGCTCTACGTGGACCCGCTGCCCGAAGCCACAGCAACGCCGGAACCCACGGCTCTGCCGTCTGCGTCGCCCAAGGCTGGCGCGTCGGCGGCGTCCGGGGCTAAACCCACGGCCACGCCAAAGGCGACCGCCACCCCGACCGAGGACGACGAGCAGGAAAAGACACCGCTGCTGGGCGTTGAGGGCACCATCACCCTGACCGACGCCAAGGGCAACGCCACCGACTACGCGCTTGACCCCGAGACTGGCACCGCCCTGGCCGAGGACGTGGAACCCGGCGACTACACGCTGGCCCTGCAGCCCATCGAAGGCTACACCACCCCCGAGGCCCAGACCGTAACTGTGAAGGAAAAGGTCGTCTACAAGGCGGATGTACAGGCTGTCAAGGAAAAAATCGTCCAGGCAAGCCAGGTCAACGAGAGTGCCGAGGACTCCGGCGTCAGCAACGCAGGTTCCGCGCCCATCGTCGAGGAAGTGACTGACACGGTTACCTATGCCGAGAGCGACAAGACCGAGACCGGCACCAAAACTACTTACACGGCCAAGTTGAGCAGCAGCGGCCACCTGCTGCTGGCCGACGGCACCGAGACCCCCTATCTGCCCGTCTACCAGGACGGCACGCGGGACCTGATCGGCGCGACCCGCGACCCGAACTACGCGGCCAACACGAACACTTCTGCCTGGCTGCCCGGCGCAGCGGATTCCATTCAGCTGCTGGGCGCGGCCAACACCCGCATGGCGTGGGCACACCGCGCCGATGAACCCGCCGTGCAGGAGGGGGATGAGGCGGCCTCCATCGCCGAGGAGACGCCCGCTCCCACCGAGGCTCCCACTCCGGAGCCGACGGCAGAGCCTACTGCCGAGCCCACCGCAGAGCCGACGGCAGAACCAACCGCCGAGCCTACACCGGAAGTGACGGCGACGCCCGAACCGACGGCCGCCCCCACGAACACCCCGGCCCCGACCGAGGCCCCCACCGCTACGCCGGATCCCACGGCGGGCTGGCCTGACAATATCGAGGCCAAGGATCTGGCGAGCTACGGCTTTGACGTGACCAGTTCCGACGGCACCGTGTACCAGTACACCGGATGGCAGGAAATTGACGGCGTGACGTACTATTATGACCCGACGACCCACCAGCCCGTCACCGGACAGCAGGTCATCCAGGGCGACGTTTACACCTTTGGGGCGGACGGTGCGCTGAACCGCACGGCCCGCGGCATCGACGTTTCCAAGTTCCAGGGCAGCATTGATTGGAACGCCGTCAAGGCCGACGGCATCACGTTTGCCATCATCCGCTGCGGCTACCGCGGCTACGGCAGCGGCGCACTGGTCGAGGATTCGACCTACCGCGCCAACATCCAGGGCGCTATCAACGCGGGCCTGAAAGTCGGCGTCTACTTTTACAGCCAGGCCATCAACGAGCAGGAAGCCGTTGAGGAGGCCAGCATGGTGTTGAGCCTGGTGGGCGGGTACAGCCTGCCGTTGGGCGTCTACTACGACACCGAGAGCGTTGCGGGCGGCCGCGCCAACGCCATCAGCGCCGCCGAGCGCACGGCCTGCGCCGTCGCCTTCTGCGAGACGATCCGCAACTCCGGGTACAGCGCGGGCGTTTACTCCTACGCAAGCTGGTTCTACAACGCGCTGAACTTTGCGAACATCAGCAAGTACAACATTTGGATCGCCCAGTACCGTGACACGCTGAGCTTCAGCTACAAGTACAACATCTGGCAGTACACCGGCTCCGGCAGTGTCAAGGGTATCTCCCGGCCAGTGGATATGAACATTGGATA
>OLOP01002261.1_pt1 | contig 10983 bp, 9 predicted proteins | sample 1672381 | NCBI WGS metagenome assembly OLOP01 (sample SAMEA3136678, study PRJEB25190) | human gut metagenome | biome: human gut; feature: human-associated habitat; material: faeces | place: Austria | collected 2013 | reverse complement strand
CTGGAGAAGATTTGTTAAAAGAGATGAGATAAAAAGACTTTCCATGGATCATTATGATTTATGGAAAGTCTTTTTTGGGTAAAAACTCAATAACGTCTTGAACAGAGCAATGAAGAATTTGACAAAGAGCATCAATGGTGTTTGTTGATACTGATTCACCGGCTTTGAGTCTTCGGATTGTTGAACTACTAATTCCGCCTTTAACCTGGAGAGTATAGGTTGATGCACCATTCTTTTGCATAGTATTCCACAATGGTTCGTAGGAAATCAATGAATATATGCCTCCTTTTGACATTGACATATATTCATTATTGCCTATAATAGTAAACAAGTGTGATAGGCAATATTGCCTATGAAAAAAGAAAAAAATAACGCCTGACATAGGACGTTTTTTCGTAGAGTATCAAACTATATGAATGCAATCAGCTATCTAATATACTAAAAATTCTACATCTTGTCATATTTTTTGTCAATATATCACTCGGGTTTGATATTAATATTGCCGGTTTTGTTATGAAAATTTATTTTTATTCACTGAGTTACTTCTATTTGCCGTCAAAGTTATAGTCATAAGCGGAGGTGATCATTATATGCCGAGAAAAGGCGAAAATATTTATAAGCGAAAAGATGGCAGATGGGAAGGCAGATATATTAAGCGGCGAAATGGGAAAAAGGCGATCTATGGATATGTATATGCAAAAAATTACTCTGAAGTGAAGAGAAAACTTAACTTAAAGCGTACAGAGACTATTCAGGAGATTAAATTGGAAAAGACATTACAGAAAGATATTTCCTTTACTACAATTGCAAAGTTCTGGTTAATGTCCATAAAACCATCTGTTAAGGAATCTACATGGATCAAATATAGAAACACCCTTAATTGCCAAATTATCCCACGGATAGGTGTGAAAAATATAAGTGAAATTGATTATGAAACTGTCTTTGGAATATGCAGTGATATGCTTTCAATCAATAAAGATGTGGGAAAAGGACTGTCCAGTAAAACGGTATCGGATGCTTTATCCATCATAAAAGCAATTATAAAATATGCTGAACGGATGAAGTTCATAACTGACAGAACGGCATTAGATGTTTCTGTGAAGTTGAAAACTTCTCAGTTGAGGGTATTTTCTCATGTTGAGGAACAGATTCTCTTTGAATATTTATCAGAAAAGTTGGATTATACTAATCTTGGGATTCTTATATGTATGTTTACAGGGATTCGTATAGGAGAGTTATGTTCTCTCACATGGGAAGACATCTCGCTAGAATCAAATACAATTCATATACATAAAACCATGCAGCGAATTCAAACTCCAGGAGGCTCAAATAAAACAAAAATCCTAATTGCAGAACCAAAAAGTCAATGTTCTATTAGAGAGATTCCTATCACCAAAACACTGAAAGACCTTCTTAAATTGTATCGGGATGATGAGGGATATGTACTTACCGGAAAAAGAGATATATTCGTCGAACCACGTACTATGCAAAATCGGTACAAAACAATTCTTAAAACATGTGGCATTAGTAATGCGAATTTTCATACACTTCGACACACATTTGCTACTCGATGCATTGAGGTTGGATTTGATATAAAAAGTTTGAGTGAAATTTTGGGACATGCAAATGTCAGTATTACATTGAATAGATATGTGCATCCATCTATGGAATTGAAGCAAAAAAATATAGATAAACTTTCTTGCCTATACGCCGTCAAATAAGCCGTCAAAAGAGCTCAGGTTTACTTATAATACTAGACCTGAGCTTGCTTTTACTAAGAGTTTGATACTCTGCGAAAGTTCATAGAGGATGAATGGCTCCTGTGGAGAATGTAAAAATTGTGAAAATGAGTACATCAAGGGCAGGAGATGCAGCTAAATATCACAGGTGACAATTGCTTTTTATGATTTCGACTACAACATTGATTTGCCTAGAAGTGATTCGCAAATAAGAATAATATAGTTGACATTTTTTTACAGGTAGAAATGTTTATTTGAAATTTTATGATATGGCTTTTGACACCCACATCATTTAATACAAAAGACATAATAACACCTCGAAAATCAATATAATTTATGTCTCCGTTATACAGGAAAACAGCTTGAAAACATAGCTTTATTCAGTTGTCAAAAAGTGTACTATATGAGGTCAATACTTTTGGCACCTACATAATAAAAATATATGACAGTAGAAAGGAAAGAAAAGTATGAATACAGAAGAACAGATAAATGAATTGCTGGGGAGGATTGAAGCAGAAGAAAGAAAACAGAAAGATTTATTCGGACAGATAGGGCAGATGTTTTATCAAAAATATGCGGGCACGGCAGAAGAAGAATTAAAGGTCTTATGTTGCAATATGAAGGCGAGTCAGGTGCAGGTTTTGCAGTATCAGCAGATGATAGAAGAACTTAACAAAATCACAAACTGTCCGGCATGTGGAACGGAAGTGGTAGAAGGAGCGGTATTCTGTTACAAGTGTGGTGCAAATCTGAAAGAATGGAAAACACCGTTGCCGATACCGCAGCATGTAAAGGTCTGTGAGTATTGTGGTGCGTTGCTTGAGAAAGGAAACGTTTTCTGTGTGAATTGCGGAAAACCCGTAGGTGGAAAGAAAGCATCAAAAAAGAAAATTTGTCCTGTCTGTCGATGTGAGGCAGAACCGGATCAGACTTTTTGCACTGAATGTGGAGCAGAACTGGGAGATTAATCAAATGAAGAAGACATAATGTCAGATCAGAGGCTAAAAAGGGAGAAGATACAGGTATGTTTGAGGATATGGATAAGAAGATATCAGGATGAATCAATGCAGGCACAGTTCTACAAAATTCTCGGAAAATATTTTTATGAATCTCACAGAAAAATTGCAGATGGAACGGTTGCGCAGTGGTGCAATGAGAGTGATATTTATTATAAGTAATCTTGCACTTTTTATTACCAAAATTGTTGATATTATCAAGAATTTACTTTTCCTGGCATTAGGAATAAGGGAGTTAAAACAGAGAACGATTATCGTAGCACCAATCGAAAGACTTATAGATAAATGCATGGGAATGATGTAGAACAACCTATTTATGAGGGGAGTAAGGGGTTAGGAAAGAAAATAATTCAAGAGGGCAGGAGAATGAAGAAAGAACGAAAGTGTAAATATTGCGGAAACAGAAAGGCAAACACGGGCAAATTCTGTTCCAGATGTGGGAAGCCATTATATGGTGAAAACAAAATAAAGAGAAATGGTGGAATTGCGGTGATCATTGTTCTTCTGCTTGTAATTGTGATCATGCTTGTAGTTTCCATCCAGGCGAACAACGAATACACGCCGGCAGGAGATCATATTTTTGAGGGCGATGACATTAATGCAAAAGCAGATGAAAAAGAAACTGTTAACGATGATGATAAGAAAGAAGAACCAACCGGATTCACAATAACTGGATACAAATATTCAGGAGAAAAGGGAAAAGGCGGTTACTGGATCGTCAAAGATAGTGATACGGAAAAATGTGGTTTAATTGATCCAAACGGAAAAATAATTCTGGCAGCAGAGTATGATGAAATGTACTTTTTGACTATTAAAAATGCCAAAGATGTAGCTGTAAAAGTGAATGAAAAATGGGGAGTATATGATTTTGAAGGAAATGAGGTACTTCCTGTAGAATATGATAACGTTCAGTGTGAAAATTGGGCAACAAACCTGAATTCCGGTGATGATATGGGTGACTATTATCTTGCGAAAAAAGGTAATAAAAAAGTAATAGTATCGTCAGAGGGGAAAATTGTAAAAACATTTGATACAAAGTTTCCGAATGAACGTAGCGTACTTGCAATAGGAAATTGTTTTTTGCGTGTACAAAAAAAGGAAAGCAATTCCATTGATTGCTGGGAAATATATAATTTTTCTGGGGAAAAGGTTGCTGCTAATGTTATGTCCGCAGAGCTGATCTCTGAAGACAAATATTTGATTTCTGTATTAAAAACAACGGATATGGATACATCGACATCTTTTCAGGTTATAAATGAGACGGGTGAAATATTGTTCAGTACAGAAGGATATATGGATGCCAAAGGTGTTCCATTTTATGCAGAAGAACTGCAAAGTGAAGTTTGGATAAAACTTTTCTCGTATGACGATCGGGCTGGAGAATCTGATGAGAAAACATATTATTTATATAATGTACAGACAGAAGAAATGATTGATACACCATATTATGCGATACATTCATTTGATCATGGAAAAGTATGTGCTGTCAGGGAGGGTTGCGTTGATATTTATAATAGTAGCGGAAAATTAGAAAAAACGATTCAAAGTAAAGGCGAAACGTGGATTGGATATGATCAAAACAGCTCGGTACTGGTTCTTCCGCAGAATGATGCTTCCTATAATATCTGCACTGCGGATGGAGAACTGGTTACAGATGAAAGTTATCAATTTTATTACTATCTTGATGGGTGTCTGATTCTTCAAGATGAGGAAGGAAAATGGGGACTCATGGATAATAAAGGAAACATTCGAGTACCATTTGGTGATATTGAGGAGATCAACAATTCTAATAATCTGAGTGATATGAAGTATTATTCATACAAAGGTGAGGTTATGTGTTCCATGTCGGCAGATGAAGAATACATATATATTGAGACTCAAAATGAGGATGATAACACATTGTGTTTAACGGTAGTATGATTTATTAGAAAGGAAGACAGAGTATGCGGTGTATAAATTGTGGAACAGAAGTAAAAGAAACGGCAAAATTTTGTCCTAAATGCGGAACAAAAATGAAACCTGGAAATTCTAAACATAATAGGAAAATATCTAAAAAAACCAAACGTCTTTTGGTGATTGGATTAGTAATCTTGGTGATTCTCGTAGTGGCTTTCGTAGTGACTGGAAGGAGAGGGGTAAAAGAAAAACTTGTAGGGCAGTGGTATATAGAAGACGGCAGCGATATGTTAGTGTTCAATGAGGATAATACATTTAGCCAGACCTATTCTGGAGAATGGGACAATGAAATTGATTATTTTATAATAAAAGACAATGGAGATTTGACGTTGAGATATGAAGATGTTGAATGGACGTATCAAAGAGTTTCTTCTAAGGAAAAGGCACTGGATGACGATTCGACATATTATATATCAAAAAATACTCTGATCATAGATGGAGACAATTATACCAGAATAAAGTAATCAAGTGATTACTATAAGAAATAAATTGAGGAGAAAATAATATGTACTGTGACAAATGTGGGAAACCGATAAAGGAAGGATCAAGGTTTTGTGGGTACTGCGGAAGTCCTGTTTCGGAAGGGACAGGCAATGACATATCTAATTATACACAGCCAGTTCAGCAGGAATATTTTTCGACGTTGCGGCTGAATATTCCAGAATCAACCAGGGATCTTTTGAAGAAAATTATTTATATTGCTATGACGGTTATTTACGTACTGGCAATGGCACTGCACTGGGAAGAGGTAGCAGATAATCTTGATGGATGGCATGGATTACATTCTGCATTTGTAGGCCTTTTCTTTGCGTTTGGGGCAAGCATGTCGATGTGGTGCTTGATTTTAAGCGGTTTTTTAAAGATCAGGAAGTACAATATTGTTACAGTTTGTGATCAGGTGCTCACCCCACTGATAGCACTGATTGTTTTGATTATTATGAAGGGAAATGTAGATAGCACTATAGGATATCTGATTTTCCGCGTGCTGGAAGGGTTCGAATCCATATATGTCGTACAAATGATATTGGGAACCATCGGTGCGATTCTGATTATTCCTTATGAGATGGAAAAAATAAAAATCAAAATTTCATAAATATTAGACAACGGAGTGAAGAAGCTATAGAGAAGTGTATCACGGATTATTATGGCAGCAGGTGTAACAGCATCTGCTGCCATTTGTATAACAAGGTAAAATAATACGACTTTAAATCACGGAATGAAAACGATCTGTTGCCATTCGGTGGATATACTCACGAACGACAGTAAGTGAAAAGATAGGAGGTATGGGATGGCTAAATTTTGCGGAAAATGCGGAACAAGGCTGGATGAAACTACAGGATTATGTCCAAATTGTGATGCTGATAAATTAAAAAGAGAGTCCGGTCTGAGAGGATCAGAAGATATGCTGAGACAGATGTGATCGGAAAATAGAAAATTACGGGGAAAGAAACAGGTGGAAGAAAAAAGGGCAACACAGAAGAAAAAGCCTGTAAATAAAAAAGGAAAGAAACCTAAGAAAAAAATTATAAAATGGATGTTAGAACTTTTTGTGCTACTGTTAATTGTGTTTGGTGTCGCGTATTTTAAGTATTTAGATAAATCAGTTATAGATGTAGTCTTGGAGAAAATTGGTGTAAAACAAGAAAATACCGTATTTACAACACAAATCATAGAAGAAAATTATGTTCCGAATGAGAAAAATATTGTTTATGAAAATGAAGGATTTGGATATGTAAATAACATGGTGTTATTGTTTGCACGTAGTGATGCTTCAGAAGAACGTATGAATGAAATAGCAAAGGAAATTGGAGGAGAAATTGTTGGAAAAATATCAGGAATACATCAGTATCAGATAGAAGTGTCTTCTATGAGTAGAGAAAGTCTTGAAAACGTTTGTGAAAAAGCCACGGGATTTGATGAAATTAAATTTGCAATTGTGGATAATGTAGTAACAATGGAAAATCAAACGATAAAAATTCCAAATGATCCATGGAGAGATAACTTTCAGGGAATAATGGGGGTGGATTGGGATGAAGAAAATCCAAGCGGATACAATTGGTGGCTTGAAGCAACGAAAGTAGTATCGGCATGGCAAAGTGCAGATTCTTTTTCAAGAATTAATGTAGGTGTTGTGGACAATGGTTTTGATACGAATCATGAGGATCTGAATATAACAGTTATTAATAATGAGCAAAACAATGTTGAACATCACGGGACACATGTTGCCGGAATCATTGGAGCAACGAGTAATAATGGAATTGGAATAAGCGGGATTTTAGATCAAGTGAATTTATATGGAGTTGATTGCTATCCTACATCGAATCATAAGAAAAATAGTATAACAGTAAGTTTATTAATGGATGGAATACAAACATGTCTTGATAGAAATTGTAAAGTCATTAATATGTCAAGTGGAATTTCTCCGACAAATACAAAGGATACAAAAGAAAATGCAGAGGCAACGGCACATGATACAATATTTTATCTGTTGAGTATGTTGGATGAAAGAGAAGAAGGGGATTTTATTATTGTACAATCAGCCGGAAATGGGGACAAAACCGGTAAGGGAATAGATACTGGAACATATAATGGCTATTTTTCATCGATCACAGAAAAAATGATAAAAGAGTTTATGCAGAAGTATGTGGAAAAAAATGGAAAACTTAAACGAGACATATCGGTAGAAGAAATAATGGATTCTTATATGATAGTTGGAGCTGTAGATAATAAGCAAAAGAAAGGAGAATGGCAATTAGCAAAACGCTCAAATTACGGTGATGCTATTACTGTATGTGCACCTGGAATTAAAGTATTTAGTACAACTGTAATGGGAGGAATAAATGGAAACTATGCAAATGCTAGCGGAACATCTGTATCGGCACCAATCGTGGCAGGAATTACAGCAATGGTTTGGTCAATAAATCCAGATATGAATGCTAAAAAAGTAAAAGAAATTATTCAGCAGACGGCAGATATAACAGTTCTTAGTAGAAAAAAAGAGGATAAGGGGGAATATAAAATGATTAACGCATCCAAGGCAGTCGAGGAAGCGTTAAAATACACAGAAGAACAGGATAGTACAAATGAGGATGTCCTGGTAGTTCCCATAACTCCAACAGACGACACCGAAATCTGGAACACCTTCCTGCAGGAAAAGCAATATAAACCCAATATTACAGACTGGACTACTACAGAACTGAAATATTGTCTGCTGGACATCGATCAGGATGGCAGAAAAGAACTGATTCTTACTCCGGGGACGAATTGGGATGATTTTCAGATTTATCAGGTATATACGATCGGTGAAGATGGGAAGATTTATCTGGCGGATGATTTTACAACCTGCTATGATCTCAGTTATTCTTCTAAATATAAGGCACTTGCATATAACAGCAGCAGACCATCAGAGATGTCAGCGAGTCTGGAATATCATGGAATGGACGGAACCGGGATGGTGGAAAACTTTGCAGTGAATATGGAAGTCGATCTGGATATATATCTGCCCGTATACAAAGTGCAGAATACGACGCAAAGAGCAGATACCACCATTACGGAAGCGGAGTACGAAGCATATCAAAAGGAATGTACCCCACTGACTGGATGGAAAAAAGTGGAAAGCAAATCAGAGAAAAAGGATTCTGATAAGACGCAGACATCCGATCCGGAATGGAAAACTGCGTACGCACAGTTTTTGCGGAGTGGAGAATATATGAGTGATATATCAGAAGCTGATACACCAAGGTTTTTCGTACAGGATGTTGACGGAAACGGATCTTCGGAACTTGTGATTATTCCGGGTACATCTTCTATAGCAGGCGGGCATGTGTATACTTTCGTGAATGGGGAGGTGGTGCATGCCGGAGAGACATGTGGAACTTATGGATGTTTTGTCAGCTATCCGTCTGATGGTCTTATTTTGTCGAGTTACAGTCACATGGGGACAGATCTGGAAGAATATTTCACATTGTCTGATGGAGAACTTATTTCACAGGCAAGATGGATATCCAGCCATACAGAGGGTGAAAACTGGTATCTGAATGATCAGGAAACAACACAGGAAGCGTATGAAAACTGGAAGACAGAAAATGTAACAGGAGAAAATTTTGTTGTGGAGTATCAGAATGCTCACACGATTACAGAAGAAAATATTCAAACATACGTGAAATAAAAATACAAGCATTTTGAAAAAAACAGGAGGATGAAAATGAAATGTACAAATTGTGGTTCTGAATTGCCGCCAAACAGTAAGTTTTGTGAGCAATGTGGAACAAAGGTAAAAGCAGAGGAAACTACTGGAAAGAATTATCAGGTGACAAAACGATGCAAAGTATGTGGGGCTGAACTGAAACCTGGATTTATGTTTTGTGGCAGATGTGGGGCTCCTGTCCGGGAGTCTGAACCGCCAATACCAACGCCGCTGCCTGAACCAGATCCGCCAAGGGTAAAGTGGTTTGTTCCGGTTGTGGCGGGACTTTTGACGATAACACTTGTTGGAGCAGGAGTTTTTGTGGCTTTGAGTAAATCTGCAAAGACAAATGAGAAAACGAACAAAACAAATCTTACAAAAGAAGATAGAGCAGCAGAAGACAGCAAGGACAATGCAAACGGGACGGAAAGTACGCCGACTCCGACCGAAGAAGAAATGCAGGAAGGTACAACGGCGGATACTTATGATTTATCTGTCTGGGATAATCGTTTTCCTGCAAAACCACAATCCGTATATCAGAAATATTTTGTTATTTTTAATGATGGAAATAAAAATAATCGAATTGAGCTGACCGTATTTGATGCCGAAGATGGTGCAGATGAGCCATATCTGTGCTGGGATGGTTATGGTGATCCGATGAAGTTGAATAATAACAGTTCTGTAAAAGACTGCGACTGGTATTATTATGACCTGGATACGAATTCATGGGTTGCGTTCGACGGGGACAGTACAGGAATGGCAGAATGTGCAGATACGATTATCAGCAGTAATCTGGATGTATGTGATTCGGATGGAACCATAACGTTAGAACGACTTACTGAAAAAGGAAGAACGGGAGACATTGACTATTCGTATTATCAGAATACGGAATATGATGATACGGAGGGTGGTATACATACTTATAAATATTTTAAAGATGACTGTACATGGGAAGAAGCTTTTGAGAAAGCAAAGAAAAAAGGCGGCTATCTGGTACGGATTAACAGTGAGGAAGAATATGAGTATATTATAGATGAGATAGCGGCAAAAGGGTATGGGAACATAAAGTTTCGGATCGGAGGAAGAAGAGAGCCGGGCAGTTATGAATACTATTGGGTGGATGAAAACAACGAACCATATGGAGAAGTGATAAATTCTACAGAATATTGGTCAGCAGATGAGTGGATGCTCGGTGAACCGAGTTATGAGGATGGAGATATTCAAGAAAATTGCCTGGATTTCTATTATTATGATGAGAAGAACCGATGGGTATGGAATGATGTACCGAATGATATTCTGGAGGTTGCACCTTACTATGCCGGAACAATAGGATATATTGTGGAATATGAAGAGTAAGAAAAATAACAAATATTGGAAGAGAAAACTAAGTGTGGTTTTGTGTTTGCTGGTTTTGGGAATATGTACGGCCTGTTCCGAGAGCCAGGACAGTAGTGGGACAGCTGATAAAAATGAAGAATCTGAAAAAAACGGGACAGTAAAAGAAAAAGTACAGGAACCGGAGAAAGAGTCGGAACCTGTATTGTTGCAGCCGGAAGAAGAAAATACGGAAGAATCGGAAACAGATGAAGTGCAGACAAATGAAAAGCAGGAGAATGAGAATCAGAGCGAAGAGGATCCAGAACATCAGGTGGAAGAATTGTTAGATTCTCTTTCAATTGAGGAAAAAGTGGCGCAGCTGTTTGTGGTGCTTCCGGAACAGTTGGTTGGAAATGTCAGCCGTGTCACGGCAGCCGGGGAGGCGACCAGAGAGACGATCAATAACCGACCGGTTGGTGGAATCGTTTATCTCGAATCCAATCTGGTTTCTCCTGAGCAGACAAAAACAATGTTGCAGAATGTTCAGCAATACAGTATGGAGTGTCTGAACCTTCCGATATTTCTGTGCGTGGATGAGGAAGGCGGACAGGTTACAAGGCTTGCAGGAAAAGCAGGGTTTGATCTGCCGGTCTATGATAATATGAGTGTGATCGGAAGTAAGGGAGATACGGAACAGGCATATCAAATGGGAGAAAGCATTGGGCAGTATCTGTATGATCTGGGATTTAATACGGATTTTGCGCCGGTA
>OLOP01002243.1_pt1 | contig 11048 bp, 7 predicted proteins | sample 1672381 | NCBI WGS metagenome assembly OLOP01 (sample SAMEA3136678, study PRJEB25190) | human gut metagenome | biome: human gut; feature: human-associated habitat; material: faeces | place: Austria | collected 2013 | reverse complement strand
GGTTATTGAGGGGGAACGCAAGGGCCCTGCCCTTGACCCGCCAAAGGGTCTTCGACCCTCTGGACTCCCTTTTTCGCGATTCAGTTGGTGACAACTGCATACTTTACCCGCGTGTTTATTTGGGGGAACGGTGCATCCTCTTGCGCAGCTTCTTCCGAAACGTTTCGCGGTCGAACAGCAGGAAGCCAATCGTCCGCTTGACCAGCCCGGTCTGCTCCGGGATGAAGCCAATCATGCGGCTCGGCGCGTCCGCCGCGCCCATCTCGTGCGCCGCAAGCGCCGCTTCCGCCGACTGGTCGCGCACCAGCGTCCGCAAATCCAGCGCGTTCTCCCCCGCGAACACCACATCCTCGAACGGGATGTTCCGCAGCAGCTCCGCGTCCGCTTCGGGCAGCTGCCGCAGCGCCCCCTCGAAGGGCAGCGACATTGCCAGCTGCACGCCGGGATTGTCAAGCGACTGCATCACGCCCGTTCCGGCGAAGGTATCGTGGAAGTCGCGCACGAATTGCAGCGCGTGATGCTGGACGCAGGTCGACAGGAAATGCGCGGCTTCATTGCGCCCCTCCTGCGCGTACACCGGGACGACACGCGCATTCTGCCGCTCGAAGCCCACGCAGGGCGCTTCGTCGGAGGACAGCAGGAACTCGCGGAACGCGCCGGACATGGCGGGCGGCATCGGATAGAAGCAGTGTACGGGGAAATCGTAGGCGGCGGACAAGCGCTCGCTGTTCCGCCCGTCCGCATGAACGTAGTAGACCGGAACCGCGCGCTGCGTCAGCTGGCAGAGCGCCGCCTGCAAGCGCCCGCTGTACCCCATATCAAAGCACGCCGCGCCTTCCGGCAGTTTTTCCTCATAATACGCCCGTGCCGCGCTGTATGCCGCCTGATGACGGCAGCCGTCGTAGAGTTTATCGCGGAAGAAGCGCAGAAACGATTCCCAGCGCGTTTTCTCCTGAAACGGCGATTGCCACGGGAAACCCGCCGCCTCCGCCTGATGGTGCAGTTCGCTTTCCGGCGCGTCAAGCGTGCAGAAGGACAGCAGCTTCAGCGTTTTTTCAGGCGTGTAGACCGTCCAGCGCACCGGCAGCGCCGCCCAGTCGGTCGGATTCGCCATCAGCGCGGGCAGCAAGCACCGCCGCGACGCGGGAATGTAGTCTGTTTCGACAGCATCCGCGTCCGTGCGCAGCAGCTCGACTGCCTGCCGCAGCAGCGCACCATCCCGCGCGAGGAACACCAGCCGCTTTACGCCATCCGCCCGGCAGCGGCACAGCAGCCACTTTGCCAGCGCCAGCAGGTGTGTGCCGACGGCGTAGTACCCCAGCCGGGACGGATACGCCGCAAACGCGGAATCCGCCGTCGCGGGGGCATAGCCGTCGTCAAAGAAGCGGTTTGCCGCCAGCCCTTGTGCGCACCTGAGCGCCAGCGGCTGCATGGCGTCCGCCGTCGTGAAGCCCGCCAGACACCCGTGTCCCAGATTCGCCATCTGCGTGCAGTCCGCATCCATGAAAACGTCCGCCGGGCGCAGCAGCAGCATCGCCCGCAAACCCGCTTTTTTCGCGGCCTCCACGTCGATTTTCGCATTGTCGCCGATGTGCAGCACGTTATCCGGCTTCACGCCCAGTTGCGCCGTCAGCTTGCGATAGAGCGCGCCGTTCCATTTCAGCGCGTTCTGCTCATTCGAGAGGAAGAAGCCGTCCCAGCCGCGAACGCCGCATTTTTCCAGCATCCGCCGAATCGTGTCCGCGTCAAGGTACATGTCCGACGTCAGCACGACGCGCTTTCCCGCCGCCTTCGCCAGATTGAACAGCTGCACGCCGGTTTTGCGCGGGCGGCAGAAATGCACCTCCGCCTCCCGCTCGTTGTAGGTCATTTGCCCCACGCAGTCGTCCGACACGCCCAGATTCTGCATCATGGCGCTGTAAATGTTCCACAGCGTCACGTCAGCTTGCGTTTCGGGCAGCCACGCGCGCGCGCAGCTTTCCGCCTCCGTCCGCGCCTGTGCGAAGGAGGTCATGTTCCGCCGCGCCGCCCGCTGCCATTTGCCTTCCAGCGTGTGGAAGAGGTCAGTCGGTGTGCGGAAGGGGCGCAGAATCAGCGTATCGAACACATCCAGCGAAATCACCGGGCAGTCGATGCCGTCCAGCCCCAGAATCGCGCGCTTGATGCGCTCCGTCCCGTCCCGCCACGGGGTCATCGGCTGGTCGAACCAGAAGATTTCCGGCAGATTCGCGTCCTCATCCGGCGAAAAATCCGGGCAGAGCGCCGCCGTCAAGTGGCTGATTTCCGGCTGATTCGCCGCCTTCCGCGCCTGCTCCGCCCACATCCGCGCATACCACTTTCGCGCCTTTTGCAGCTGCTGACGCGCTTGATTCGCCCCCTGCTGATGCAGAAATTCATCCGCAAAGGCAAACACCTGCGCAATATCGGCGTAATTTTTGCGGAATTTTGCCGGATTCCCCGCCGCCCCCGTCGAGGACGACGGATGTTCACAGTAGAACACGCCGTCGCCGCGGTGCCGCCCGAAACCCTGCGCAAAGAAATACAGCACGACGGAAAACGCAATGTCCTCCGTCATCACAATGTGCTTTTTCGCCAGCGGCGCGTAGTAGGGCGCGCACCGCAGCCACAAATCGCGTCGAATCACCTTGTTCCAAATGGTGTGGAAGCTGTAGCACGTCATCGCCTGCTGAAAAAACGCATCCCGCACCGCATTGCCGCGCAGCTCGTCCTCCAGCACACAGTCCGCATGAACCGGGCGCACGAAGCGGTCGCCGTTTTCGCGCTGCCAGACCGTGTCGCCCATCACGAGGTCAAAGTCGTTTTCTTCCGCCAGCGCGACGGCGGCACGGTAAAAATCCACCGACACAAAATCATCGCTGTCCAGAAAAGCGAGGTACTTGCCCGTCGCCGCGTCCGCGCCGGTCATCCGCGCCGCGAAAAGCCCGCGGTTCTGCGAATGCGTCAGCACCCGAAAGCGGCTGTCGCGCCGGGCATACTCCGCCAGCACCGCGCCCGCGCCATCCGGCGAGGCATCATCCACCAGCAGGAACTCCGCGTCCCGCAGCGACTGCGTGCGCAGCGACTCCAGACACGCGGGCAAATCCCGCTTCGTCCCATATACCGGAACGACCACAGACAGCGTTGCAGCCACCGCGCTTCTCCTTTCTGCCCATCCGAAAACGAGTGATACTTGCCGATTTTGACATGTACATTCTACCATATTCCCGCCCGATTAGCAAGCCTTTCGGGGGATTTTTGCACGCCCCAAAAACGCGGTCAGACAGCTTTTTTCGCCATCTGACCGCAGGATGCCCTATTTTGCGGATAATCCGCTTACCAAGTAATATCCTCGCCCGTCAGCGCCTTCCACGCCTTGCGGATATCCTTCTGATGCCGCACGCCGTTCTTCGGGTCGAGCTTCGCGGTTTCCTCCATCGTGCGCGGGAAATGGACGCACAAATGCCCATCGAAGTCGTTATCCTTGATGCTGCCGGACAGGTGGGGCATACAGTGCATGGAGGCCAGCACCCAAGTGCCGCTGGGCAGCAGGACATACACCGGCTTCTCGTCCCACGAGAACTTGCCGCCCCACGCTGCCTTCATAATCGCGGTATCCTGCGCCGTCAGCGGCTCAGAGTCCGCGTGACGACCCAAGGAATAGAAGCGCAGGCGGAAGGAGGAACCGCTGCTCGGCTCATAGACCAGCACCGTCTGCCCGCTCTTGATGGTCGGCTTGATTTCCGTGTACCACATCTGCAGCTTAATCTGGCTCTTTGCCGGGCCATTGCCGAAGGACGCGCCACTGTTGCCCGTGCCGCCGTTTTTATTTTCGTCCGGCAGCGCGGTGTCGCCGGTCACGCAGTCGCCCGTGTACAGCTTCGTCTGCGTGTTCACGCCCGCGATGCCGTCCGGGGCAAGCCCGTTGCGCTTCTGGAATGCCAGCACCGCCGCGCGGGTCGTCTCGTCATAAGTGCCGTTGATGGTCACGGTATAGCGCAGGTTGCTCAGCGCCTGCTGGAGGCGCAGCACCGCGTCGCCCGTCGCGCCGACTTTCAGGTTGGTGTACACCGTCGGCGTGGTGGAATCAACCTGCTTGCCTTCCGCCGTAATCGCGTTGACGGAGTAGAGGATGGTGTACGTCGCCGTATCGCCGTTGCCGGAGCCGGTCAAGCCGTTGCGCAGCTGGAACGCGCGCATGGCAGCGACTGTGTTCGCGCCGTACTTGCCGTCCACCTTGTCCGTCAGGTAGCCCAAATCCTTCAAGCGCTGCTGAACGCTCTTCACGTCGTCGCCCGTGCAGCCGGAATAGAGCAGGCGGGTCGGACGCGTCACGCCCGTGGTCGGGGTGGACGTCGGCGTGCTGATGGCAGCAAGCGCATCCGAAGAATACAGCTTCTTGTAGGTGCGCGTGCCCGCTACACCGTCCGCGCTCAAATTGTTGCGCAGCTGGAACGACGCAACCGCCGCCATCGTGCCCGTGCCGTAGTTGCCATCCACCGTGCCCGTGTAGTAGCCCAGCGCCTTCAAGCGGCTCTGCACGCTCTTCACGTCATCGCCGGACGAACCTTCGCGGAGGGTGCGTGTGGGCACGATGCCGAAGGACTGCGTGGGGGTCGGCGTGGGCGTGGCAGCCGACGGATCAGCCGCAACCGCATTGCTCGAATAGAGGATTTTGACCGTGTTCGCGCCGACTTTGCCGTCCGCCGTCAAGCCGTTGCGCGCTTGGAACGCCTGAACCGCCGCCACCGTCGCCGCGCCGTAGATGCCATCCAGCGCGCCGGAGTAGTAGCCGAACTTGTCCAGTCGGCTCTGCACGCTCTTCACGTCGTCGCCGGACATGCCGGGGCGCAGGATGCGCGTGGGTGCGCTTTCATCCACCGGCTTGGGAGAGGGCGTGACGGAGCTGCCCGCGTCAATCGCGGTGCTGCTGTACAGCGCCTTAACCGTGTCCTCGCCGCAGATGCCGTCGGACGTAAGCCCATTGCGCGTCTGGAAGCGGCGAATCGCGCTTTCCGTCGCCGTGCCGTACACGCCGTCCGCCTTGCCCGTCAAGTAGCCCAGCGCAATCAGCTTCGTCTGCACGCTCTTCACGTCGTCGCCCTTCATGCCCAGCGTCAGCTTGCGCTCGCCCACGCCGTCGGGCTGCGACGTTTCCTTCGCGCCAATCGCGCCTTCGGAGAAGAGGCGCTTGCGGGTGTTTGTGCCCAGCACGCCGTCAGCGGACAAGCCGTTCTTCTTCTGGAAGGCAAGAACCGCCGCCTTCGTCGCCGCGCCGTACTGCCCGTCGGAGATGCCAGTCAGGTAGCCCAGCGCCGCCAGACGGTCCTGCGTGTACAGCACATCCTGCCCGCCCATGCCCTCGCGGAGCGTGCGGGTCGGGATGCCGTAGGCGATGTTGTCCAAATCCGCGGTGGGCTTGGGCGTAATCATCGGCTGCGTGACGTTGCCATTGCTGTCGAAGTAGCTTTCCAGCTTGACGAGCGTGTTCTTGCCCGCCTTGCCATCCACCGTCAGCCCGGTCGCCTTCTGGAACGCCATGACCGCCTCGAACGTGGACTGCCCGAACACGCCGTCCACCTTGGAGATGGTGAAGCCCAAGTCCTTCAGCGCCTGCTGAAGCACCCGCACGCGCGAGCCGCTGGAGGTGTACTGCAATTTGCTGTAATCGCCCTTAAACAGCCCCGCCGCGGTCGAAGAGGAGGACGACGAATTGCCGTCAATGTCAATGCCCGTCTGCTTTTCCAGCAGAGCGATCGTCGCAGAACCGGCGATACCGTCCACCGTCAGGCTGTTCGCCTGCTGGAACGCGGTCACCGCCGCCTTCGTGCCGCTGCCGAAGCTGCCGTCCACCGTGCCGGAGTAGTAGCCCAATTGCGTCAAGGCTTGCTGCAAGCGGCGCACATTGTCGCTCTTGTCGTTCTTCTGCAGCTTCAAGGCTGCCGCGCTGCTTGTGATGACCAGCGTCAGCATCAGCACCAGCGCCAGCACACGCACGATGCTCTTTTTCATAGCATTCCCCTCCAAATGTTCCAAAGTACCTGCGGCTATTGTATCAGAAAATCACGCAATTGTAAAGAACTATTACGCATTTGTTACAAGTTGAATTTCTCCAACAGCTCCATCGGGTGGGCGATCAGCACCTTCGCCCCGTTGTCCAGCAGCTCCTGCGCCGTGCGGAAGCCCCACAGCACACCCACTGGATTCATGCCCGCGCTGCACGCACAGGTCATATCCACCTTCGTGTCGCCCAGATAGAGGAAATCCGCCGGGGCAATGCCGAGCTGCTCCGCCACCAGCAGCGCGCCCGCCTTGTCCGGCTTCACCGGCACGCCCTCCACCTGCCCGCGCACGACGCTGAACGGTACATCCGGGAAGAAGTGGCTGATGACGTTCTTCGTGTCCGCGTCGGGCTTATTGGAGAGCACCGCCAGCTTCAAGCCGCGCTCCGCCAAGGCGTGCAGCAGCTCCGGAATGCCGTCGTAGGGCTGCGTTTTCACCTGCGTATGCTTCTCATAGTACGCCTGATACTCCGCCTGCACCGCGTCCGCCAAGTCCTGCCGGTCGCGAACCGCCCGCTGCGCCAGAATCTTCGCGCCGTTGCCGACGAGGTAGCAGTATTCCTTCGTCTCCCAGCCGGGCAGCCCGTGCAGGCGCAAGGCACGGTTCATCGCCGTGGCAATGTCGTCAATCGTGTTCGTCAGCGTACCGTCCAAATCAAACAAAACCGCCTGAATCATCAAAAAAATCTCCTTTATGTGATGAATGGATTTCGCGCCGCGCTGCCATGCTAAGGCAGAAAGGAGCGATGAACATGGACAAAAAACGCAAGGATTCCGTCATTCGCGCAACCGTCGACCGTGCCGCCCTGCTGCGCGGGGTGCTGATGCTGACGGCGCTCGCCCTGCTTCTCTGCTTCGGCTTGAGGCCCAGCCGCGCCGCCGCGCCCGACGCCGAGGACGGCGCACTGACCGCCTCCGACGCCTCCGCCCGCCTGAGCGCCGAGTGTGAGCTGCTCCAGCGCGTCACCTTTTCCCCCTGCGGGCACGAAATGACGCGCCGCCAGCGCCTGCCAGCCGAACTTGCCGGCATGACGAAGGACGAACTCGCCGCGAAGTACGACCAGTGGGTCATCACGTCGTTTTCACCCGCGCAGGTGAGCATGGCGCGCGCGCTTGCCCTCTACTGCCCGGAGCATGTTGTGCTGATGCCGGACGAAAGCGGGCAGCTGTGCATCTTCCGCAACCGTTACGGCGACGCGCTGGCGCTGGTGCGCGAACTCGGCGTGCCGCTGAGCGACTTGCCGGACGATGTGCAGGAGGACGTGCGCGCGGGCATGGGCTTTGACGACGAGGTCACGCTGGAGAAGTGGCTGGAAAGCGTGCAGTCGTAAATCCCCACCCCATTGTACGCCGATTCGCGCCGCTTGTCCAGCGGATTTCGCGGTTTTGTTTGCTTCCAGCGAAGAAGTATGCTATAATGATAGCGAACTTTCGCGATAGAGGTGAGCGCATGGCACGAATCGGCATCATGACCTTCCTGCACAACGACAATTACGGGTCGATTCTTCAAGCGTGGGCGCTGCAAAACGCCGTCCGTTCCTTGGGGTATGACGCGGAGCATATCGACTATGTTCCCTCGCAGACGGAAAAGATGAAGAATCTGCTGTGCAGCGGCAATTCGCCCCGCCTGATTTTGGACGGCATGAAAAAGCGCAGCGCGGCGCGCGGGCTGAACGAGGGCTTTGATGAGTTCCGGCAGACGCAGATGATTTTGTCGCCCATCTGCCGCGACCAGAGCGCGCTGGCGCATCAGGCGCTGATATACGACGCGCTGATTTGCGGGTCAGACCAGATTTGGTCGCCGACGTGGCTCAATCCGGCGTATTTCCTGAATTTCACGAAGAAGCCGAAAGTCGCCTACGCGCCGTCGCTGGGCGTATCGACGATGACGGACAGCGCGAAAGGGCGCAAAATCGCCGCATTGATACGGGGGTTCGCCGCCATCTCCGTCCGGGAGGAAGAGGGCGCGGCGCTCCTGCAAGCGCTCATCGGCAAAAAGCCCGCCGTCATGCCCGACCCCGTGATGCTCCTGCCGCGCGAAAAGTGGCTGGAACTCATCGGCGGCGACATTCCGATGGGCAATGATATTCTGTGCTTCTTCCTGGCGGACAATCCCGCGTACTGGACGCAGGTGGAGCAGATTCGGCAGAAAACAGGTCTGGGCGTGCGCGTCATTCCGCGGACGGAATCAGCCCTCCAGTCCGCGTATCCACTGGCAAAGGGCGTGACCCCCGCGCAGTGGCTTTCTCTGATTGCGGGCGCGAGCATGGTGCTGACGGACAGTTTCCACGCCGCCGCGTTTTCCCTCCTGCTGCACACGCCCTGCACAATTCTCCGCCGCTACCGCGAGGACGACCCCGAAAGCCGCAACAGCCGCGTTGACCAGCTGCTGCGCACGCTGCAAGTCGCCGACCCCACACATCCGGATTTTTCCGTGGTGGACGAGCAGCTTGCCATCCAGCGGCAGCGGGGTTTGGACTTCCTGCAATCCGCCATCAGTCAAGCAGTGTCGCAAGCGACGCCGGCAAAGGCGAAGTAAGCGACAGCCAATCCCCCGTCATCGGGTGATGGAGCGTCAAGGCGCTGGCGTGCAGCGCGAACCGCCCCGGCAATTGCGGAATTTCCGTGCCGTAGAGGAAATCCCCGACGACCGGACAGCCGATAGACGCCATGTGTACGCGGATTTGGTGCGTGCGCCCAGTTTCAAGCGTCAGCTCCACCAGCGCGCGCGTTTTCCCGCGTTTCAGCACGCGATAGTGCGTCACCGACGGCTTGCCGGATGCGGTCACGATACGGCGGATGCTGGCGGCGTCCTCCTTGCCGATGGGCGCGTCAATCACGCCGCAGTCGTCATCCGGGCAGCCCTCCACCACCGCCTGATACGTCCGGATGAACTCCGGCGTATGCAGAAGCGCCTGCAAACGGTGCTGAATATGCGCGTCCTTGGCGACAATCATCAGCCCGCTTGTGCCCTTATCCAGCCGATTCACCGGACGGTAGACGAAATCCGCCGGACAGCGCAAATGGGCGTACAGCGCGTTTTCCAGCGTGTCGTCCGGGTGCAGGGCACTGGACTGGCTCGCCAGCGGGGCGGGCTTGTCAATCACGAACAGCCAGTCATCCTCATGCGCAATGGTCAGCGGCAGGTCATACGGCTTGACCGCGTACACCGGGGCGTTCTCCCGGAAGCGGATTGCCACCACCTGCCCGGCGCACACAAACGCATCCACCGGGGTCACGACGCCGTCCACCGTGATGCCGCCGTTCCACTTGGCGGACTTCATCGCCGTGTAGCTCACGCCCATCACGCGGCGCAGTACATCGCGCAGGCGCATTCCGTCCTGCTCCGGCAAAACCATATATTCCAACAGAAGCACCTCTTTTCAGGAGATGAAACCAATGAATGATATTCTTGCAATCCTCTCCGGCGGCGATTATGTCTCCGGCGAAAAAATCAGTCAGGAACTGGGCATCAGCCGCGCCGCCGTGTGGAAGCGCATTGCCCAGCTGCGCGAAGAGGGCTGGCAGATTGAAGCCGCCGGCCGCCGCGGCTACCGCCTCATCCCCGGCGACAGCCTTGACCCCATTTTCTGGGTGAATCAGCTGACGACCAAGACGCTTGGACGTGCCATTAACCACTACGAGCACACCATCACATCCTCCAACACGCTGGTGAAGCAGATGGCGGTGCAGGGCGCGCCGAGCGGCAGCCTGTGCCTGTGCGAATGCCAGACGGCAGGCAAAGGGCGGCTGGGGCGCACATGGTCAGCCCCCGCGGGGCAGGCGATCCTGATGAGCGTCCTCCTGCGGCCGAAGCTCCCGCCGAAAAACGCGCCGCTGATTACCCTCGCGACCGCGATGGCGATGGCGCACGCCGTCCGCGAAGTGACGGGCATTGACGCGCAGATTAAGTGGCCCAACGACCTTGTGTTCTCCGGCAAAAAGCTGTGCGGCATTCTGTTGGAAATCAGCGCCGACCTCGACCAGATTGAGTACGTTGTCGTCGGCACGGGGCTGAACGTGCTGCGCGGGGCATATCCGCCGGAGCTGTCTGACCGCGCCGCCGCCTTGGAGGAATTCGCCAATCCGCCCGTGCGCCGGGAGATTGTCGTGCACTACCTGAAGGCGCTGGAGGACAACATGACGCTGCTGGAGGAGCACGGCTTCCCCGGCATACAGGAAGCGTACCGCCGCCACTGCTGCACGCTGGGCAGCCGGGTGCACGTCATCGGCACAGAGATTGACTTCATCGGCACGGCGGAGGACATTGACGAGACGGGTGCGCTGCTGGTGCGCGACGAAAGCGGCGTATTGCAGCGCGTGCTGTCCGGCGACGTATCCGTGCGCGGGGTCATGGGCTATGTCTGAGCTGCGCGGCATCGGGCTGGATATCTGCGACATTGCGCGGATGGCACAGCAGCTTGACAACACGCATTTCCTCCAGCGCATCCTGACGAAAGAGGAAATCGCGTACCTGCGCAGCCGCGGCGCGTCGGCGGCGGACACGCTGGCGGGGCTGTACGCGGCGAAGGAAGCCATCGTCAAGGCGCTCGGCTGCGGCATTGCCTTCCCGCTGACGGAGATTGCCATTTCGCACACGGCGCAGGGGCAGCCGACGGCGGCGCTATCCGGCGAAGCGGCGTTGCGCTATCCGGGACATCTGCTGCTGACGATTACGCACGACGCGGGGGTCGCGGCGGCATCCGCACTCTATTTGGAATGAAGGAAAGCCTGCTCATGCGATGATTGGCGTGGGCAGGCGGTTTTTTAATTCGGAATGCGGAATTATTGGGGGCTTCACGAAATCTTGGTGGAAAAAGCAGCTTGGGGGCGCGTCTGCGGACGCGCAAAGTTACTGCGCAGGGACGCTTCGCTGCCTGCGACCAAGGCTGCGCTGCTTGAATTTCCCTTTTGAGTTGGCTGGACGAGGAACAGTTGGGGCGTTGCCCCAAACCCCAGCAGGGACGCTGTCCCTGCACCCTGCAAGGG
>OLOP01002237.1_pt1 | contig 11074 bp, 8 predicted proteins | sample 1672381 | NCBI WGS metagenome assembly OLOP01 (sample SAMEA3136678, study PRJEB25190) | human gut metagenome | biome: human gut; feature: human-associated habitat; material: faeces | place: Austria | collected 2013 | reverse complement strand
ACACCTTCGTGAACCTCGCCGACCCCGAGCTCGCCATCGAGTGGCCCATCCCGCTAGCGGAGGCCACCGTCTCCGAGGCCGACCTCAACCACCCGATGCTGAAGGACGTCGTCCCCATGGCTCCGAAGCGCACCCTCGTCACCGGCTGCGACGGCCAGCTGGGCCACGCGGTGCGCGCGCTCGCGGAGGAGCGCGGCGTGGCGAAGGACTTCGACTTCTGCGACATCGACACCTTCGACATGTCCGACCCGGACGCCTACGCGCAGTACGACTGGTCGCTCTACGGCACCGTGATCAACTGCGGCGCCTACACCACGGTCGACCGGGCCGAGACCCCCGAGGGCCGCGTGGCCGCATGGAAGGCCAACGCCACCGGCCCGGCCCTGCTCGCCCGCACCTGCGCCGAGCACGGGATCACGCTGGTCCACGTGAGCTCCGACTACGTCTTCGACGGCACCGCCGAGGTCCACGACGAGGGCGAGCCCTTCAGTCCGCTGTCCGTCTACGGCCAGACCAAGGCGGCGGGGGACATCGCCGTGGCCGGGTGCCCGTGCCACTACATCATGCGCAGCTCCTGGGTCATCGGCGAGGGGCACAACTTCGTCAAGACCATGAGGGCGCTCTCCGACCGCGTCGCCGACCCGGACGACAATCTGGACAAGGTCACCGTCGTGGACGACCAGCTGGGCCGCCTGACCTTCACGCGCGACATGGCCGCCGCCATCTTCCACGTGCTGGACGCTAAGGCCCCCTACGGCACCTACGGCTGCACCGGCTCGGGCGCCGTGAGGAGCTGGGCCGACATCGCCCGCGCCGTCTTCGAGGCTGCCAACGGCAACGGGGACAAAGTGGTCCCGGTCAGCACCGCCGACTACTACGCCAGCGCCGCAGGCCCCATCGCCCCGCGCCCGGTCCACTCCGCGCTCGACCTGTCCAAGCTGGAGTCGGCAGGCTTCCACATGCCCGACTGGGAGGAAGAGCTGGGGGAGTACCTCAAGACACTCTAGTCGCCCTTGAATATGCGAGAGTCAAGTCCGCTGTTCCTTAACGGCGGCCTTTCTTGTGACTAGCGTATAGCTCTGTGCCGGTAAGAGCGGCAGCGGTCGCCAGGCTAATTGCGAGCCCTGCAGATGCTTCCAGACCCGGCGGCGATTCGATTCGCCGCCGGGCCTGTTGCGTTTTGGGGCTCTGTCGCCGCGTCTTAGCCTATTCCGGCTTCGGCTGCGCGGCGCGGGTATCGCAGAAGACGTGCAGGCAGCGCTTGCAGCCCGGCGTCATCCCGGCTAGTTCAAGGTTGGATAAATGTTTTTCGTGTCCCGCCACGCTTTCCAATGTGGCGGGACTTTTTGATTGATAGAGCAACTTTGGTAGAGGCCCCGTTCTTACTGAATGCTTCGAAGGCAAGAAGAGCTTCCCAGTAGCCATTTCTACTACCGATGAAAGGCATAGAATTTTTTACTTAATCTGAATGTGGGATAATTCGACGAAAGGATAGGGTTACGGAGCCGCCATGGACCAGAAATTACAAGCGATGATCGAAGAGCTGCAAGGCGTATGCGGTAAACCCGCCCATGAAGAGGTTCAGAAGATCCAAAGGTGTCTGCCCGTCCCCAACGACCACGTCATTCTCTGGGCAGACATGATCTCATATGGAGGATACCCTGCCGGAATCGCCCTCACCGATCGCGCATTCATTTCCAAAGCCCCCAAGAAAGATGTGAAGGCCGCCAACAAAGAAGCCAAAGCAAAAGCGAAGGAAACCGGTGAGAAGGCCCATAAGCTTAATGCTATCTACCGCATCATCCCATGGGATTTCTTCGATCCCGAGGATTACGACATCCTGGAGCGCAAGGATAAAGGAAATCGAAGATATGCGCTCAAAGGCAAAGACGAGACCCTCGCTGTATTCGAGAGCAAAGCTATGTACGAAGCGTTCAGAGAGTACCGCTCCGATGCGATAAGGCAAAGAAAAGAAGCGGAGGAATTGGCCGAGAGGTCGACGATCAGCGCCCTGAACTCCTTCAGCGTCGGGGGCATTATGTTCAATGCAGCCTATGGCGCAGGACAGACGAAGACGGGCCATGGAATCTACGCGGAGGAAGCCGGCGCGAAGCTTGATTGGATTCACGGCGAGAAGTCAACGGTAGTCGGAAGAGATAACGCCAAGAACGGACCCGACAAAATTGTTGGGGCATCCCCGGTGCAGTGCAAGTTCTGCAAAACGGCATACCAAACCGTAGAAGCCTGCTTCAAGAAAACGCCAGCTGGCGCCAAGGAATTCAGATACTATGATCTCAACGACAACCCGATGAAGATTGAAGTTCCGAAGGACCAGTACGCGGATGCTGTCGCCTATATGAAAACGCGTATCGAGCAAGGAACCGTTAAAGGCGTCAACGATCCGGAGGCGGCGCTTGATATCATCCGCAAGAGCAACCTTTCATACCAGCAGGTTCGCAACCTTGCCAAGCCGGGAACAGTGGAATCGCTCGTCTACGACTTCGCCGAGTCCTCGATAACATGCACTTCCGCCCTGGGCATTTCCGCCGTCTGCGCATTTGCCCAAGCACTGTGGAGCACCCGAAGTCCAAAAGAGGCGGCAAAGTACGCAATCGTTACGGGCATCAGGGTCTACGGGCTCAGCTTCGCCGGAAGCGTCATTGCCTCCCAGCTGTCCAGGACCAGCTTGATGAACGCAATAAACCCATTGGCTACGCGTATCACCAAGAGGATAGGATCCAAAGCGGCGCAGGAAATAGTAAACGCATTTCGGGCGATGGCAGGGAAGAAGGCCATATACGGCGCCGCGGCACAGAAGAGCTTCGCGAAGTTTCTTGGATCGAACCTAATTACCCAGGGGGCTATGTTCGTGGTCTTTACCGTACCGGATACGTACGGGCTGATTGAAGGAAGGCTGTCAGGGGCTCAGTATACGAAGAACATAACGTCCCTGCTCGTGTCGTTCGGAAGCACGATTGCCGGGACGGCGGCGACAGGCGCTATCGCGGGGAAAAAGCTCACCGACAAATTCGGCAAAAAAGCAGTGCAGGTCATCGGGATGAGCGGAGGCCTGCTGATAGGGGGCATCGCGGGGGCGGCGACAAAGGCCGTCGGAGACATAATCCGAGAGGACGACGCGCTATGGACGACTCGAATGTTCAACGTTATCTTCGTCAATATGGAAATAGAGTATCTCCTAACTGCAGAAGAGCAGGATGCTGTCATATCCCAACTTGACTCCGATAAAAAGAGCCTGAGAAAGCTCCAAGAAAAACTAGTGAGCTCGAAAGAGCAGGAGAAGGAAATCAGAGATTACCTGCAGCCTCTATTTGAAAAAGCCATGAGATCTCGCAAGAGGGTCACGGAGCGCGATATGAAAACGCTGACTGAAAACTTGGTCGAAATACTAAAAGAGGGGGATAGAGAAATTGAAGTGTGATTGCTGCGGCAGAAAGAAAAAACTACTAGAGGCATTCGCCTCAGTAGACAACGGAGATAAGAAGCTGACTCTCTGCGTCGATTGCAACGATCTGCTTTACAAACTGCGTGATGCCGCAAACGAAGGTGCTGCAAACGAATTTCAGAGCATTCAGCAGTCGCTGACCTCGCGAATGGAGGGTGAGGCGTCGAAGGATTTCCAAGCATGGTCAGAGAAATTCATAGCTAAGCAGCATGCAAAAATTGTTAAAAGCGGAACTGAAGCTCAAGTCGAATAGCCCACGCCGAATCAAACGGTTACCCAGTGGTGCTGTGGGGTTAACGCGTTCATAACTTGAACTGACAGTGTTTCCGTTGGAGCTCCTGTGGGCGGCAGGTTGAGAATAGATTTAAAAACCGAAGCAGTCTTCCGTTTATCTTAAAGCGCAGACTCTGCATTTGTTGACGCTGAGGCCTCACGAATCTGATGCCAATGCAGATTCGATAACTCTCCTTCAGGTAGGTTCAGGTAGGTTATATATCTCTAATCCGATACGATCGTGTGTTTCAAGATAGGATTTCGGGTACAATAGAACTGCTTTACGCATTGGCGTAAAGGTGCGTTATCGCCGTCAATAGCGCAAACGACGAAATTCCGACGTTCGCACTATTGATGCCGACGTTGCCTGCGCATAGCTGGGCAAGGGCACTGATGATCATATCGGTTATCTCCGCATCTCCATCTAGTATGCCATAGGCAAGCATTGGAATGGGCGGCCGCATTGCGTTGGTGAACTCGCTTCACCTCATGTTAGCCTGCTCGGTTTGGGTGAGCCGCTCCTATATACCGAGCAGGTTGATTAAAGGCGGTGAGCCCGTGAACGATTTCGACCCGTCTCGTATTCCAGGGTATGCGACAAAGAAGAGCTACGCGCATTTCGATTACCGTGTTGCATTCAAGGATGTCGAGGCGAGGGTTTGTGATGCAGATTTTATTCAGCGTCACGCATTTCTTCCCTTAATTGCGAATAAGCTTTGCCATGTGAGATTCAGGGACGGCAAGAAAACCCTGAAGACGAGAGATATCGCATATGCATCTCACTTGGATCACAGGATTTTTCAGTATTATGCGCTGCAATGAGGCAAGTTATATGACCGTCGTGCCTTAGAAACGGGCATCGGCAGCGTTGCTGCAGCTTATCGAAGCGGATTTCACCTCACTAATTACTCTGTTGCTGCAGATGCAATCGATGCCATTCGCAGGCAGGGGGATTCGCTAGTTATCACGGGAGACTTCACCCATTTTTTCGATAACCTCGATCATAGTTACTTACGCAAGGCCGTTAGAGGGTTCTTTAACGAGGGCATGCTTCCACCGGACCATTACCAAGTCCTGAAAAACATATTGCATTACTGCTATTGGCCTGTTGGCGATTTGGCGAGAAGGAACGGACTTTGCTGGATTGATCTTCAGCCAGACGACCCGTTCACGTTTGGCAATTCTGCGTCCAAAGTTCGATCCAAGGCGTTAAGGAGCCTTAACAGGCTACCGCGCATCTTGACACCTGCGGAGTTTACGGCTTACAAGGATTCTTCGATTGTTGTGCCCTGGAAAGAAAGGCATGATGCGAGGGGCATTCCCCAAGGACTGGCAACAAGTGGCGTGTTGGCGAATATGTATATGTTTGATACCGATGCCCAGATTAACGCGTGTGTTGCCAGCGTGAATGGCAGGTATATACGATATTGCGACGACTTCATCATTGTCGTCCCTGCCAAGGATCTCAAAACAGCAAGTAAAGCTCTTGCTTTGGCACAGGGAGTTCCTGCAGTTGAACTACAAGATGAAAAAACCAAAATCCACCGTATAAACGATGGAAAGGTCGAGCAACTTTCATTTGGTGCATTGCTCGCAGGAGAAATGGAAGTTGTGCGAACCGCGCATCATGCTGGAAATCATGTTTCGTTTTTGGGATTTGATTTTGACGGTAACGATGTTCGAATTCGCCAATCTACGGTCGGAAGGTTTTACAATAGGTTTTATCGTGCTGCTAAATCAATCGGCAGGCTGGCTGATAATCCGGACAAGCATCCGAGTAAGAAGCGCGTAAGCGCATTGTACGAGCATTACTCTCCGAAGGGGAACGGATCGAGTGACAAGCGAAGCGCTTCGGACCCAAGCCGCCATGGAAACTATCTTTCATATGTTGCAAGAGCTCAGAAGGCGTTTCCGAATGACCCCATTAGTGGTCATGTTTCCAAGATGTATAGGAAAATTAACAAGGCAACGGGTAGGGGCTGATACTGGTTTAGGCGCTGTAGGTAACAGTAAAGCTTGAGCATGGTCTAACCGCCAGCTTTCAATCGAGTTTATGCCATCATAGTTGTGGACGGGGCGGCCTCAGTTGCGGGTTGATCTATCGCAGCGAAAGAAATCTTTCGCCCTAAGTTGATGCTGGAGGGAATAATGGAGACATGCCGGTCAAAAGAACCTGCTGATCAGCTCATCGGTCATATCGATTCCTATCTCAAGGATAAGGACAATCAATATGCAATTGCACTTGAGGGAGATTGGGGGTCGGGAAAGACCCGATTCATTGAAGAGAAGCTCGCCAAGCATCTCGAAGAGGGCGAATACGACCTTGTCCGCGTTTCTATGTTCGGGATTGCTACTGCTGAAGATTTATACGAATGCATTGTGATGGCGCTCGTACACCTTAGCGATAAAGACATGAGGTCGCAAGCTGCTGCCAAAACGATAGGGGGCGCCCTCAACGGTATTTCGGGGGCTTTAATTAAAAGAACGGGATTATCCGTGAATCTCTCCGTCGGGATACAATCCGTTGCCTGCCTAATGCTCAGAAAGAAGCACTTTCTTGTATTCGATGATGTGGAGAGGCGTTCTAAAGATAGCGACGATTTGGCGCTATTCGGAACGATGAACGATCTTGTCGAAAGACTTGGGTTGAAGGTCATGCTGGTTTCAAATGCCTGGGGAGGCAGTGATGTGCAATCGATGCGAGAGTTCGATAGGGACGTACGCGAAAAACTAATTTGGAAAGTCTATCCATTCAGGCCGTGCCCGTCGGCATTGGCCGAAGAAATTCTCATGGGAGATTGTCGCCCATCGGAAGACCTTGATATACATGGTGCCATACTTGCGGGGGTTGAGGCCAGCGGATGCGTAAATGCTCGGGCAATGATTCGTGCTCATGAGCTAATCGGAAGAATTTGCAGTCTTGAGGCGGTTCAAGATACAGGAATTGCACCCCAAAATCGGTTTAACGCTCTACGGGACGCAGTCCATTTTGCTTTGTTGACCTCCATGGGGAGCGCGCCTTCCATGCCACAAAACGGAAGGCGAGAGAATTTGCTCAGTCCGGAGGCCCTGGAATACGATCGTAGCGTGTCTCTTTACGAGCAATACTCTGATTTCTCCGTGATAGGTAAAGCATTCGAACCTTCAGGCGAAGTAACAAAGGATGATCTTGAGCAAGGGTTTAAAGCGTACATTGGAAAAAGGTATCCGAATAACATCGATACCCTCGATGTTAGAGAGATCGCTGCTGAGATGAGGCACGCATACGCTCTTGATGACGAGAAGGTGGATGTCCTCGCGAAGCGTTATTTTGCTTTAGTTTCCGGGGCACATTATTCAGTCGATTGTTTGCACGACGTGCTCGAGGTTTATTACCTGTTATCTGATCTCGAATGGGAATGTCCTTTTTCGCAAAATGACTTTATCGAATATTGCAAGAAAGTGATCGATGCTGATCCAGAAAAAGCTTCTGAGTACCTTTCTGGACCAGTATTTTGTGCAGACGAGAGGCGGGAGAGACGGGCGCTCGCTGAAGATCTCAAGCGTTATGCTTGGGCAGAGTTGAATAAAAGAATGACGAGTCAGTTGATGATATCTGAAGGAGCGCAGGGACTGACGGGCAGGGAGCTTGCTCGTCGTCTCAACGATGCTGCGAAACGCGATGTCAAAGTGTTGGTTAATGCTAGTCCGAGGGTCATTGTCAAGACATTTTGCAGAGAAGATGCGTCGAATCAAGAGGCGCTTCGTGAGTTCTTTGTGCATCTTCATAACGTTCGGAATCCGGACGGAGTGCCATCGGCGGCTTTAGTTGAATGGATACATCAGATAAAAAATGCACTGGAAGAAACGAACATTGAAACGAAAACTGGAGCGATTAGAAGGCGCTGGTTCTTGAGAAATTTGGAGGAGCTTGAGAACCGATTTAGGTAACCCGTACAGAAGTAGCACCGATACTCCGCTTGCCGTGCGCTTTAGCGCCAGCGGTCTTGGTTTGCGCTTGCACGGTGCCGGCTTGATTTCATTTGTTGCATAGATCGAAGTATGAGCCGGTCGCGCCTTCTTCGCTGTGCCCATGGTCTTCTATCCGTCTCAGCTGCATGGTGAGTTCGATTGCTTTTTCGGAGTGGCAATGATACGTATGGTGTGAAACGGATGGTACGCGGATAACGAGGGGCGAAAACAACGACAGCCCCACGCTAAAGGAAAGGAGCGGAGGAACTATGCCAGAAAATAAAATACCAGGCCTCTTCACCGTCTACTACATGAATCAGCAGAAGGTGTTCGAGACGAGGATGCTCCTGGACAACAAGCTCAAGACTACAAGCTCCAAGGAAAACCAGAACGGGACGACAAAGAGAGCATCATTGAACGCCGAAGCGGAGCTCAACCCTCCCTTCCTGACGAAACTCAGGGCAAAACTCGAAGGAAGCGTCAGGCACGAAAAACAAGAGAAGATCGTGGACACCCTCGAATACGTGAACACAAATAGCCGGATGCTCGCCGACATAATGGAGCACTGCAAAGCCCCCGAAAGCGGAACAACGCTTGCAGAAGGCGACCTCGCATATATTGGCGATGTCTCGCTGAAGCTCATCAATGAGGATGAGATTCGAGGCATCATGGCGATCATGAGCGGGACCTTTGACGGAATCACCGTCCCCGATGCCGGAGACCTCGACATCGGCCACATGATGCAATCCTTCATAGGAGACGGCGCAGCCTTCAAGCTCAGAGGAAACCGCGCAAGAAGAAGAACGCCGCTGTACGCGAAGATTCCCCTCGACGGAGAAGAGATGTTCGAAAGCGGGTACACAATCGACGACCTGCTCATCGGAAAGGTCGGCATCGTCGGGATATGCAAAGGGAAAATCACCCCGGCCCAGATGAAGAGCCCCTTTGATTACTTCCAGCAGCCAGGCGACCCAAAACGCACGCCGCAGAACGACATTGTTATATGCGGAAAGAACCCGTCACCCACAGCCATGACCGTCGGCGGCAATCGGGCAGAACAAGGCTATTACATAGACATCCTTGCTGTCATTCAGGCAGTGTCCTTCGAGGCTTGATAGGCAATGCCATGCGCAAACTCGTCACATACAACAAATCCCAGTATAAAGCCCTGATCGACCAGCTCGGAGTAGACGGCTTCAAGTTGATGTCACTTCTCGAACTACACGGAAGCGACCAAATCTCCGAGCTCCTTTCCGAGAAAAAGCTCGTCGTGGACGTTTCATCATTCATGGGCTTACTATCGGGTGATCTCCAGCTGGCATCGAAATTCGAGCTCCTCGTCCACCAGCTACCCTTTGGCACCCTCTTCATCGGAGACGATAAAACCGTGAACGAAGGAGCATACCAATTGAGAACCATGTTCGACGACATAATAGACTGCGACATCGAGGTCGATGAGGGCACCCAGAAGGACAAAAGAGGAAAGAGAACACTCGTATCCCTCGACGAACTCGAATTCATGCAAGTCCTCACCACCCTCGAAAGCGAGCTCATAGGCCAGATCGAATTCAAACGCTCCTTCGAATCCCGATCGCGCAGCTTCAGGCTCTTCAATGCGCTCGGCGAGCAGCCAGTATTCTCGCTGCTCCTTCTTGGCCCTTCGGGTGTCGGGAAAACAGAAGTTGCCAAGATCCTCTGCGAGGCAATCGCGCCATGCCAGCCCCTCCCTAAGGTCAATCTCGGGAACTACAGCAGTAAGGACTCTCTCAACTCCCTGATCGGCAGCCCGAGAGGATACATGGGAAGCGAAGAAGGCGAGCTGGGAAAGAAGATCGACTCATCCGATGCCGGAATTCTCCTGGTGGACGAGTTCGAGAAAGCTGAACCCGCCGTCTGGAACTTCTTCCTCGATCTCCTCGAGACAGGATCGTTCACGGACTCCCAAGGGATGGAGCATGATCTCCGCGGGTTTATCATCGTGTTCACGACAAACTGCCCCCTCGGGAAGATCGATGAAACTTTCCCGGCGGAACTCCTCTCCCGCTTCAGTTTGATGAGCCTCTTCTCCAAGCTAAGCATAAGCGACAAAAAGCTCTTTGTCGAAAGATACGTCTCCATGTTTGCCAAGAAGTACAGGGAGACTGATCTCAAGGGTTTGCCGACATTGCCGGACGACATCGCCGACAAGGCAAAGGTGGAAATCGACATTGAAGCGACCGAAAACATCCGGATCCTCAAGAACACAACAAGATCCTGGATCAGCGAATTCGTGGAGAAGGCCCGAAAGAGCAGTTCAATCACGACGCCGTCCTCCATCATCCACACCCAAATTTAACGAATATACATTCTTATTGCATCGCATCTACATTACCAAATCCAGATTGCTTGAGATGTCATGACGCAAGTTCAGATTCACTTCGGAGTATCATGCTGTCAATTTGAAGGATGCTACCTGCTTTTAAAGAATCGAAACGGAGGTTGTAAGTCGATTCTTCCTTTCACCGACTGACAAAACGATTTACACCTAATTGTGGACTTCGCCCACGCGATTTCTCTTTGCCCCCGCATCGATCTCGCTAAACTGATAAGTGCTGCCACCAGGGCATTTTCTGGTGCACATCCTATTGGCTCCTGCGAAGATCGGAGCGGGTATGTTTGCCGCCGAGTCCCACACCAGCCGTCATCACATCGCGATCGCTGCCATGGCCTGCCTATGCGTCTTGCTGGGCGGGCCTTCCTATGCCGCGGGCGCGGAGAGCCTGTTCATCGCGGGCGCGACGTACTGCGAGCCGGGCGTTTCGGGCCCCGGTTGGGCCTGGACCGATGCCGGCCATCTGGAGCTCGACGGCTACGCGGGCGACGCCATCGGCGCCGACGGCGACCTGGTGCTAACGCTTGCCGGGCAAAACTCCGTGACGGAGTCGCATGCGCCCGATGCGGACATCACGCTGTGCGGCATGGAGGTGTGGGGCAACCTGACGCTTCACGGTACCGGAACCCTGACGGCGACGGGCTCGCAGTGCGGGATCCACGTCTCGCAGGCGCTCGTGATGGACGGATGCACCGTCGATGCCCGGGCGGACGGGGCCGATATTACGGACGAGGCAGTTGCCGGCGTGATCGCAGGCGACATGGCCGTGCGTGGCGGCGGGCGCGTCGCTGCCGCAGATAGCGGCGTCGTGGCCCGTTGAGGAGAGGGAGGAGCGCTTCCTCGCGTGGATGCGCGAGCAGGCGCCATATCTCGACCGGCCGTCGCGCAGCGCGCTGCGCATCTACCGCAACCTCGCGGTCTACGCGTGGCACATCGCCGCCGAGGAGGAGCGCGCGCCGATCGAGTCGGACTTTCTCCCCTGCATCCGCGAGCTTGTTTCGCAGCCGGAGGAGGAC
>OLOP01002230.1_pt1 | contig 11100 bp, 12 predicted proteins | sample 1672381 | NCBI WGS metagenome assembly OLOP01 (sample SAMEA3136678, study PRJEB25190) | human gut metagenome | biome: human gut; feature: human-associated habitat; material: faeces | place: Austria | collected 2013 | reverse complement strand
ATGGAAAGGATACTCCGTTAAATGGTGGAAGCTATGTTGATGAGACAGGAGATGCCCATGAAAAATATAATTTTACACCAGTGAATATGGAGGGTAGGGAAGGCTTATATTGTCTGGGATTTTTTGAGACAAAATCACATAATGGTAAAGATGTCAATCAAATGCGGATTGAGAATATTGCAGGTTGTGAACTATTAAAAAAAGAAGAATCAGTAGATGATGTGCTTGTTGTTTATTGTGCAAAGCATCCGGCACATAAGTTTACGACGGTCGTGGGATGGTATAAACATGCTACAGTTTTCAGACATTATCAAGAGGCAGTGTTTGCTCCAGAAGATATACAATATTACAATGCAATTGCAAACTCATCTGATTGTGTCTTACTTCCTGCAGGGATTAGATCAAGAAAGGTACAATGGGAAGTCCCAAGAAAATCAAATGGTTGGGCTTATGGATTTGGACGGGCAAATGTGTGGTATGCAAGTGAAGAAGATAGCAGGTTACAAGATTATCTTACGAGATTAGTAAAACAGATTGATGAATATGATGGCGAAAATTGGATTGACAAGTACGCTGAGTAATGAGGTACACATATTATGGGAAACGAATCAGGTGAATGGATTATGCATGGCATGAATTGGGACAACCCGGATTGCATCCATTCTGTAGATGAAGCAATCAAGTATATAAATGAATTTGGCTTTTTACCATTATTTAAGAATGACATAGATGGGTTTTCACTTGAAGAAAGAACTGTTCCAGAGTACTGGTGGAGTGATAATCCGGAGATTGATCCATGGATGTGGCGGGCTATTATAGCAAGGCGGCATGATATCGTCTATGGAAAGTTCTTTGATAAGAAGGCAGGATTTATATCAAAAAAGTGGCTTCCTGTATTTGCTAATTATCGCCGGGATGGATATGATTTTGATGCATTATATGATGATGGAAAAGCGCCTAATAAGCATAAAAAGATAATGGTCAATTTTATGGAAGATAATGCTGATTCAGAGATTTATTCAAATGAATTGAAAAAACAAGCTGGATTTGGTAAGGATGGAGAAAAGGGATTTGATGGTGCAATAACGAATCTTATGATGCAGACATATCTGTGCAACTGCGATTTTAAGAAGAGAGTGAATAAGAGAGGTATTGAATACGGATGGGATGTTGCAGTATATTCATCCATTGAGCATATCTATGGATACGATTATGTGACTTCCTGCTACAAGGATAATCCACAGGATTCATGGAAACTTCTTGTAGACTATATGCATGAGATGTTTCCGGATGCAACGGATAAGCAGATAAGGAAAGTGTTAAAATAAAACAGTGCATTTTTGAGGTGAATATATAAATGAATGCAAAAAAATCAGCAGATTATCGCAATCTGATAGAAATTGTAAAAAAACAAATATCGTAAAAATCCTATATATGCTAAGAGCCTGACACTTGGCTGGTGTGATTTACGTCAGGGAGAAGATTTGTGTCAGGAAATTAACCTATGGACATATTGGCAAGGGAGAGATTACGCCAAGAAGACACCACATATTAAGTATATGCTGATAGGTCAGGATTTTGGACCGCCTGAAAAGGAAGAGATAAAGGGTACGATTGCAAATGTCCGTAAGATGAATGATGGCGTAGATGTGATGTTCCATGAAAATGTAGATTTGGAAGCAAGGGATTCACAGACGGATATAAATATTGTCAGATACTTTGAACTGATTGGTAAAAATGAAATTGACAAGAAAAAATATCCAGATTTGTTTTTCTGCAATTGTAATTTGGGCTATCGCAGAGATAAGTATTCTGGAAATATGACCAGAAAGATATTGGCAAATGATGCAGCCGAAATAAAATCACTGATTGACATTATAGAGCCAGAAAACATAATCTGTATGGGTCTTGATACATCCGTGGTTGTAATACGAACTCTGATTGATAAAGAGTTTTCCTGTAATAGAGTATCTGAACTTATAGGAACTGGAGAACCTTATATTTATGGAGAAACATATATATACCCTGTAGCACATCCGGGGTATTGGGGTACAAGTACAAGAGGAGAGGATAATGTTATTGCAGATTGGAGGAGGATTAGAAAATAAGGAGGAGTCACAATGCCATTTAAGATTGTCCGAAACGATATAACAAAGGTAAAAGCAGATGTAATCGTGAATACTGCCAATCCAAATCCGATATGTGCAAGTGGCACGGACTTAGCAATATATGAGGCAGCAGGAAAAGAAAAGCTTCTCGCAGAAAGAGCGAATATCGGCAAAATTGCAAGAGGTGATATTGCTGTCACTGGTGCATATAGCCTAAATGCAAAATATATTATTCATACAGTAGGACCGGTATGGACGGATGGATTGCACCATGAATTTGAAATTCTGGAGCACTGCTATCGTAAATCATTGCAAAAAGCATTGGAACTTAAGTGCGAGAGCATTGCATTTCCATTAATTTCGACAGGAGTATATGGATTTCCGAAGGATAAGGCATTACAGATTGCTGTGTCAGTATTCAGCCAGTTTCTTACTGAAAATGAAATGGAAATTATACTGGTAGTGTTTGATAAAAGGTCTTTTCAGCTGTCCGGTCAGATTGTTGGGGATATTGATTCTTATATAGATGCTAATTACGTCAGAGAAATCCATAGAAAAGAGTATCCGTTAAGGAGCAGAAGAAGTACTCATGTAAAAGAATTGGCAGAAGAAGATTTCAATGAAGAAATGCTTCAAAGAGAAGAAGACAACTATCCACTTGAGGAAATGACAGATACTGGCATGACAGAATTGCTCATGCCGTTAGAAAATATTTCATTGGAAGATCAGCTGGCCAATATAGGAGTTTCCTTTCATGATAAATTATTTGAGCTGATTGATGAAGCACATCTTGATAATAAGGATGTGTGGAAACGGGCAAACCTTGATAGGAAACATTTTTCAAAGATTCAGTGTGATCAGAATTATCATCCAAAGAAAAAGACAGTAAACAAGCAGAATTGGCAGAGAAGTTGGAAATTGCCAATGGAGAGGAGTAGTTATGAGTGGAGTACACAAATACCCAACAATCAGCTTTCGTATTTCCCCAAGAGAAAGGGATGAAATAGAAGCAAAAATCAAAGCGAGTGGTATGCAGAAAAAAGATTATTTTGTTCGTTCCTGTATCTATAACAAAGTGTGTGTAGTCGGGAAAAGGGAAGTAATATATCAACTGGTTGAGGAATTACAACTTATGCAGTACAACATTGCAGAAATCCTAAAGCAATTTGAAGAGCAGGAAATCCTGTTATCAGACGAAGGATTGGAGCAGATGAAAAATGACTGTCTGGATATGCTGAAAGCCATTATATGGATGTTGGACGGAGCAAAGTATCTTTGGCAGGGAACAGAAAAAAGTCCCGACAGCGGCAACTGTTAGGACTTATGAAAAATCGGATAACCTTTGTTATCAAGATATTTACAAAATCAGTATAACAGAGGTTCTCCGGAGAAACAACAGAATTTTTGAATGGAGGACTTTATGGAAGAACAGAAAATTGAATTGAAAATAATCAATATGGCTGATATTCAGTCACAGAAAATTGAATGGTTATGGTATCCGTTTATTCCTTATGGAAAATTGACAATTATTCAAGGCGATCCGGGAGATGGAAAGACAACGCTTGTATTGAATCTTGCAGCCAAATTATCAAAGGGTATCGGGCTTGATGAAGATATGCAGGTATCAGAGCCTATGAATATTATTTATCAGACCGCCGAAGATGGATTAGCAGATACAGTAAAGCCGAGACTTGAAGCGGCAGACGCTGATTGCGAGAAAATTATGGTCATTGACGAAAGTGAAAAATCACTTTCTATGGTAGATGAACGATTGGAACAGGCGATTATTCAAACCAATGCACGATTACTTATTTTAGACCCGATACAAGCCTATCTGGGCGGTGGAATGGATATGAACCGGGCAAATGAAGCAAGAGATATGACTAAGAAATTAGGACTTTTAGCAGAGAAGCATAAGTGTGCGATTATCCTGATCGGTCACATGAATAAGGCTGCCGGAAACAAGGCGGCATATAGAGGAATGGGTTCGATTGACTTTTTCGCAGTCGCAAGAAGCGTTCTTTTAGTCGGCAGAATAGAGGGACAGGAAAATACAAGAGCAGTTGTGCAAATAAAAAATAACCTTGCCGCATTCGGACATTCAAAAGCATTTGAACTGACGGAAGAAGGATTTCATTGGTTGGGCGATTATGAAATTACGGCAGACGAATTGCTGGGAGGAATCACCCCGAAAGCAAATAAAAAGGAACGAGCAAAACAACTCATTTATGAACTGGCAGAAACAAACAATGTGGTAAAAAGTGAGGATATTGTTAATCTTGCCGAAGAAAAGGGAATTTCAAAACGAACATTGGAAAATGCGAAAAAAGAGTTGGGTATTAAAGGAAAACGGATTGGAGAATCATGGTATTGGAATCTTGATGAAATCGTGAAAGCGTAGATAAGAACGCAACAATGCAGAATGTATAGAAATTGCAGAGACGTAAATGTAAGGTTGCAAAAACTAAAGACATTGCATTGTTGCGGAGTTGGAAAGGAAACCGTATGAAACAAATACAGATACCGGAGCAGCTATTTATGGAACTTGTAAAATTCCATTTGCTGGATATGGAAGAAAATTTACCAAGCATAAAACAAGGATTAGAAGCAAAGTTGGATTCTTTGGTAATGAGAGATTTATATTCAAAATACAAAACTGCGCCCACAGAGGAAGAACGGGAACAGGCGAGAAAAGAATATCTGGACAGACGTGGAACTGACAAAAGCAGAGGAAAAAACTCTGATCTGGCTTGCCGGATGGGAAGAAAGTACCGTAGATAATCTGCTGTCAGTCATAGAAAAAGCAGCCCGGATACGGGCAGATAAAAAGGGCGGATACGCCCATAAATCTAATCGTGAGTCCGAGAAGTAATCGGACTTTGTTAAACAAAAACAAGCCCTCGGCGATTGAGAGCGAAATACACCCATCGCACAAAACTAAAGTTTTATGCTCTGTGTATTTCGCCCTGCCGGGAGCTATGCTGCCGATAGGCGGATAGGTTCGTAAACAGGTGCCTATGCACCTACTCACAATAAAGTCGGCGGGAGCCGGGGAAGGAGGATGCTTATAGGCAGACATTCATTTATCAGACAAAGCAAGCTGTCCGATGTGGCAGGAAGGATTGATTATATCTCTAATCCGAAACGGCAGGAATATCTCTATGCGACCTATCAGACAGAAGGAGTAACACCGGAGTTTTGGAAAAATCTTGCAAGAGAAAATCAGTTGGATTTTAAGGCGAGTGGTTCAGCAGGGAAATGTATTGAAGGGCGTGAGTTTATCATTGCACTTCCTGAAAGTTTTGTTCAGTACAGGGCAGATGATGTGGTAAGACTTTTTACGGAAACGTTTCATAAAAGGTATGGTGTAGAGTGCAGTGCTGCCCTTCATCACAACAAGACAAAGACGAATTATCATATCCATCTGGTATTCAGTGAACGGAAAATGTTGGAACAACCCGAAGTAAAGATTGCTACCCGAAATATGTTTTATGATGAGCAGGGAAAGCATAGACGCACAAAGAAAGAGGTTTTAGACGAGCAGGGCAATCTTCGGGCAGGATGCAGTATTATCCCCAAAGGGGAAGTTTATGAAAGCCATATCTTCACGAAAAAAGATGAATGGTTTAAGAACAAAGCCTTTACCAAAGAAGTTAAAGAACTGTTTACCGATACAATCAATCGATATGTAAAAGAGGAATCAGAAAAACTCTCTGTATTCCAACAGGGCGGCGTATATCTGGCAACCAAGAAAATCGGAAAGAACAATCCGAAAGCAGAGGAGATAAAGGCAGACAATGCGGCAAGGCAGGAATGGAATCGGACAGTTGATGTGGCATTAGTTGAGGGCGTTTCTGAAGAAGATATTTTGAAAATCAAGCAGGAAAAAATCACAGACAGAACGCTGCAATCTATCAGGACATACGGTTGGCTGCCGGATCTGTTCCGCCAGATTATTCGAGGTGCGAAAGACTTTTTACAGGAAGTAATTTTCAAATTTAAGCTGCCGCCAAGACCTGTGCCAAAGATTGATTTGCAGGAATGGAAAGATATGCAGAAGATTATGTATGAATTACAGGGGCAGTCAAGGGAGATAAAACGCACACAGCAGGAGATTTCTTCTTTGAAAAAGCAACTGTCAGAGCTACGAGGGTTCTTTAAAGGCAAAGAGCGAAAATCTCTGGAAGGGAAAATTGAACTGTTAGAGGATTTGGAGAAACGTCTGCATAAGAGTTTGGAACAGATCGTAAAACGGGAAGGCTATCCAAATGTGCAAGCCTTTCAGAAGGTTTATAACAAGGCAGAAGAATTGATTATAGAATACAACGAAGAACTAAGGGTATGGAAAAAGCAGACGGAACAGAAAAAAGAGAAACCGTTAGAACAGCCGAAAAAAGCGAGCGTACTTGAAAAGCTGCACCGCTATCAGCAGGAAGGCAGACAGCAGCCGAAACGGTCAGTCAAGAAGAAATCTATGGATAGAGAACGATAAGAAAGGTGGAAACGATTATGAAGAAAACAATATTTGAAGAAATGGGCGGCACTTATATCAGACATGGGGATTATCTTATTCCCTGTCTTACCTTGCCGGAGGAAGAACAGAGGTTTATCGGCGTATGGGGACAAAGACATTTACGCTATCTGAAAGAATATAGCAGGAGTGTATATTTGAATCTGCTTACAAGTGGAAGGTTGAATGATTATTTGGCTGATATAGAAGAACAGGCACAGAAACACTTTGAAAGGATTGTAGAGCAGATGGCAGAGAGTGAAGGTATTACCGAACAACTTAAAGCAACTGATCAGGTGGCTTGGGTAGTAGAAATGAATAATATTTGGAGTAGAGCAAGAGAGGTTGTGAATGCTGAATTGATTTATAACTAAAAGAGAAGAGATTTTGGATAAATGCTTGACTGTAAACCTTGTTTATAGCTTATTCTTAAGATAAAATAGAGTTGCTTGAAAGGAGTGCATAACATGAAAATAAAAGACGTAGAAGAACGAACAGGTTTATCCCGTTCTAATGTTCGTTTTTATGAAAAGGAAAAACTCATTGAGCCTTCAAGAAACGAAAGTAATGGTTATAGAGATTATTCAGAAAATGATGTGGAAAATATAAAGAAGATTGCATATCTGCGTACATTAGGAATTTCTATTGAGGATATACGAAGCATTATATCTGGAAAAGTAACATTGCAGGAAACGCTTGAGAGGCAGAATGAAATATTAAATAGTCAGATTACTGATTTGAATAAGGCAAAACGCATGTGCGAAAAAATGTTGGGTGAAGAAAGTATTAGTTATGAAAAATTACAGGTAGAACAATATGTAACAGAGTTGCAGGATTATTGGAAAGATAATCAAATTGTTTTCAAACTGGATTCAGCTAGCTTTTTGTATATATGGGGAAGTATGCTTACTTGGATAACGATTACCGTACTATGCTTGATTATTGGGACATTGTCTTATTCTAAGCTGCCGACAGAAATTCCGGTACAATGGAGTAAAGGTGTGGCAACATCTTTGGTGAATAAAAATTGGATTTTTATTTGTCCGGTTATTTGTATTATAATCCGTTATTTATTAAAACCTTTTATCTATGCCAAATTACAGATGAATAATTATTATGGAGAAATTATAACAGAGTATTTGACAAATTATATGTGTTTTATTGTATTGTCAGTAGAAGTTTTCTCAATACTTTTTACTTTCGGAGTGGTAAAAAGTGTTGTTGTACTTTTATTTGTGAACACGGCAGTCTTTATGGGATTGTTAGTAGTCGGATTGACGAAAATGGATTTGAGAGGAAAAGAAATTTTATGATTCAGATTTCAAATTTAACTAAAAAATATGGTGAAACAGTCGTTTTTTCGAACTTAAACTATACATTTGAAAATACTTGTATTTATGGACTTGTTGGAAGAAATGGAGCTGGAAAGACTACCCTTTTGAATATACTTTCGAATTATGATAAAAATTATACGGGAGTAATTTCTATCGACGGAGAAAAAATGAACAAGGTTGATTATCTTGATATGCCGGTTGCCTATGCAATGGATCAACCAAGTTTTTTTAATGAGCTGACAATATATGAAAATCTTCTTTTAATTGCTTCGAGTAGAAAGATAAAAAAGCAAGAGGCATTTGATAAAATCGAGAGGATTTTAGATGGGTTGGGATTAAAAAAGTATGAGAACTATTCTCCGTCAGAACTTTCAAAAGGTACAATGCAACGACTAAATAATGCTTGTGCAATGATACAAGAAGAAAAAATTACTATTTTTGATGAACCATTCTCAGGGCTTGATCCTGTCCAAATGAAACTTTTAGAAAATGTAATAGTAGAGTTTCACAAGAAAGAAAAAGGAATTTACATTATTTCAAGCCATGATATAGAGTGTTTACAAAATGTTTGTGACAAGTGTCTTTTGTTACATAACGGACAAATTAGAGAAATCAATACGGAGGAAGTTGATAGAGAGAAAATCGCAAAGATTTTATCTGAAGGGGAATAAAGTATGTATCAGTTGCTTTTGAAACAGAGATTCAAATTTGCAGTTAGAATGATTAAACGAAATATAGGTGCTTATCTTATACTGATTGCTATTGTGCCATGTATTCTTATATTACAATCTATGATTCAGACAACCCATGGAATGGATATTGCTGTTTTTATACCGTATGGTATTCTCTGCTTCTTGTTTATGAATTTGTTTGGAACAATACCAAGAATGCGTATTTTTCCTGAAACTTATATTTGGAAAATAGAAAAAACATATATTTGGCGAGTGAAGAAGATAGGAAAAAGCACGGTACTGACGTTGTGTGTTGCGTTGATTTTATTTTGGGCTTTCCCAATGGAGGGAATAGTTTTGAGACAGTTTATTGTGGTTATGATCTGTAACCCAATCGTCAATATGCATACGGTTTTATCGACGCAATATAAATATCGGGATATTACGAATATATGTATGTTAGCAGTAGTAATGATTTGCTTTTTTAATAGAAGTGTATTTGTTGCCAGTGTACTATTGATCATTTACGGATTATATTTCATTTTATATCCTTATTTTAGCTATCAAGCAATTATCCCGTTCTTTCAACAATATAATCAGATGTTATATGGTTTTTTGAATAGGGAATATGATACAGTCTTGCAAACACAGGATGAAGTGTTTTTCCAAAATAATCAGAGAGAAATGAAGGGACTGATGAAGAAATATTATGGCAACCGCTACCGTTTTTTGATGGTTTATGAGGTGGTTAGTGTTATTAGAAGAAAGAAACAGATTATGTATCAGTATTTTGCGATTGTTTTAATCACAATGTTATTATCGCAGATAGAGGGAAAATATATTGAGTATGTATTATTGTTTTCTATATTGATATTAGGACAGAATGTTGTCAGCTATAATGTGCAAAATGAATTACGTTTAGTTAAAAAAGGATTTCCGCTCAGATATTCTTTAAAAGAAAAATTACAATGCAAGTCAGTTATTGGAATGTTCTTGTTGTTACTCCCGATGCTCTGTTATTGGATAGCGTATAAATTTGAATTATTTAGTATTCTCCTTTGGATATGGATGCCGATTCAGAGTATTATAATATATACAGCAAAGAACCGGCTGCAAAGGTTACTATATATACTTCCATTTTATATTTTGTCATTGTTATCTATGAGAGTATGGTAGATGTTTTTTTAACAATAAGATTATTGATTTTCTAAGCAAAACCGCTTATAATTTGAGTAAGAAAGATAAAAATCAGGAGACCAGCTATGAAGTTTTTTGATGCAATATTCAAAAAGAAAAAAGAGACGGAAACTACTGCGAATACACCCGCATCAAAATCAAAGGAAGCTCAGAGCCTTAAAGAATTAGAGGGATTTCTGTGCAAGTTGCAGGAAAGTGACCACTATATTGCGAGAAGTGAATATTATGAGCAGGTTGGTGGCTATGCAGAAACGATTTCCTTTATGCAGAAGATGGACGGGGAGGATATGCTGGAGGATTTTTGCAGTAAAAATGAGCTGTCTCCGGAGAAGGTGCAGGAGCTGTGCACAAATTATGAAAACATTATATCTTTTGTGGATAATATAAATGAGAATTATCTTTCAAGAAAGAAACAAGAAGAAAAAGAGTATCTGGATAACATTTTGAAAGACATAGATCCTGATATTTGCCTGGATGAAAATCAGAGAGAGGTAATTCTCTCTGATGAGGATCATGGGTTGGTCGTTGCCGGAGCAGGTGCGGGAAAAACAACAACTGTTGCGGCAAAGGTTAAATATCTGGTGGAGAAACAACATATTGATCCGTCACAGATGCGTCCAAGGGATTGGGGTATGATGAGGTAATTGTAATTAATGGACGTAATGAAACTTATGGATTCCCATCAAAGATTGAAGATGATCCTGTTTTATCACTGGTTGTAAAAGAGGACAGAAGCATGCAGTATGCGGAAGAGAGACGCCTTTTTTATGTAGCAATGACTCGGACAAAAAACAGAGTTTACTTTATAGCTCCGGAGCAAAATCCATCAGAGTTTCTTCTTGAAATTAAGAAAGAATATAAAAATGTTTCACTTTGCGGGAACTGGTCAGAAGAGCCGATTGTTTTGGAGCGAAAAAGATGTCCGGTATGTGGATTTCCCATGCAGCTCAGATACAAACCGGCGTATGGACTGCGCCTGTATATTTGTACAAATGAACCTGAAGAATGTAGTTTTATGACAAATCATATTATGGGTAAAAAGCTGGGAATTATGAAATGTCCCGACTGTCAGGACGGATATTTGATTGTAAAATTCAGCGAGAACAGACAGTATTTTCTGGGGTGCACGAATTATCAGAATAATGGAAAGGGGTGTAATAAAACATTATCTGCAAAAGAATATTACAAGCTTATGGGCTATGATGTTACCGAACTGGACTGGCTACCCAAAAAGGAAATAAAGAAAGAAAATGCGAAACCACAGCAAAAAACAATTGAAT
>OLOP01002225.1_pt1 | contig 11120 bp, 8 predicted proteins | sample 1672381 | NCBI WGS metagenome assembly OLOP01 (sample SAMEA3136678, study PRJEB25190) | human gut metagenome | biome: human gut; feature: human-associated habitat; material: faeces | place: Austria | collected 2013 | reverse complement strand
AGCGTAGATGCGCAGCTTCTGGTTCAGCACATCGCCGCCGCCGTCCAGATTGAAGTAGCTGTGGTTGGTCAGGTTTACGATCGTGTCGGCGTCCGAGGACACACGGTAGTCCATGCGGAAGGTATTGTCGTCGGTGAGGGTATAGCGCACCGCGATCTTCAGGGTACCGGGAAAACCATCCTCGCCGTCGGGGCTTACAGCCTCCATCAGCAGGGTGTCGCCGAAGTACTTCACCTCATAGATTTTCCGGGAAAAACAGCCGTGCAGGTGGTTTTCGCCGTTGTTTTTTTCCAGCTGATAGGTCTTGCCGCCCAAGGTAAAGACGGCATTCTCGATGCGGTTGGCGTAGCGCCCCACAAAAGCACCGCAGCAGGTGCTGCCGGACGAGGTGAAGTCGTTTTCGTAATCTGCCATGGTGTCGTGACCCAGCACCACATCCACCGGGCCATTTTTGGCCGGGACGATGATATTTTTGATCACGCAGCCGTAATCCAGCACACTGACGGACATACCGCTGGGGTTCGAGAGGATGTACTCGGTAACATTAGCGCCCTCTTTGGTCACACCGAAGGGCTTGGAACGGATCTGTGCCATTGGGCCTCGCCTCCTAAAGCTTTTTTCGGAAATGCAAAAGGGGCAGACTGCCCCCTTTTGCATCTTGTCTGTATTTATGATTATATCACAGTTTTACAGTTTTGTGTTGGAATCCTTTTAGAATTACCATCCAATTTTTGCGGCGATTTTTTGTTGGAATCATCGAAAGTGCCTACAATACCAAAAAGCGCCCCGCACTTCCGGTGGAAATGCGGGGCGCTTTGGTGATGTGGGCTGTAAGCCTTATGCTTCCGGCTGAGGCTGTGCCGCAGAGGACTGGGCGGCAATGAACTCGGCGGCATCGTCCGGGATGTCGTCCAGGTCCTTGTCGCTGCCGATATCCACGTTGAGCGGCGGTTTCTTGAACAGGATATCGTACAGGATCGGCACGATATACAGGGTCATCAGGGTGGCGTAGCTCAGGCCGCAGATGATGACGATGGCCATGCCGCTCATCAGCTGGCTTGCCATATCGTTGCTGAACACCATTTGCAGCATTGCCAGCACGGTGGTCAGGGTGGTCATCAGAATGGGACGCATACGGGTCTTGCCGGTGGCCACCAGTGCGGCGCGGCGCTCCATACCGCCCATGCGCAGCTGGTTGGCGTAGTCCACGAACACGATGCCGTTGTTGACGACCGTACCCATCAGCACGATGAAACCCATCATGGAGATCATGGTCAGCTGCTGACCGGTGAGCAGCAGGCCCAGCAGACCGCCGGTAAAGGCCAGCGGCACGGTAAACAGCACGATGAAGGGGGACAGCAGGCTCTGGAACTGTGCCACCATGACAAGGTAGACAAAGGGCAGGGCCAGTGCCATCCACTGGATCATCTCGTCGGTCATATAGTTGACACTGTCGCTCTCGCCGCCCATGGAGAAGGAGCAGCCCTCCGGCATCTCATCAGTGAGGGCAAAGGCATCCAGCGCCTTTTTCACGGCACGGGCCTGCACCGTGGTGTTGTAGCCCGGGGCAGTCTCGGCAGTGACGGTGACGAACTGGTTCCGGTTCTCGCTGGTGATGGAGTCCGGTGCGGTGCCGGTGGTCCAGCTGGCGATATCCGACAGCTTGCAGGTTCCGGTGGCGGTGGTGCCGTCTGCGGACATGACGGTGGTCTCAAAGGTCATGTCCATCATGTTTTCCTTGGTCAGCGGGTCCAGATTGTTGCTGATCTGCACATCCATGGTGGTACCGTCCACGGTAACAGGGGTCTGTGCCGTGGTGGTGGTGGTCAGCTTTGCCGCGATCTGCTGGTACACCTGCGCAACGGTCAGGCCGTTGGCGCGTACCTTGTCGCGGTCCACCTGCAGGATGATGGTGGAATCGCCCGCACCCAGACCGTTGGTGGCGTTCTGGAAGCCATCGGTGTTGTTCACGATGTCTACCACCTTCTCGGACAGGGCGGTCAGGGTCTCGGCATCGGTGCCGTAGATCTTGATGGTCAGACCGGTGGACAGCTGACTGGTCAGGTCATCGGTCATGCCGTACTGCTGGACGGTGGCGGTGCAGTCCGCAACGCCGGCCACAGCGTCCTCCATGGCCTTGCAGGCGGCGTCGATCTTGGAAGAGGAAAGCTCCTCGTTGAGCTTGACGTTGATCTTATACTTGCCGTAGCCGTTGGCGGCGTTCAGCAGGTCAGTGATGGTGGAGGGCAGGCCGAGGTTGGAGACATCCATGCCCGCCACAGTGTTGTCGGGGGTAATGCCTACTTCCTCCACGCCGTCCACAGCCATCACGGCCTGTACCACCTTACCGGCCACATCGTAGGACTCCTCCTTCGAGAGGGTGTCGGTGGTGGAAAGGGTGATCATGGCCTCGTTGCTGGTGCTGGTGGGCAGCAGCACGATGCCCATGGAGACCACCCGCCAGCAGCAGAACACCAGCAGCAGCACGGCGGCTGCCAGCGGCACAAAGCGATTTTTCAGCGCCTTTTCCAGACTGCGGCCGTAGGCGTTCTGGATCTTATCGAACCATGCCAGCTTTTTAGGCTGGGCGTTCTTCAGCACGGTAGCCGAGGCGGCGGGCACCACGGTCAGTGCCACGATGAGAGAAGCCATCAGGCAGTAGCCGATGCACAGGGACATGGGACCCATCAGGTTGCGGATGAGATAATCCAGAATGAGCTGGCGGGTCTTGGTGTTGTAGCCGTCGCTTCGTGCCATGATGCTGATACCTTCTTTCTGTCTGTAGTGTACCACATTTTATCTTTCGATGCAAAACAACAGCCAAACGCTGGCAATAAGCACAAAAACCGTTGTGGAATATGTGCAAAAATAAGTTAAGATATTTGGTCAAAACGGAAATCAAGCCAAACTTCAGCAGAAACTCTTGTAAAAAATATCCTATTGTGTGATAATAAAATCGAGATGATAGTTGGATGGTTTCAGGGATACAAGCAGAAGACGAAACATCCGACCGGAGAGAGACTGGAGAAGAGGAAGAAGAAGATGAAAGAGACGGAAGCACAGGCAAAGCTGAGCCTGAAATTACAGGCGTATCAGTACCTGAAAACCAAGATCCTGAACTGTGAGTACCGCCCCAACGAGTTTCTGAACGAGCAGAAGCTCTGCGCCGAGATGGGCAACATCAGCCGCACCCCCATGCGGGATGCGCTGGGGCGTCTGGAGCAGGAGGGGCTGATCACCATTCTGCCCAAAAAGGGTCTGATGGTCTCCGGCATCACCGAAGAGGACGTGCACAGCATGTTTGAGATGCGTCTTTTGGTGGAGCCCTACGCCCTGCGTACTTACGGCAATGCCATCCCCCGGGAGCAGCTGGAGGCCTACGCCGAGCTGATGCACCACAGCGAGCGCATCGAGGACTTCTGCAAGTCGGACGACGACTTCCACGAGCTGCTGATGAGCACCCTGCCCAACAAGTATCTGCGCTCTGCCTACGACCGCATCACCGGCCTGAACACCCGCTTCCGCATCATGACCGGCAAGGTGAGCATGATCAATCAGGAGCAGACCTGTGAGGAGCACCTGCAGATCCTGGATGCCGCCCTGTCCGAGGACTGGGACGGCGCAGCCATGGCGCTGCAGCACCATCTGGAGCTGGCCCGCGATAAGGCCGAGGGCGTCATCAAGGTCATCCGCCTGTGGTAAAAGAATAAAAGTTAAAAAGGTCTGCTGCATCGTGCCGGTGCAGCAGACCTTTTTCGCTTTTACGAGAAGGAACACAGCATAGAAGGAAGTCTCCCTCAGATAAGGTGGTTTTCAAGGCAGTAATGATAGACCCCGTCCTCTTCCACAGAGCGGCAGAGGACGGCAGCTCTGGCCTTGACCTCCTCGAGCGCGTTTCCCATGGCGACACCTGTGCCGACTGCTTCCAGCATTTCAATGTCGTTCCGTCCGTCCCCAAAGGCAATGGCTTCGGACTTTGAAAATCCATAATGCGCCAAGACCGCCCTTACAGCGTTTCCCTTACCGCAGGAGAGCGGAATGATATCAACTGCCTTGTCCCACCATGCGGTGATCTGTGTGGCGTGCGTCCCCTGTAAGATCTGTGCGTATTCGGTGCTGTTGCAGGAGCACATGATCTGATAGATCTCCTCCTCGCACAGCGCATCAAAATGCTCGGAGATCACCAGCTTTTCGCTGCCAAAGGAAAAGTATTGTGCCAGATCGGGGTCTGTCCCGTTTGTTACGATAAAGTGTTCGTTGCTGATAACAGCTGCCCGGTGCATCTGCTTCAGATTTTGCAGAATTCTGTGTTTGTCGTCAGCGTCCAGCGGATTTTTGAAGAGCACGGTATCCTTACTGCGGACATAGGAGCCGTTGAAGGTCAGCCAGATATCAAAATCGACACCTTCAAAATGCGGGATGGAGAGATAGCCTCTGCCGGTCGCCATGCACAACAAGACCCCGTTTGCCTGCAGCTGCTGTAAAGCCTGCACAGTTTTGGGGGATGGCTCTTTGCTGCCCAGCTTGAGCAAGGTTCCATCTACATCGAAAAACGCAATTTTTATCATACGACACCTCTGGTAAAAATTTTTTATTTCTCCACCTTGCTCAGCAGGATGCGGTCATTATCCAGATTTTTGCCCGCGTTCTCGCGGAACTTTTCCAGCAGATCGTCCACGGTCATCTTGCTGCGCGCTGCACCCTTTACGTCAAACACGATGCGCCCGGCGTCCATCATCAGGGTGCGGTTGCCCAGTTCCAGTGCCTGATGCATATTGTGGGTCACCATCAGGCAGGTGATCTTTTTCTCGGCCACGATGCTCTTGGTCAGCGCCAGCACCTTTTCGGCGGTGGCGGGGTCCAGCGCGGCGGTGTGCTCGTCCAGCAGGAGGAGCTTCGGGGTGACGAGGGTCGCCATCAGCAAGGTCAGCGCCTGACGCTGGCCGCCGGAGAGCAAGCCCACCGGCTGCTTCATCCGGTCTTCGAGGCCCATGTCCAACAGGGCCAGCCTCTCCCGGAACAGTTCCTTGTCCTTGCGGGAGATGCGGGAGAAGATGGCGTGGGGGGCTGTGCCCGCCCGGAGGTAGGCCAGCGCGAGGTTCTCCTCGATGGTCATGTTCGGCGCGGTGCCCTTGAGGGGGTCTTGGAAAAGGTGGCCGATGACCCGGCTGCGCTCAAATTCGGGCGCGAAGGTGATGTCCTGCCCGCCCAGCTCGATGCTGCCCTCGTCGGCGATGAAGCCGCCGGTGATGGCATTGAACAGGGTGGATTTGCCCGCGCCGTTGGAGCCGACGATGGTGGCGAAGTCCCCCGCTTCCATCTTCAGGCTGACGCCGTTCAGCGCCACCTTCTCGTTGACGGTGCCGGGGTTAAAGGTCTTGTGCAGATCTTGCAATTCCAGCATTTCCATCTCAGACCGCCTCCTTCTTCTGGGCCGCGCGCTTCCGCTTTTCGAAGGCCAGCCGGTTCTGGATGGCGGGCATCGAGATGGCGATGGCCACGATGAGGGCGGACACCAGCTTCATGGCCGCCGCCGGGACGTTGAAGCGCAGGGCCACTGCCACGATGAAGCGGTACAGGCAGCTGCCGAAGACAACGCCCAGCACCCGGCGCACCATGGTGCGCTTGCCCACCAGCGTTTCGCCGATGATGAGGGAGGCCAGCGCGATGGTCACCATGCCGGTGCCCACGTTGATATCGCTGCTTTTCTGGTATTGGGCCAGCAGACCGCCGGAAAGCGCCGTCAGCGCGCCGGAGATGCACAGGCCCACCGTGATGGTGAAGGCCGGGTTGATACTGGAAGCCCGCACCATCGCGGCGTTGTCGCCGGTGGCCCGGATGGACAGGCCCAGCCGGGTGCCGAGAAAGCCCACCATGCCGACGCACGCGAGAGCGATGACGGCTGCGGTCAGCACCAGCTTATACCAGCCGCCGGTGAAGGCCAGCGCCGTCTTGGCCAGTGAGAAGACGGTGTCCGTCTTGACCAGCGAGAGGGTGGACGAGAAGCCCATGACCGCCAGATTGATGGTATACAGGCCGGTGTTCACGATGATGCCCGCCATGATGCTCTCGACGCCGAGGCGGGTCTGCAAAAAGGCGGTGACGAATCCGGAGCACACGCCGGCGGCCATCGCGGCCACCAGCGCAAGGAAGGGGTGGCCCGTCAACGCGACCTGACAGGCCACGGCGCAGCCAAGGGTGAAGCAGCCGTCGGTGGACAGGTCCGCAATGTTCAGGATGGAATAGCTCAAGAACAGAGCCAGCGCCACAAGGGCATAGATGCAGCCCAGTTCCAGCGCGGTCTGGATCACGTTGAGCGAAAAGATACTCGCCAGCATGGTTGTCGCTCCTTTAGAAGTTCTCCTGCGTGGTCACTTCCACGACCTCGGTGCAGTAGGGCTCGAAGGCCTTCTTGACCGTATCGAGGTCGAGGCCCAGCGCCTTGCAGGTCTCGGTGTTGATGGTGGCAATGCCGTTGTCGAAGGTCTGGTAGGGCAGGTCGGCGGTGGTCTTGCCCTCGCAGAGCAGCTCCACCACCATATCGGCGGTGGCCTCGCCCAACTGGACGTAATCGACGCCGTAGCCCACGAAGGCACCGTTCAGCGCGAAGCTGTCGGCACCGGTGTAGTGCTGGACACCCGCATCAAGGAAGGTCTCGTAGATGGAGAGCTCAGCGGTCATGACCGTGTTATCGGTGGGGGTGAAGACGGCCTTGACGCCCGCAGCGATCAGGGCCTCTGCGGCCATCTGGACCTCGGCGGTGGTGGTGCCGTTCTTTTCAACGTACTTGATGCCCTTGCTGTCGCAGAACGCCTTGGCATCCGCGATGGCTTGGGTGGAAGCATCCTGACTGAGGTCGTACAGCAGACCGATGGTGTCGATGTCCGGGTTGACCGCGAGGATCAGGTTCATGATGGCATCGGTGTTCAGCGCATCGGAGGTGCCGGTGATGTTCTCCTCGCCGTCAAAACCGGCGGCAGAGGGATCGGTGACAGCGGAGTAGACCACGGGGATATCGGTGTCCTCGACAGCAGCCAGCATGGTGGCGGCGGTGGGGGTGGCAACGGCCACGATGACGTCCACATCGTCGGCCACGAGGTCGGCACCGATCTGGTTCAGGTTGGTCTGGTCGGCCTGTGCGTTGGCGTAGTAGTCGGCGTAATCGAAGGTGACGCCCTTCCCCTTGCCCATCTCATCCAGACGGCTCTCGACGGAAGCGACGATCTGGTTCAGGGAAGCATGATCCACGTAGTTGACGATGCCGACCTTGAAGGTCTGGCCCGCCTCGGCAGAAGCGGCGGCAGACGAAGCAGCAGCGCTGGAAGCGGTGCCGACGGCAGCGGACGATGCCGCGCCGCCGCAGCCGGTCAGGCTGAATGCGGAAACAGCGGCGGCGCCAAGAGCGGCCTTCAGGAAGCTGCGGCGGGAGATCATGTTCAGGTTTTTCATAGTGGTAACTCCTTTCCCGGAGCGGGCGGCAAATCAAAAGACCCGCTCCCTTTGCGGGACGGGTCTTAAAACAAAACGACCCTGTCCCTGTGTGTTATCCACAAGGACAGGATCGGTAAATACGATTCTGCGGTGCCACCTTGCTTGCTCTGCATCCAATACAGCAGAGCCACTCACGGAGAGCCAACACTCCCCTGTCCTGTAACGGAGACTTCCGTCCAAAGCTACTGGGGTTTGTGCCCGTTTGCCCGGCCCTCGGCGGCCCACGAAACTCTGCCCCGCTTTCACCCGTTTGCACTGTCCGGGCTCACTGCAGATGCGCTGTGCAGGTTCTCTTCCGCCTCATCGGTTTGATTGCATTATACACTTTATCTTCGTAAAGTCAAGAGGGAATTTTAAATTTTTATTTTTTGGCCCGGTCAAAGTCATTCTTCTGCCGGGGCACCGGTGCTGCGGCGCTTGCGGCGCACAAAGTAGGCAACGTACACCACCCACACCGGAATGGCCACGGCGGTGACCACCCGGCTTGCGGAAAGCCCGGCGGCCTGATACACAAAGTCGATGCTGCTTGCGCCCGCCGGGCAGAGCACCGCCATCAGTCCCTCGTCCACCCGCAGGATGTCGGCCTTTTCGCCGTTGACATAGGCGGTAAAGCCGTCATCGTAGGGCACGGAGAAAAAGACGAGGTTCGTCTTGTCCAACGTGATCTCGGCATGGAAGCCCGCGTTGTTCATCTGGAACACCGAGCAGCTGTGGGCGCGGCGGTCGGCGCAGTCCTGCGTGTAGCTGTCGTAGTGCAGATCGTCCAGCATCGCGTCCGGCAGCTCGGTCAGGTACTGACCGTATGCCTTTACGTCCTCGTCCTCCAGCACCAGCGCCCGCAGCAGCAGGTTGGAGCGCAGGGTCTTGACCGAGGCCTCATAGGTAGCCTTGGTCACATAGTAGTCGTAGGTAAAGCCCATGGGAACGTAGTTATCGTTGTGGTACAGCGTGTAGCCGTCCACGTCGGCAAGATAGGTCCAGCCCGCGTCTGCCTCGTCCTCAAAGCTTTCGCGCTTTTCCGGGGTGGTAATGAGGTACTCCACGCTCAAAAGGCCGCGCAGGGCGTAGTTTGCAATCTCCGGCTCGCTGCGCACGTCCCGCTTGACCCCCAGCCCCGGGTAGAAGCTGAGGATGCTGGGGGCAGCCGTGCTGCCGAAGTATTGCAGGCAGCTCTTATCCAGCCACATCCCGATGTTGTCGTGGATCTTGTAGGTGTCGATGCGGTAGTCGCCCTCCGGCAGGTCGTTTTTCAGCAGCAGGGCGTTATTGTCTTGCTCCACAAGGTCGCTGTCGGTGTGCCACTGGCCGAACTTGCCAATGCCGATGTGCACCATGCTGAACACGCAGGCAAACACCAGCACCGCCGCCGTCATGCGCTGGGCAAAGCGGCCGTCCTGCCGCCACTTGCTGCAAAGAACACGGTACAGCATAAGCCCCAGCAGTCCGAAGCCCAGCACGACAAAGAACTGCCCCGGGTTCTTCAGCACGCCGAAAGACCATGTCTCGGTGGTATCGTCCCGCACGGGCACCACCGCAAACACCAGCGTAGCCAGCATGATCCAGCCAATGCCCCGGGCGGGGGCGTCCAGATCAACATCCGGGTCCTCCAGCGCGTTCACGGTCATGGCGGCAAGGATAAGGGAGGGCATATAGTACCAGCGTGCGTAGTAGCTGGAGTTGAGCGCGTAGAAGGCACTGTTCAGCACCGGCACCAGCGCGCACACGGCGCATACTGCCACGATACGCTTTTTGCTGTCGGCCTTGCGGCTGCGCCAGTAGGCCATGGCACCGGCCAGACTGCACAGGGGCAGGTAGGCCGTCATGCTCGTCCACTTGATCACGCCCTCCGACCACACCGAGGTGAGGTAAGGGGAGTCCGGCGGCAGGATCCAACTGAGCAGGATAGCCAGATACTGCTGCACCTTGGCGTAGGTCAGAAAGCCCCAGCCGGAAGAAAGGTCAATGGTGCGCGGGTTCTGCAGCAGGCTAAGCACTGCCGGGAACAGCAGCAGACAACCCATGGCAACGCCCAGCACGCTCTCCCACAAAAGCTGCCCGAACTTGCGCCCGGTCAGCCGGAAGTCCTTGGCGGTCAGCTTGCACACAAAGTAGATACACAGGAAAATGACCTGTCCCACAAAGAAGAAATAGTTGTTGAGCAGGTTCACCGCCACCCAGAAGGCGAACAGGCCGTGACGGTTTTCATAAATGGCCTCGTCCAGCGCCCAGAGCAGATAGGGGAACAGCGCCACCACATCCACAAAGTGGTTGAAGAACACATTGTACACCGCAAAGCCGGAAAGCGCATACAGGCAGGCACCCAGCACCGCGTAGTTCTCGTTTTTGACGTAGCGGCGCAGATACAGAAACGCGCCGCCGCCCGCCACGCCGAACTTGAGCACCAGCAGCGGCACCATCATATAGGGCAGCCAGCTCTGCGGCAGCAGCACCGACAGCCAGAAGAACGGCGAGCCGTACAGGTAGAAGGAGTAGGCGTTCATCACCCCGCTGCCAAGGTCGGTCGCCCACGAAAAGGTATTGCGCGGCGCACCGGCAAAGGCACTGTCCGGGTAACCTGCGCCCTTGACGAAGCCGTTCATATACCGGTAAAAGGTGATCTGCTGGCTGTTAAAATCGCCTGCATAGTGGAAAAAGCCGCCGTCAAGGATGTAGAACGGCAAAAAGAAGATGGCCGCCGTCAGGGCGCACAGCCCCACCGCCTGCCAGAATTTTTTATGGCTCTGCCCCCTTGGGGTGAGCAGCCGTGGTTTTTTGAACTTTTCCATAGCGTTCCTCTTTCTCCGCGCACCGGCGCGGAAGTGGATTTGATGTCACCTTGTAGTATAGCACGGCGGCGCGCAAGAAAAAAGGGCTTGACAAGCGCACGCGGGGCGGGTATGGTGAAGAAAAGGAGGCGTATTGCCATGCTGTATCCCTTCAGCGCCCTGCTGGCGCGCATGAAGTACATTACCCGGTGGAGCCTGATGCACTCCACCCGGGCGGAATCCCTCAGCGAGCACACCTGTGACACCGCACTGCTGGCGCACCTGCTGTGTCTCATCGCCAAGCACTACACCGGCACGCCCTGCCGCCCCGAGGTGGTGGCAGTGGCGGCGCTGTACCACGACGCGCCGGAGATTATCACCGGGGATATGCCCACGCCGGTCAAGTACCACTCCCCAGCGCTGCGGGACGCCTACAAGGCGCTGGAGACCGAGAGCGTGCGCTCCATGGCGGCTCTGCTGCCCGCAGAGCTGGCTGCAGAGCTGACCCCCTGCATGGACGGCAGCGTCCTGACGGCAGAGGAGCATCGTCTGCTCAAGGCTGCCGACCGGCTGAGCGCGCTGATCAAATGCACCGAGGAGCAGCGCAGCGGCAACCACGAATTTGACGCCGCGCTCACGCAGCAGCGCGCCGCGCTGCTGGCCATGCACTGTCCGGAGGCCGACTGGTTTTTGGAGCACTGCCTGCCCTGCTACACCCAGAATCTGGACGAGCTGACGAAGCTGTAACCATACGGCTTGCCGCCGGGGGAAATGTTCTCTTTTGGTGGCAAAAGAGAACCAGAAAACCACCAGCGATTTCGACGCGCTGGAGCCACGAAAAAGGGGCTGCTCGCCCCTTTTAAC
>OLOP01002221.1_pt1 | contig 11127 bp, 9 predicted proteins | sample 1672381 | NCBI WGS metagenome assembly OLOP01 (sample SAMEA3136678, study PRJEB25190) | human gut metagenome | biome: human gut; feature: human-associated habitat; material: faeces | place: Austria | collected 2013 | reverse complement strand
CAGAGTTTGCAGACCGTTATTTTGAAGATAACGTTTATCCGGTACTGACACCGATGGCAATGGATTCTTCCAGACCATTTCCGCTGATCCGTAATAAAACACTGAACATCGGTGCGCTGATTGCAAAGAAAAACAATAAAAAGCATACAAAAGAACTGGAATTTGCAACTGTTCAGGTGCCATCTGTCCTTCCGAGAATCGTCGAGATCCCTTCTGCAAAGAAAGGTGAGAGAACGGTAATCCTTCTCGAAGAGATTATCGAGAGAAACATCGGCAAACTTTTCCTGAGCAATGATGTGGTCTGCGCACATCCGTACAGAATCATGCGAAATGCAGATCTTACGATTGATGAGGATGAGGCAGAAGATCTTCTGGTAGAAATCCAGAAACAGCTCAAGAAACGCCAGTGGGGCGAGGTGATCCGTCTTGAAGTAGAAGATGGCATTGACAAAAAGCTGTTAAACTTCTTAAAAGATGAATTAAAAGTGGCAGAACAGGATATTTTCCAGATCAACGGACCAATTGATTTCACATTCCTGATGAAAATGTATGGATTAGAAGGCTGTGACGATCTGCGGAATGAGCCTTACACGCCACAGCGCGTGCCGGAGATCGTACCGGGGGAAAATATTTTTGATGAGATTCGAAAAGGAGATATCCTTTTGCATCATCCATACCAGACGTTTGATCCGGTGGTTGATTTTATACGTCAGGCATCTGTGGATCCGGATGTACTTGCCATCAAACAGACACTTTACCGTGTCAGCGGCAATTCGCCGATCATTGCATCTTTGGCACAGGCAGCGGAAAATGGTAAACAGGTATCGGTTTTAGTGGAGTTAAAAGCACGTTTTGATGAGGAGAATAACATCGTCTGGGCAAAAAAACTTGAGCAGGCAGGCTGCCATGTTATCTATGGACTGGTGGGTCTGAAAACGCACAGTAAGATTGCGCTTGTTGTCCGCAGGGAGGAGGACGGTATCCGCAGATATGTTCATCTTGGAACCGGAAACTATAACGATTCGACGGCAAAATTATATACTGACTGTGGAATTTTTACCTGTAACGAGGCGATCGGCGAAGATGCGACAGCGGTATTTAACATGCTGTCCGGTTATTCCGAGCCGCTTTCCTGGAATGAACTTTCCCTGGCACCGATCTGGCTTCGTAATAAATTTATGAAACTGATCGGCAGAGAGACAGCACATGCGAAATGCGGACAGCCGGCACGCATTGTCGCGAAAATGAATTCGCTCTGTGACCCGGGGATCATTGCGGCACTTTATGAGGCATCGGCAGCAGGGGTAAAAATTCAGCTGATCGTGCGTGGTATCTGTTGCTTAAAAGTTGGCATCAAGGGTGTGAGTGAAAATATAGAAGTGCGCTCGATTGTCGGAAATTTTTTAGAGCACAGCAGAATTTTCTGGTTTGAGAATAACGGGGCAGACGAGGTGTATATGGGAAGTGCGGACTGGATGCCGCGTAACTTGGACCGCCGTGTTGAAATATTGTTCCCTGTTCTGGATGATGAGGCAAAAAAATCTGCAAAACACATTCTCGAAGTTGAATTATCTGATAATACAAAGGCTCATCTCTTGAAATCAGATGGAAATTATGAGAAAATTGATAAAAGAGGAAAAGTTTTAGTCAATTCACAGATGCAGTTCTGTGAGGAAGCGGTTGCAGCAGTTCCGAAACAGGATCATGTGTACCGGGAACGGGTATTTATTCCGGCGGAACCTGCAGAATAGCAGTATTTTACCGATAAGAAGGGGAGAGGTTTATGAATCACAAAATTTTATGTGTGGATCTGGATGCCACATTATTGTGTGATGATAAAAGCATCACGCAAAAAAACCGTGAGGCTATCCACAGAATGTTAGAGGCGGGGCATTACATAGCACTTGCAACCGGAAGACCGGTTGAAACAGCAAGAGAAGTTGCAAGAGAACTGGGGTTAAACACACCGGGCTGCTATATGATCGCATTTAATGGCGCAGTACTTTATGACTGCGCAGCAGACCGTGTACTGTTAAAGCGTTCGCTGCCGATTGAGATTGTGCAGGAACTTTTTGATAAGGCAAAACGTGCGGGCCTGTATGTGCAGACATATAACAGCACGGATCTTATTACCACAAAGCATACGAAAGAACTGGATTACTATGTGAAACAGGCGCGTATTTCTTATAAGATATCACCAAATATCCTGGATGCTTTAGAGGAAGAACCACAGAAGGTTATGCTGATCTCATTAGATCAGAGAGACAAGTTAGAGCGTTTTCAAAAGAAAAATCTGAACTGGGAAAAGGGAAAATGTAACAGCTTTTTTTCCAGCAGTCAGTATTTAGAGTACAGTCCGAAAAATACGAGCAAGGCAACTGGTATTTTAGAACTGACAAAGATCCTTAATATGCCGATGGATGCGACGGTTGCAGTCGGGGATGAGGATAATGATGTGCCGATGATAAAGACGGCCTGTATCGGGGTCGCAGTGAAGAATGCCACCGAAAAAGCAAAGGCGGCAGCGGATTATGTCACAGTAAATGACAATAATCATGACGCCATTGCCGAGGTGATCGAGAAATTTATTTTATAGGACAGACGTTTTTTACAATCCGTGAAATGGTGTTACTTCCCGGCGCGCACTTTGATATCGGCCAGGACAGAATATGGAATATAAAGATGCCCACGTCCGGTTCCAAGCTTTATTGCGGGTTTGTTTTCACCATGGAAATCAGAACCGCCGCTGATAAGCAGGTCGTTTTCTTTTGCAATGCGTTTGACAAGCTGCTCTTCCCCGGTGGTATAGGTAGAGTAGATTGCCTCGATGCCATCAAGTCCCACAGCTTTTAAGTCATCAATCAGCAGCTGCAGCTGTTCTACACCCAGATGATAAAGCAGCGGGTGTGCAAGGATGGCAATCCCTCCGGTTCTTTTGATAAGGGAAACGGCTTCCATGGGAGATACTTTAAAACGTCCGACATAGCAGCGGCAGCCATCGCCGATGTATTTGTCGAAGGCTTCGGAAACGGATTTGATCCATCCATGTTCATAAAGAAAACGCGCGATGTTTGCACGCGTAATGACACTGTCCGGATTCGCTGCCAGAAGGGCTTCCATCGTAATTGGAAATCCTTCTTCCTGCAGGGCAGCGATCATTTTTTCATTGCGTTTATCCCGGCATTCGCGGAATTCAGCAGTCATTTTTAAGAGTTCCGGGTCATCCGGGTTAATGTAGAGACCAACGATGTGGATTTCCTTTTCCTGTTTTTTCCCCGGAAATGTGTAAGCGGTGGAAAGTTCAATGCCCGGGATCAGCTCGATACCGGCTTCCTTTGCGGCGCCCATAGCTTTTCTTATACCTGTGGCGGTATCATGGTCAGTCAGGGCGATAGCGGAAAGACCGGCATTTTTGGCTTCTGCGATCACCTCAGTGGGGGTAAAGGTTCCATCTGATTCTGTGGAATGTACATGCAGGTCAACAATTCTATTATCCATAGTCTGTAAGTCCTTTCATATTATTAATAAGTGACTGTAAAAACAGTCAGCAGATGGTGTTATCGTAGCATGAATGAAATATATTTGTCAAAAAATTAAAAAAAGTATAAAAAAATAGTTTACATATTTTACCAAAATGGTACAATAACCATAAGATGGTTTTTTATAGGCAAAAATACAGCAAAGAAGGTGAGAGAATGCAATTACTGACGTTTATGCTCAATAATGTCCGGTTTGGAATACCGGTGGATGATGTCGAGTCGATTGAAACCAGAATGAGTGTGGTAGGTGTTCCAAATGCACCTGCGCATATCGAAGGAATCGTGAATCTGCATGGTGATATCGTTCCGATATGTAATCTTGCTGACTATTTCGGATATCCAAAACAGGATATAAAAAATGTTATTGTGGCAAGTATGAATGGCATGAAGATTGGTCTTGAAGTAGAGAGTGTCCGTGAGATCATTGATGTAAATGAAAAACAGGTGATTCCGATGCCGACGATCATGAATGCCAATCAGAGCTGCTTTAATGATGTGGCATCCTATGATAAGCAGCTGATCGTGATGTTTGAGGTTTCAAAGCTGATGCCACAGTCCGAGCAGCAGGGGATAAAGCAGCTTATCGATGACAATACCTGACAGACATAGTAAATAAAGCGTACAAACAGGAGGAAAAGGTTATGTATAAGAATCTAAAAATTCAGGAACGGCTGAAAAAATGTTTCACAGTCGTTACACTGCTTGCATCCATTGCAGGTGTTATTGGAGCAATTATGATGCTTATTATATCTACGCAGTATAAACATGCACTTACTAATTATGGTTTTTCGCAGGGTGATATCGGAAAGGCAATGATCGTTTTTGCAGATGCGAGATCAGCAGCGCGCGGTGTGATTGGTTACAGTGATACTGATATGATCGCAACCATGAAACAGATACATGATGAAAAGAAACAGAAGTTTGATGATTACTGGGCTATAGTTGCGAACACCTGTGTGACAGGCACTGAGAAAGATCTCTATGAGCAGGTGAACACACTTGTTCAGCAGTACTGGGATGCAGAAGCCCAAGCGATGGAGATCGGCGCTTCCACGGACAATGAAGACAGCATCAAAGCCCAGCAAATGATGAACGATACCGTAGATCCATTGTATGAGCAGGTTTACAGCCTTGCAGCGGACTTGCTGGATGCAAACGTAAACGAAGGAGACTCCATTGCGGCAAGACTTTCTGCCATTAGTATTATTTTCCTTATTGTGATTGTTGCAAGTATTGTATCTGCATTTGCACAGGCAATGAGAATGGGAAGTTCCATTGCAAAAGGAATCGCAGTACCTCTTGGTGCGTTAAGCGACCGTTTTACAACATTTGCAAAAGGTAACCTCACAGATCCATTCCCGATAGTAGATACGCATGATGAGGTGGCTGACATAATCCAGACAGCAAATGAGATGAAAGAAACATTAAATATAGTTATCGCTGACTGTGGCAAACATCTTGCTGATATGGCAAGCGGTAACTTTGATATCAAATCAGACTGTCCGGAAGTATATCAGGGTGAATTTGAAAAATTACTTCTTGCCATGCGTGATATGAAGAATCAGATGATCGTTACATTACGTTCTATTGAAGATGCATCCAGCCAGGTATCTGCAGGTTCTACAAACCTTGCAGAGGCATCCCAGAGTCTTGCAGAGGGTGCTACTGAGCAGGCAGGTGCAGTAGAAGAGTTACAGGCTACGATCACAAGCATCACAGAGAACATTGAAAAAGCTGCAGATCAGGCACATGAGTCCTATGTACAGGCAAAACAGTATGCAGACGAAGCGGACAACAGCCGTGCGCAGATGACAGCAATGGTAGATGCAATGACACGCATCAACGAGACATCCAAAAATATCGAGAACATCATTTCTGAGATTGAGGATATCGCATCCCAGACAAACCTGCTTTCCTTAAATGCTTCCATTGAGGCAGCAAGAGCAGGAGAGGCAGGAAGAGGATTCGCGGTTGTTGCTGACCAGATCCGTCAGTTAGCAGAGCAGAGTACAAAATCTGCAGTAGATACCAGAGAACTGATCGAAGGATCCTTAGAGGAGATCGCAGAAGGAAACAAGGCGGCAGACAAAGCTGCAGCATCCATTGAAACGGTTGTAGAAGGAATCGGCAAGATTGCAGAGTCTTCCAAAAATATCAGCCAGGTATCCAGAGATCAGGCAACTGCCATGGATCAGGCAGAACAGGGTGTCAACCAGATTTCGGAGGTTGTTCAGGCAAACTCCGCAACCGCACAGGAGTCCTCTGCTACCAGTGAAGAGCTTTCTGCTCAGGCAGTATCCTTAGATGAACTGATCAGTAAATACATTCTTCCACAGGAATAATTAATATCAGGATAGAAAGTTTAAGAATATCCCCTGCTAAGACATTCTTAAACTTTAAAAAGTACTTGACAGAAATTTTCTGAAGTGGTATAGTTTAATAGTTGTTGAAAACAAAGTAGAGTATCCACTCTCACCGGAGCACCAGCATTCGTGTGACTCATGGTTTTATATTCAAGGCATCGGGAATATTCCTGTTGTTTGAAGTATCGCACCTTGCGAGTATTGAGTATTAAAAGTGGATAGTCTGCCTATCCACTTTTTTTAATGCAAGTAAAGAATAATATTTTGGAGGTGCAATACCATTAGCGAGTTAATGATTAATGAACAGATCAGAGACAGAGAAGTTCGTCTGATCGGAGAAAACGGAGAACAGCTTGGCATTATGTCAGTGAGAGAAGCAATGAAGCTGGCTGAGGAAGCAGAGCTTGATTTGGTCAAGATTGCTCCGACCGCAAAGCCGCCGGTATGTAAGATTATCGATTACGGTAAGTATCGTTATGAATTGGCGAGAAAAGAGAAAGAAGCCAGAAAAAAACAGAAAGTGGTCGAGTTAAAAGAGATTCGCCTGTCACCGAATATTGATTCAAATGATTTGAACACCAAAATGAATGCTGCAAAAAAATTCTTAAGCAAAGGTGATAAGGTAAAAATCACTTTAAGATTCCGTGGACGTGAGATGGCACATATGAATGCCAGCAAGCATATTCTGGATGACTTTGCTGAGAGTCTTGCAGAGGTTGCAGTAGTGGAAAAAGCACCAAAGGTTGAAGGCAGAAGCATCAGCATGGTGTTGGCAGAAAAAAAATCATAATTTTAAGGAGGAATATATCATGCCAAAAATGAAAACAAGCAGAGCAGCTGCAAAACGTTTCAAAGTAACAGGAACAGGAAAATTAAAGAGAAATAAAGCTTACAAGAGACATATCTTAACAAAGAAAACAACAAAGAATAAGAGAAATCTTAGAAAACCGGCTATCGTAGATGCTACAAACGTTAAGAATATGAAGAAGATTTTACCATACATGTAAGAAAGTTGTTAAGGAGGAATAGATCATGGCAAGAGTTAAAGGCGGTTTAGGCGCTAAAAAAAGACATAATAGAACATTAAAATTAGCAAAAGGTTACAGAGGAGCTCGTTCTAAACAGTACCGTGTTGCAAAACAGTCTGTTATGAGAGCCTTAACAAGTTCTTACGCAGGAAGAAAAGAGAGAAAGAGACAGTTCCGTCAGTTATGGATCGCTCGTATCAACGCAGCAGCAAGAATGAACGGAATCTCTTACAGCCAGATGATGCATGGCTTAAAAGTAGCTGGTGTTGACATCAACCGCAAAATGTTAGCAGAGATGGCTGTAAACGATGCAGCAGGATTTGCAGCATTAGCTGAGATCGCAAAGAAAGCAGTTGCTTAATTATAGGACAAGATGAGGGAGAACTTATTCCGGTGGGACAACCCCGGGGTAAGTTCTTTTTTCGCTTATGAAAGGTAAATTGGTGGTTTATCATGCAAATAAACGGATATTTATATGACACCCATGTGCACACATCAGAGGGAAGCGCATGTGGACAGAATACAGGAGCAGAGATGGCGAGAGCATATCAGAAAGCGGGATATGCCGGCATCGTCGTAACAGATCATTTCTTTTATGGAAATACGGCGGCGGACCGGAGCCTTCCATGGAAAGACTGGGTAGAACAGTTCTGTAAGGGCTATGAACATGCGAAAGAAGAAGGCGATAAGATCGGACTGCAGGTGTTTTTCGGATGGGAGTCAGGATATCACGGAACAGAATTTTTAATTTATGGCTTAAACAAAGAATGGCTGTTAGAGCATCCTGAAATCAAAGATGCAGATGTGAAAGAACAGTATGAACTGGTACATGCCGGTGGTGGTATCGTCAGCCACGCGCATCCGTTCCGTGAGGAGGATTATATTCCGGAAATCCGCCTTTTCCCGGACTGTGTAGATGCAGTGGAGGGAATCAATGCCACGCATGAGAGTCCTGCGAGCACGTCGCATAAAAATATCCTGTATAATGAAAAAGCGATCGCCTATGCGAAAGAACATGGACTTCCGATTACGGCTGGCTCGGATCAGCATACCACCAGAATGATCGGTGGCGGCATGCTGTTTGACCGGAAGCTCTCCGATGAAAAAGATTTTTGCAGGGCAGTGCTTGCCGGGGAGGCAAAAGCATACTGGAACGGCAGTGAGTTTTATGGTTAGGAGGTACGGGAATGTGTCCGGTATTCTTTTGGGGACATTTGTTTTTGTTTGTGAAACGTTTTGGAAAAATATAAGCTGTTGTCAAAACCCAGTGAATTTGCAATCGCGGTGATGGACAGGCTGGAATGTTCTAACAGATAACACGCCTGTTTCATGCGAAAATCAGTCAGATATTCCTTTGGCGACTGACCAAGCACCGATTCAAAAGAACGGAACAGGTGGCTGCGGCTGACGCCGACATAGTCTGCGATATCCTCCACAGTAATTGCATAAGAATAATTGGAAGAGATATACTCGATGCCTTTCTGCACATAACTGTTGGCGGAATTTTGCTCCGTCGTATGGGAGGCGCCGTGTAAAAACATGGCAAGCATCGTATAGAGCCGTCCGGTCATTTCCACGGCATGCTCAAATTCATTTCCTCTGGCATCGTAAATATGGAGTATCTGGCGGTGGATATCACTTCCGTGCGGTGTCTCCCGTATGATCGGTTTTTCCGGCGAAAAATCCGTTGCCTTTAAGATCATGGAAGCGTCACTGCCCGTAAAACCCACCCATGCATACTCCCACGGGTCAGTCTCTGCAGCGTAATAGACAACCTCTGTATTTGGATACACCAAAAAAGAATCCCCAGCCTGTAATTCATAAGTTCTTTTTCCAATCTTGTAAAAACCTTTCCCCGAAATAATATAATGGATCAGATAATGATCCCGGATTCCCGGTCCCCACTGATAAAGCGAGTCACATCTCTGAAATCCCACGTTATAGACGGAAAGTGAAACCAGTTCTTTCTCTGTTACTTTGTAAGAATTTTTATATTTTTCGTACATGGTAATCCTCCATTATTCTCTGGTAATCCACTGCCAGCGGCTTCACACGGTCTGACGGCCACAACCCCACGGCTCTGCACTAAATAATTATACCGGCCACTCAGTCAACATGCAACATTTTTACATATAATATACACATTTTTTGCTATACATTTTCCAAAGAATGGGGTAAGATGTACCCATAACGTTGAAGGAAAACAAAAAGATTTGTTATGGAAAGGTGGAAAAAACTATGGCAATTTTAGTTACCGGCGGTGCCGGATTCATTGGAAGTCACACATGCGTAGAACTGTTAAATGCGGGTTATGAGGTTGTTGTACTTGACAATCTGGTAAACGCATCTGAAAAATCATTAGAGCGTGTAAAAGCAATCACAGGAAAAGAAGTGACTTTTTATAAAGGCGATATCTTAGACCGCACAATTTTAAATGAGATTTTTGAAAAAGAAAAAATTGATAGCTGTATCCATTTCGCAGGATTAAAGGCTGTTGGTGAGTCTGTGCAGAAACCTTGGGAATATTACAACAACAATATTTCAGGAACATTGACTCTGGTGGATGTAATGCGTCAGCATAACTGCAAGAACATTATTTTCTCATCTTCAGCAACCGTATACGGTGATCCGGCAGAAATCCCGATCACAGAGAACTGCCCGAAGGGTCAGTGCACCAATCCTTATGGATGGACAAAATCCATGTTAGAGCAGGTTCTGATGGATATCCAGAAAGCAGATCCGGAGTGGAACGTGATCTTGCTCCGTTACTTTAACCCGATCGGTGCTCATAAGAGTGGAACTATGGGAGAGAACCCGAACGGCATCCCGAACAACCTGATGCCATACATTACACAGGTGGCAGTCGGCAAATTAAAAGAACTTGGCGTATTTGGTGACGATTATGACACGCCGGACGGAACAGGTGTCAGAGATTACATTCATGTAGTTGACCTTGCGATCGGTCATGTAAAAGCATTAAAGAAGATCGATGAGAAATGCGGACTTGCAATCTATAACCTTGGAACAGGTCATGGTTACAGTGTGCTTGACATTGTCAAAAACTTCGAAGCTGCAACTGGCGTGAAGATTCCTTATTCCATCAAACCGAGACGTGCAGGTGATATTGCAACCTGTTACTGTGATCCTTCGAAGGCGGAGCGTGAGCTTGGCTGGAAGGCACAGTATGGTATCAAAGAGATGTGCGAAGATTCCTGGAGATGGCAGAAGAACAATCCGAACGGATATGACGATTGATCTGCATAGCTGAAACAGGGAAAGTTGTCAAAAGAAGAGATTGCAGACGGTGTAGGACTTACGATAGAAGAGGTCGATGTCTTTGCGCAGGAATAAATAATTTATAAATGATAAAAACACGAAAAACGACTGTAAACGTAAAAAATTTACAGTCGTTTTTCTTTACAAATAATAATATGGTTATTGTTGACATATTATATGTTGAATGATACCATTATATATAGTAATAAAAACTATATACAATAGAGGGAAAGACAATGAAGAAAATTTTTTCAATGAATCGTTTTGAAGGATGGAATCTGAGTCTGCCGCTGATCCAGGGCGGCATGGGAGTTGGTGTGAGTTTAAGCGGGCTGGCTGGCGCGGTTGCATCGGAGGGCGGCATGGGCGTGATCTCCACGGCACAGATCGGATTTGAGGAACCGGATTTTGTGGGAAATGAAGAAACGTGCAATCTACGCAGTATCCGAAAGCATATCGTGCGTGCAAAAGAACTGGCATCTGGAAAAGGAATGATAGCAGTCAACGTCATGGTGGCATTACAGCAATACAGGGAGCATGTTAAAGAGGCGGTGCGTGCCGGGGCAGATGCGGTAATCTGCGGAGCCGGGCTTCCAGTGGATCTGCCGGAGCTGGTAGAAGCAGGAAAAGCAAAGATTGCACCGATCGTATCGTCAAGGCGCGCAGCGGCGCTGCTTTTAAAAACCTGGGATAAAAAATACGGCAGGACAGCAGACTTTATTGTCACAGAGGGGCCGGAGGCGGGCGGACATCTTGGATTTTCGAGGGAGCAGTTAGATGATATTTCAAAGATCCGTTTTGAGGAAGAGCTTACGGGGATCATGGAAGAAAAGAAAAAGTACGAGGAGAAGTATGGAAAGCAGATACCTGTTTTTGCAGCAGGCGGGATCTGGGATGCATCCGATGCAAAGACAGGTATCT
>OLOP01002214.1_pt1 | contig 11148 bp, 7 predicted proteins | sample 1672381 | NCBI WGS metagenome assembly OLOP01 (sample SAMEA3136678, study PRJEB25190) | human gut metagenome | biome: human gut; feature: human-associated habitat; material: faeces | place: Austria | collected 2013 | reverse complement strand
CACATTCTTTTTATATAAAATATTTAGAATTATGGAAAAAGAGAGGAAGAGAGTTTAATGAGAACAGCACTTACAATTGCAGGAAGCGATTCAAGCGGAGGAGCAGGTATCCAGGCAGATATCAAAACAATGATCAGTAACGGAGTCTATGCTATGAGCGCAATTACGGCTCTTACTGCACAGAATACAACCGGAGTTACCGGAATTATGGAGGTAACGCCGGAATTCCTAGGAGAACAGCTGGATAATATTTTCACGGATATTTACCCGGATGCAGTGAAGATTGGAATGGTATCTTCAAGTGGTCTGATTACAAAGATCGCAGACAAATTAAAAGAATATGATGCGAAAAATATTGTAGTTGATCCGGTTATGGTAGCAACAAGTGGAGCAAGACTGATCAGCGAGGAAGCGATTGATGCGCTGAAGAGCTGCCTGCTTCCGATGGCAACCGTTCTGACTCCGAATATCCCGGAAGCAGAAGTGCTTGCAGGTATGAAAATCCAGTCGCAGGCGGATATGATAAGAGCAGCAGAAGAGATCGGCACCAAATATCACTGTGCAGTTCTTTGTAAGGGCGGACATCAACTGAACGATGCCAATGATCTGCTGTGGAGAGATGGTGGATATAAGTGGTTCTACGGAGAGCGGATCGACAATCCAAACACGCACGGAACAGGATGTACTTTATCCAGTGCAATCGCATCAAATCTTGCAAAAGAATATGATTTGGATGAGTCAGTAGAACGTGCGAAGAAATATATTTCCGGAGCACTTGCAGCAATGCTGGATCTTGGCAAAGGCAGTGGTCCGATGAATCACGGATTTGCAATTAAAAATGAATATACAGAAAGCAAAGTGGAGGAATAGAAGTATGAATGAAAAGAGAACCTCTATCTTTGAAAATGGACTGATCTGGTTTGGGGCAGGCGTGTCCCTTGCAGAGATCCTGACCGGTACTTACTTTGCGCCGCTTGGATTCGGAAAAGGAGTTCTGGCGATTATTATTGGTCATATCATAGGATGCATGATGCTTTTCCTTGCCGGAGTAATTGGTGGAAAAACCAGACGAAGTGCAATGGAAACAGTAAAAATGAGTTTTGGCGAGAAGGGAGGAATCTTCTTCTCCTTCCTGAATGTGCTGCAGCTGGTTGGCTGGACAGCGATTATGATTTATGATGGGGCACTTGCAGCAAATGGTGTTCTTCATACCGGCAGATGGGTATGGTGTCTGGTGATCGGTGCACTGATCATCTTATGGATTGTGATCGGAATCACAAATCTTGGCAAGATCAATACGGTTGCAATGGCTGCTTTATTTATCCTGACACTGGTACTCAGTAGAGTGATCTTTGGTGACGGATCGGTAGCAGGCGCAGGCGGAGATGCCATGACGTTTGGTGCAGCAGTAGAGCTTTCTGTTGCCATGCCACTTTCCTGGTTGCCACTGATCAGTGACTATACAAGAGAAGCAAAAGAACCGGTAAAAGCAACCGCAGTCAGCACCGTTGTTTATGGAGTTGTCAGTTGTTGGATGTACGTGATCGGTATGAACGCTGCAATTTACACAGGAGAGTCTGATATTGCAAGTATCATGGTAAAAGCTGGACTTGGAATAGCAGGACTTCTGATCATTGTATTTTCTACCGTTACGACAACCTTCCTGGATGCTTACTCAGCAGGAATTTCGTCAGAGTCAGTATTTTCAAAAATCAATGGGAAATATGCAGCAATTGTTGTAACTGTGATCGGAATGATCGGAGCAATCATTTATCCGATGGACAACATTACCGATTTCCTGTACCTGATCGGTTCTGTATTCGCGCCGATGATCGCAATCCAGATTGCGGATTTCTTCATTCTGAAGAGAAAGGACAGCCTGGAAGTATCTCTGGATGTCATGAATGGTGTAATCTGGGTGATCGGTTTTATACTTTACCGTATTCTGATGAATGTGGATATTCCGCTTGGAAATACACTCCCGGATATGGTCATTACCATCGTGATCTGTATTCTTGCAAGAAAATGTATAAAGACAGAAAAATAGCTTTGAAAGAAAATGGAAATGCCGTGTTGACATTTCCATTTTCTTTTGACAGAACATGTAGCGATCTACAGAAGAGAGGCGGAAAAATGAATGCTGACGCCTGGAAACGTGGTAAAAGTTTATAAGAAAGAAGTTTTGGATAATTTAGTTAGCGGATGGAATAAAGTGGGATTTTTATCCTGCAAAATATATATGGAAAAAGAGTTGGGTAGAATGAAAAAAGAGCTTACGACATATGATCGGGGGAAATGTCGTAAACTCTTTTTTCTGTAATTTCATTAAAGGAGAAATGAAAATAAAAAGTATCAAAATACTGAAAACGTCTTATTTGGTTTCGTTAAGTGCTATCCTTAACTTGATATTATAATACCATGTGTATGCTCTTCTGTAAATTCGCAGAAAAGACAAATGTTACAAAAATGATACTGCGAAATTATGCAATATAGCCAAAAACGGTGCGAAAAATGGAAAATGTGAAAGTTTTATAATCTTACGACTTCATATTTGATTTGCTTTTCCAATATGTTAAAATTAAAAAAAGCAGAAAATTTTACAGATAAGGGGAAAGATGATGAAAGAATTTGTTGAAATGCGGGATGTCCGTAAGATTTACCGTATGGGTGAAGTTGAGATTGCCGCAGCAGATGGAATTGATTTTCAGATAAAAAAAGGTGAATTTGCAGTTGTAGTAGGTCCAAGTGGTGCGGGAAAAACGACAGTGCTCAACATTCTGGGGGGAATGGATACGGCAACAAGTGGAGAGGTCTGGATCGATGGAAAGAATATTGTAAAGTATTCGCCGAGGCAGCTTACTTCCTATAGAAGGGATGATATTGGATTTGTATTCCAGTTTTATAACCTGATTCCGAACCTGACGGCGCTTGAAAATGTAGAGCTGGCACTGCAGATCTGTAAGGATCCGCTGGATGCGGAGATGGTTCTTAGGGAAGTGGGACTGGCAGACCGTATGAAGAATTTCCCGGCACAGCTTTCCGGTGGGGAGCAGCAGAGGGTATCGATTGCGCGTGCACTGGCAAAGAACCCGAAGCTTCTTTTGTGTGATGAGCCGACAGGGGCGCTGGATTACAATACCGGTAAGGCAATATTGAAGCTTTTACAGGATATGTGCCGTGAACGAGGGATGACAGTGATCCTGATCACACACAACTCAGCGATCACGCCGATGGCAGATCGTGTAATTAAAATGAAGAATGGAAAAGTCGGAAGCATGAAGCTGAATGAAAGACCGGTTCCGGTAGAGACGATTGAATGGTAGGTGGATGTAAAGACCGATGAAGAAAAATATTTTACGCAAAGACTTTATAATAGAAATAAAAAAGACGATGGGACGGTTTGTATCAATCTTTTTTATCGTAGCATTGGGTGTCGCATTTTATTCGGGAATCCGTGCATCAGAGCCAAGTATGCGGATCACTGCAGATCAGTATTTCGATGATTCAGAGCTGATGGATCTGAAGGTAATGGGAACCATGGGACTTACCAAAGCGGATATCAAAGCGATTGGAAAGGTATCGGGAATTGAAGCTGTAGAAGGCGGATACAGCAAAGACGTGCTTTGCCCGGTTGGAGACAATGAAAAGGTTGTCCATATGCTGAGCATGCAGAAGAATTTTAATCAGGTTTCGGTTGTGAAAGGCAGGTTGCCGGAAAAAGCCGGAGAATGTCTGGTGGATGAAGATTTTCTGAGCTATACAGACCTGAAGGTTGGCGACACGGTAGCTTTCCATTCCGGAGATGGAGAGGCATTGACGGATTCGCTGGTTACAGATACATACAAGATTGTAGGTATCGGGAACAGTCCGCTGTATATTTCATTTGGAAGAGGAAGCAGTACGATCGGAAACGGAGAGATCAGTGGATTTGTTGTAGTGGATAAAGCTTCTTTTGACATGGATGTTTATACGGAAGCTTATGTGAAAGTGAGCGGTGCAGAAGAGAAAACTGCATTTACGGATGAATACAATAATCTGTCGGATGCAGCAAAGGAAGCCGTGAGTGCAATCGAAGAAGAACGCTGTGCAGTCCGCAAACAGGAAATTGTAGATGAGGCAAATGAAAAGCTTGCTGATTCAGAGAAGACAGTGAATGAAAAATCGCAGGAACTGGAGGATGCGAAAAAAGAGCTGGAGAGTGGGAAAAGCAAGGCAGCCGAAGAACTGGAAAAAGCAAAGCAGCAGCTTACGGATGGAGAAGCAGAGCTTGCGGATGCAAAGCAGCAGATTGCAGACGGCGAGACACAGCTTGCCGATGCAAAAGCGCAGCTGAATGATAAGCAGGCACAGCTTGATTCAGCGGAGGCACAGTATGAATCCGGAAAAGCACAGTTGGATCAGAAAGAACAGGAGCTTGCAGATGCGGAACAGGTTTATCTGAGCAATTACTCGAAATATATGCCGATCATTACGGCGGGGAAGGAACAGATTCCAGCAGGAAAGTCACAGATCGCTGATGGGAAGAAACGGTTGGACGAGGAACTTGCACCGCTTAATCAGCTGAAAGACGAACTGGCTGGGATTGAAGATGAAATCAGCCAGTGTGATTCAGAGATTGCAGGATTGAAGACGCAGCTGGACGGAATGAACAGCGAGGTATATCAGAAATATGTAAATATTCCTAAAGAGAATAGAAATGAAGAAGAACAAGCTTATGTAGAAAAATGGGAGAATTTAAATACAAAGCTTGCCGGTATGCAGGAATGGAAGACACAGCTTGAAAAGACAAAGCAGGAGAAACTGAACAAGGCAGGTTTTGCTACAGAAGCAGACCTGGAGGCACAGATTACCAGCCTGACTAAGCAAAAAGCAGATCTGGATGCAAAAGAGAAAGTACTTCTTCAGCAGGAGCAGACACTTGCCGCACAGGAAGAAGAGCTGTTAAGTGCAGGCAGACAGATTACAGACGGCAAGAGTCAGATCGCAGCAGCTAGATCCCAGCTTGACAGCACAAAATCTCAGATTACGGACGGAAAAGCACAGATCCTGTCTGCATGGGCACTTCTGAATGAAAAAGAGGACACTTTAAATGCGAGTAAAGCACAACTTGCATCCGGTGAACAGGAGCTTGCGGATGGCCGGAGTGAATATGAGCAGGCAGCAAAAGAAGCGGAAGAACAGATCACGGACGGACAGGCAAAGATTACAGATGGAGAGAAGCAGCTGACGGATGCAAAGCAGCAGATTGCAGACGCAAAGGCTGAGATCAAAAAAATCGAAAATCCGAAGTGGTATGTGCAGACGAGAGAGGATGCACTGACGGAATATCAAGGATACGGAGATAATGCAGACCGCATGCGTTCTATTGGAAAAGTATTTCCGGTACTCTTCTTCCTGGTGGCAGCACTGATCAGTCTGACGACGATGACACGAATGGTAGAGGAGCAGAGAGTCCAGATCGGAACGATGAAGGCACTCGGTTATGGAAAAGCTGCAATTGCAGGAAAATACATTGGTTATGCTCTGATTGCAACGCTTGGCGGAAGTATTTTCGGAGTACTGGCCGGGGAAAAGATCCTGCCGTTTATCATTATTTATGCTTATATGATCCTGTATAAGCATCTGCCGGCGATCCTGGTACCGTACCATATGAGCTATGCACTCCAGGCTTCGGGAATTGCAGTTGCCTGCACACTGATCGCTACGATCGCATCCTGCTACAAAGAGCTGGCAGCAGAACCGGCAGAGCTGATGCGTCCGGCAGCGCCGAAGCAGGGGAAGCGGATTCTTCTGGAGCGGATCGGAATTATCTGGAAGCATCTGAATTTTACATGGAAATCGACCGTGCGGAATCTGATCCGGTATAAGAAGCGATTCTTTATGACCATTTTCGGAATCGGAGGCTGTATGGCACTGATGGTAGTCGGATTCGGACTGAAGGACTGTATCTATGAGATCGTCAGCCTGCAGTATGAGAAGGTGCAGTTCTATGATGCGGCAACCTACATGAGTGACGACATATCCGAAGAGAACAGACAACAGCTCCATGATTATCTGGATCAGAATGCAGATATAAAAGAGACGATCGAAGCGCGGATGCAGAAGACCGATGTAAAATCTGCATCCGGTAAAAAGACACTTTATCTGATGGTGCCATCGGATAATGAAAAGATTGAGGACTTTTTAAGCTTCCACAGCAGGACCAATAAGGACGAGGTTTATTCACTGAAAAAAGACGAAGTGATTCTGACTGAGAAAATGGCATCCCTTCTGAATGTAAAGGTGGGAGATGAGCTTACGATCGAGGACGAGGACAGGGGAGACCAGACGGTGACGGTTGGCGCCATCTGCGAGAACTATATGAGCCATTACCTGTATCTGTCACCGGAAAAATACGAGGAATTATATGGTGTACCGGCAGAATATAACACGATCATCTACAGTGTAAAGGACGGAAAGGATGATCAGATCGAGAAGATCGGAACAAAGCTTCTGTCGATGGATGGAGTACTGAATGTAAGTTATACCAGCAGTATTGAAGGAAGGCTGGATGACATGCTGCGAAGCCTGAATCTGGTCATCGTGGTACTGATCGTATCTGCCGGAATGCTGGCATTTGTGGTACTGTACAATCTGAACAATATCAACATCACCGAGCGTCAGAGAGAGCTTGCAACCTTGAAGGTTCTGGGATTCTACGACGGAGAGGTTGCCTCTTATGTATACAGAGAGAATATCCTGCTGACGATCATTGGATCGGTTGTTGGTATGGTGCTTGGTAATCTGCTTCACCGGTATATCATCCTGACGGTCGAAGTGGAAGAGGCGATGTTCGGACGTCAGATACACTGGCAGAGTTATCTGTACAGTTTCTTGTTTACTGTAGCATTTTCTTTATTTGTAAACTGGGTAATGTTCTACAAGCTGAAGAAGATCGATATGGTGGAATCTTTGAAGAGCGTGGAGTAAAAGCTTTTGCAAGTGTATGTCAAAGATTTCTTATAGACGGTACACAAAGAATCGGAAAATATATTTCACAGAAAGTTTATATTCTTCACAGAATTATTAGCACTCTTGCCAAAAGAGTGCTAATTTTCTATTGACATTTAGAAATCAGGGTATTAAGATATTTCATAGACAGAAAAATACGGTATTTGAAACCGTAAAAAGATAGAATATGAAATTTAGGAGTGATAAAAATGGCAGCAAAAAAAGGTAGTCTTTCAATCAGCAGCGAAAATATTTTCCCGATTATTAAGAAATGGGTATATTCCGATCATGATATTTTTGCAAGAGAGCTTGTATCCAATGGATGCGACGCGATCACAAAATTAAAGAAGCTGGACATGATGGGAGAATATACACTTCCGGATGATTATAAAGGAAAGATCCAGGTTATTGTAAACCCGGAAGAGAAGACTTTGAAATTCATCGATAATGGTCTTGGTATGACTGCTGATGAAGTAGAAGAATACATCACACAGATCGCATTTTCAGGAGCAACCGAATTCCTGAACAAATACAAAGATAAGACAACAGAGGACGATATGATCGGACACTTTGGTCTTGGATTCTACTCTGCCTTCATGGTAGCTGATGAAGTTCATATTGATACCCTTTCTTATAAAGAAGGTGCAAAACCGGTACACTGGGTAAGTGAAGGCGGTACAGAGTATGAGATGGAAGAAGGGGATAAAGAGGAAGTTGGTTCTGAAATCACCTTATTCCTGAACGAAGATTGTGTAGAATTTTCAAATGAATACAGAATCCGCGAAGTCCTTGAGAAATACTGTTCATTCATGCCGGTAGAGATTTTTGTATCCAAAGCAAATGCAGAACCGGAATATGAGACGATCCCGGAGGATGAAGTCCTGGATACCGATACGGTTGTTGAACATATCCATGAAGACGCCAAGATGGAAGAAAAAGAAAATGAGAACGGTGAAAAAGAAATGGTTGAAGTTTCACCGGCATCCGACAAAGCAAAGATCGTGAAACGCCCGGTATCGATCAGTGATCCGGCGCCGCTGTGGACAAAGCATCCAAACGAATGCAGCAAAGAAGATTATATTGATTTCTACCGGAAAGTATTTATGGATTACAAAGAACCTCTGTTCTGGATTCATCTGAACATGGATTATCCATTCAACTTAAAGGGTATCCTGTACTTCCCTAAGATCAATACCGAATACGATTCCATTGAAGGAACCATCAAATTGTACAACAATCAGGTATTTATCGCAGACAATATCAAAGAAGTTATTCCGGAATTCCTGATGGTATTAAAAGGAGTCATTGATTGTCCGGATCTGCCGCTTAACGTATCACGAAGCGCACTGCAGAATGATGGATTCGTACAGAAGATCTCCGAATACATTTCCAAGAAAGTTGCTGACAAGCTTTCAGGAATGTGCAAGACAGATAAAGAAAACTATGAGAAATACTGGGATGACATCAGCCCATTTATCAAATTCGGCTGCCTGAAAGATGAAAAATTCTGCGAGAAGATGAGCGATTATGTTCTGTTCAAGAACCTGGATCACAAGTATATGACACTCAAAGAATGCATCGAAAAAAATGGCGGAAAAGCAGAACCGGAGGAAAAGACCGAGGGTGAAAATGCAGAGCAGTCAGCAGAAAAGAAAGAAACAGAGAAGACAACAATCTACTATGTAACAGATGAACAGCAGCAGAGCCAGTATATCAATATGTTCAAAAAAGAGGGACTGGACGCAGTGATCTTGTCACATAATATTGATTCTCCATTTATTACACAGATGGAGCAGAAGAACGAACATATCAAGTTCCAGAGAATCGATGCAGATCTGACTGATCACTTCAAAGAAGATGTATCTGAAGAAGAAAAAGAAGCATTCAAAGAAAAAACTGACAGTCTGGTCGAAATCTTCCGCAAAGCACTTGGCAATGACAAACTGGAAGTAAAAGTGGAAAAGATGAAAGATGAAAATGTGGCATCTATGATTACACTTTCCGAAGAATCACGCCGTATGCAGGAAATGATGAAGATGTATGGAATGTCAGGCATGGATCCGTCTATGTTCGGAACCAATGCAACCCTGATCCTGAATGCAAATCATCCGCTGGTAGAATATGTTGTAGCACATAAAGATGGCGAAAATACAGAAATGTTCTGCCATCAGTTATATGACCTGGCAATGCTGGCACACAAGCCACTCAGCCCGGAAGAGATGACAGAATTTGTGAAACGCAGTAATGAAATTATGATGAAATTGGCAAAATAATCTTGCTGTAGATACCCGGAAAAGCCTGAACCATTCAGATTCCCATTTTCGCTTATGCGAAAAGGTCTGAATGGTCAGGCTTTTTTGCTGTATTTGGAAATACTTTTCACAAAGTGTTGGTGAACTTCCTGGTCTTTTATAGTATAATATAACAAAAGAGAGGCGGTGGATACGATGAAGAATTATTCAAAGGATATAAGCAGACAATATCATATTCAGGTGGCCAACGGGGAAGTCGGCCGTTATGTCATTCTCCCGGGAGATCCAAAACGCTGCAAAAAAATAGCACAGTATTTTGAAGATCCGGTGATGATTGCGGATAACCGGGAATTTATCACTTATACAGGAACTTTAGATGGCGTAAAGGTAAGTGTCACATCTACCGGAATTGGGGGACCATCAGCAGCAATTGCGATGGAAGAATTAGCCAGATGTGGAGCTGATACGTTTGTACGGATTGGAACCTGCGGTGGGATACAGCCGGAAGTAAAAAGTGGGGATATAGTAGTTGCTACGGGTGCCGTCAGAATGGAAGGGACTAGCAAAGAATATGCGCCGATCGAATATCCGGCAGTGGCAGACCTTATGGTGGTGAACGCACTGGTCAGTGCTGCGAAGGAAAAGGACTGTGAATTTTATACCGGAGTGGTACAGTCAAAAGATGCATTTTACGGACAGCATGAGCCGGAGATGATGCCGGCAGGTTATGAACTGATCAATAAATGGGAAGCCTGGAAGAAACTGGGATGTCTGGCATCAGAGATGGAGACGGCAGCACTTTACATTGTGGCAGCAAAGCTTCATGTACGCGTGGGTGCGTGTTTCCTTGTAATGGCAAATCAGGAAAGAGAAAAACTGGGACTTGAAAATCCGGTAGTACATGATACAGATATGGCAGTACAGGTGGCAGTGGAAGCCATCAGAAAGTTGATCAAAGAGGATCGGTAAATGAAAGAAACAATATATAAACGAATCTTTGTGATCGTTCTGGATTCGCTCGGAATTGGTGCAATGCCTGATTCTGAGAAATTCGGTGACAGGGATGTAGATACATTTGGTCATATTTTAGACAGAATGGGAACACTGGAGATTCCAAATCTTCAGAAGCTTGGTATGCTGAATCTGCATACCGGGGGAAAGATGTATGGAATCGAGAATCCGATTGGAAAAATTACCAGACTGAAAGAGGCGAGTAACGGAAAAGATACGATGACCGGACACTGGGAAATGATGGGAATTTATACTCCGAAACCGTTTAAAACTTTTACGGAAACAGGATTTCCAAAGGAATTAATCGATGAACTCGAAAAAAGATGCCACAAGCGTGTCATCGGAAATAAGAGTGCAAGTGGAACGGAAATCATTGAGGAACTTGGAGAAGAAGAAATCAATACAGGAGCAATGATTGTATATACTTCAGCAGACTCTGTCTTGCAGATTTGCGGAAATGAAGAAACTTTTGATTTACAGAATCTATATCATTGCTGTGAAATTGCCAGGGAGTTGACCTTAAAGGATGAGTGGAGAGTCGGAAGAGTCATTGCCAGACCTTATGTCGGAAAGAAAAAAGGCGAATTTAAACGAACCAGTAATCGTCATGATTATGCTTTAAAGCCAACAGGAAAAACCGCATTAAATGCTTTAAAAGATGCAGGATTTGACGTTATCGGTGTCGGAAAAATCAATGATATCTTCTGTGGAGAAGGCATTACAAAAAGCTATCATTCTGAAAGTTCGGTACATGGCATGCAGCAGACAGTGGAAATCTGTAAAGAAGAGTTTCATGGACTTTGTTTTGTAAATTTAGTAGACTTTGACGCATTGTGGGGGCATAGGAGAAATCCGGAAGGATACGGACATGAAATTGAAAAGTTTGACGAAGGGC
>OLOP01002204.1_pt1 | contig 11208 bp, 6 predicted proteins | sample 1672381 | NCBI WGS metagenome assembly OLOP01 (sample SAMEA3136678, study PRJEB25190) | human gut metagenome | biome: human gut; feature: human-associated habitat; material: faeces | place: Austria | collected 2013 | reverse complement strand
CCGGGGCGCCCGTCGAGACGTTCGCGGCCGCCGGAGCCGGGACCGGGGCCGCGGCCGCCACATCCTGGGCGCGCAGCATGGCCGAGCGCACCAGGGCCTCGGAGAGCAGCTGGTCGCTTTCCAGACGATTCATGGCCTCGGGCCAGACGTACTGGAACTCGAAGTACTTCGCGCAGTTGGCCTCGGCGTAGGCCGAAGCCGCACCCGTGGCGGCCTTGGCGGCCAGGCGGTAGGCCTTCTTGTCGGGGCGTCCGAAGCTGCGCATCCATGCCGTAAGCCGAATGCGGCGCAGAAGGCCCGGCTCCAAAAACGGCCCCGGGTAGGGCTCGAGCGAGGCCGGCTTCACCTGCTGAAGGTCGATGAGCGCCCGGGAGTATTCCAGCTTGCGGTACTCGTAGAGCCACCGGAAGATGTCCTGGCGGAAACGCGTGCCCTCGCTTGCGGTGCGCGGGGGCAGGTGACGCAGCACCCACTGGTTGTCGAACCAGATATCCGAGCCGTACATGCGCAGGTCGAGCATGTAGTCCAAATCCTCGCCGCGGGTGATCCACGGGTCAAAGGCGAGGCGCCGGAACGCCTCCTTGTGGACGGCCAAGCAGCCGCCGCACACATGGTTCGAGCGCGACAAACGCGGGCCGCGCATGGCCTTGGTGATCCACTCGTTGAAGGCGCGGCCCTGCTGCCAGAAGCGGTTGTACCACTTGTCCTCCCATTTCGAGAGGTAGGAGTCTTGGTCGTTCAAATAGTACCCCGTCTTCGCCACGATGGGCACGCCCTGGCGCGTGAGCTTCCCGAGGCCGTACATGGCCTTTTCCAGGAATTTCGGGTCGTCGACCACCTCGTCGTCGTCCAAGAACACCACGGCGTCGAAGCCGAGCACGTTGGCCACGAGCAGGCCCAAATTGCGGATGGCGCCGTAGCCTTGAAGGCCGATCTCTTTGGAGAGGCGCTCGATGTTCTGCTGGGCCATGCGCTGCTCGATAAGCGCCAGCTCTGCCGCGCCGATGACGAGCGTGGTCACATCCGGATGGCGGTTGGCGATGGCCTGCACCTTCTCGGCCGCCTGCACTTCCAAAGACACGTCGGCGGACACGAGGATGACCACGAGTCCCAGGCCCTCCACCTTCGCCAGCGACTCCAGGCAGCGGCCGAGCTCCCCTTCTTGGTTGGGGGCGGTGGGGTGGTCGTAGGTGCTCACCACATCGGCCCCTCCGCGGTGGCGGCGGGGGTAGATGAACGTGGGAATGACGACGACGGGGTTCATGGAGGTCCTTTCGAGTTCAGTCGAAGAGTGTTACATCATTTTAGCGCGTTCGCATCCAGCGGCAATCTCGGTAGGCAAAATGTCATGAACGGAACGAGCCGGCACGGCGAAGACCACCCCGCCCATACACGGGGTATTGTCGCAGTCGCGCCCTGTTATCGCCGGCGTCGTCCGCCCTTGGGCGCACCGGCGCGGCGGCGCTTGGTATCGCTCACTTTCTCCTTGTTCATGCGGCGCGCCTCCTCGCGACGATCGCGCATGGCGGCCATCTCCTGTTGAAGGGCCTGGTAGGACGCGTAGCGCTCCGGTGTCAGCTCACTGGATTCCACAGCCGCGCGCACGGCGCAGCCCGGCTCCTCGTGGTGGGTGCAGTCGCGGAAGCGGCACTGCGCGGCCAGCGCCTCCACATCGGGAAAAGCCGCGCCGATGCCCTCTTCGGCGTCCCACAGTCCCAAGCCCCGCACGCCCGGCATATCCACGATGCGGCCGGCGCCGGGCACCTCCACAATCTCGCGGCTCACCGTGGTGTGGCGGCCCTTGCCATCCCCCTCGCGAACTGCGCCGACGCTTAAGACCTCGGCGCCCACCAGCATGTTCACCAGGCTGGACTTCCCCACCCCCGAGCGCCCGATGAGCACCGTGGTGGTGCCCGGCGCCAGAAGCGCGCGCACGGCCTCCACCGATGCCGGGTCGTCCTCGGACACGACGAGCACATCGGCCGCGGGAGCAGCCAGAGCCTGCACGGCCTCCACGGTGGCCCGGGTGGCCGCGTCGTCGGCCAGATCGGCCTTGGTGAGCACGACGGTCACCTCGGCCCCCGTCTCGAAGGCCAGTACCAGCTCGCGCTCGAGGCGCCGCAGGTTCACCTCGCCCACGGGCTGGGCCACGATGACCCGCTCGAAGTTGGCGGCGAGCACCTGGGGCACGGCGCGCTCGGTGGGATCCTTGCGCACGAACTCGCGGGTGCGCGGCGCTATGGCCTCGATGACGCCCTTATCGTGCGCCGGGGGCACCGCCACTTCCACGACGTCCCCGATAACGGCCCGTCGGCGCTCCCCCTTCACCAGGGCCGTCGCGTGCTCGCAGCGCAGAAGCTCGCCGTCTTCCAAACGCACGAGCGGGTACCCCCGGTCCAGCTTCACCACTTCGCCGCGATAGCGCGCCTCGGCCATCAGCGCTGCCCCTCCCTCATCTGGTGGAACACGATGAGCATGATGAAACCGATGGCGACCAGCATAAGCCCCGGCAGAAACGCGCCGATGTCAAAAGGCTGCTCGGTGACCGACCCCTTTTCCACGAAGGTGACCGCGTCGGCGTGCAGGTCGGTTAGCCCCTCGTGCTCCGGGCAGATCAGATGGAAGGTGCCGCGCACCTGCAGCGTCGTGCCCTTGCGGCCGTAGGCTCCGTAGGTATCGATGACCTCGGTGGACTCCGTGTCCATGAACACGGGGATTTCGGAGTGAGCCCTATCGGAGCCCTGCAGGACGATCCAGCTGTACCCGGGATCGAACTCGGCGCGAATGCGGTCTCCAATGACCTCGCCCGTCACCTGCACCGTCTGGTTGTTCAGGTAGGAATCGGCCTCCTGCAAAGCGGAGATGGAGGTATCGTAGATGAAAGAGCTGTCGGGCTTTTGCTGGGGGTTCACGAGGTTATCCTCGCTCACGTCCTCGCCGAAGACTGGGTCGGGAAGCTTCGGACGCGCGGGCTGGACGACGGCCTGGCCGTCCTCGCCATCGGCCCCGTTTTCGCCCTCGGTCGCGCCGCCGCTCGCGCCTTCGCCCTCGGCGCCTCCGCCTTGCACCGCGCCGCCGTCCGCGCCTTCGCTTCCAGCGCCTTCGTTCCCAGCGCCTTCGCCGGCCTCTACGACGCCCGTGTCGTCCGTCGGCACATCCTTGTTGGTCACACCGGCATCAGAGGAAGCCGTCGTGGCGCCGTTGGCAGCCCCCGTCGCCCAAGCCACAGGGCCCGGCGCGGCCAGAACCGCCGCGAGCGCGATCGCCAGAAGCGCGATACCCCGCCGCCTCATGAGCGCTCCTTCGGTCGAGGCCGCGGCACCAGGGAGGCCACCACTTCCACAATAAGGGCGAACAGCGTCATGAACTCCAAGCGTCCGGCCCACATCTGGAAGATATAGAACAGCTCGAGAGTTCCCGCCATGCCGGGCCCCGCCACCGACGTGATGATGCCGCCGTTGGACGTCATGGCCACCGACTCGAAGATTGCGGGAATGGCCTCGAACCCGTGTGCAATGCCCACCAGCGCGCCGATAACGTAGGTGATCACGTACAGGATGAACACCGTCATGGCCTCTTTCACAATTTCCGGCGTCAAGGTGCGCCTGCCCACGTGATTGTAGGAAACGACGACGCGAGCCGAATCCGGTGCCAGCGTCTCCTTCACGTTCGACACGATGGACTTGAAGATGATGCCCATGCGCGAGAACTTGATGCCGCCGGCCGTGGAGCCGGAAGCACCGCCAACGGCCATGATGAACGCCAGGGTGAGGAAAGCGCCATTGCTGAAAGCGGTGGTGATCTGGTTGGTGGTGACCACCTGAAAGCCCGTCGTGGTGAACGCCGAGATGATCATGAACAGGCCGCGGCGCAAGAGGGCGAGCATGTCATCGAAGGGCGACAGGGCAAGGGTGGCCGTGAAGACGAAGGCCATGACCCCGATCCAAAGCACCATCGTCTTCGTCTCGATGTCTCGGAAAAACGGGAGCGGACGCCCCTTCCACACCTCGGCGTGAATGACGAAGCTGATGGAGCCCAAAATCATGAGCACCATGAGAATCGCCTCAAGGGGGAAGGAATGGTAGTACATGATGGAAAGCTGCATGGGCGTGAAACCGCCGGTCACGAACCCGGAGGTAGACACCCACAGCGCGTTCAGGAAGGCGCGAGTGGGCTCCATGCCCATGAACAGGCATAACGCCGTGATGATCACCGTGGCGACAGAAACGATGACCAGGGTAATACGAGCAATGAACTGGGTGGTCTGCACCACGTTGGGCACCACGTGCTCGCTGCGGCCTTCCGACGAAAACAGCGACGCGCCGCCGCCGCGGCCGAAAAGCCCGAAGGACAACGCCACCACGATAAGGCCGAGACCGCCCAGGGCATGCATAGCGAAGCGGAACATGTTGTCGGCGTAGGAGAGGTGATCCAAATCGACGATGAGCGAGGCGCCCGTGGTGGTCAGGCCGGAGACGCCATCGAAGACGGCATCGAGGTAGGTCATGTAATGCCCCGAGAAGTACAGAGGGAACGAGGCGAACAGCGCGAGAACAACCCAGGCGAAACCGGTCACCGCCAGCGCCTGACGGCGATCGAGGCGTCCGGGTTCGATGCGCAGAAAACGCAGACTGCAGCCCGCGACCATGGTGATGCCGATTGCCGCGAGGTAGCGCGCCGCCGGCTCCCATTCCTGAAAGACCAGCGCCGTCGCCAAGGGAAGGGCCATGAGCGCGGCGAAGAACAACAGGAGCGTTCCCAGGTAGTGCCCGATAACGCGCAAGTCGTAGGGGGTGAATCGCTGCCACATAGTCCTTGCCCCTAACCGAGCACGATGCGCGTGAGCGCCATAAGCACCCACAGGCCGATAATGAAGCAGACAATGAACAGCAGCACGAGCACGATGGCCGCCGCCGGCGAGGTGGGCTTGACCTCGGGAACCCTGCGCGCCATGGCCTAGCGCCCCACTTTCGTGCGTGCGGAAGCATCCGCAAGGGCGGCCACTGGGGCGGGTGCGGATGCGAGCCCAAAAGCGGATGCGGATGCGAGCCCGCAAGCGGGTGCGAAGCGCGAGCAACGATGGGCGGAAGCGCTTTGGCGATCGCGCGGATATGTCAGCGATTTCGTCATGGGCGTATTCTAGTACAATGAGCCATGCGGGTCACCAACGGTAACCCGCACGGCATGATAAACGGAGGATACCGGCCCAGAACACACGGGCTTGAAACTCTTTGCCGACCGGAGGTGCGGGACGCCCTGATTCGCTCAGACAGTCCTCGCTCTGCAGAACAGGACATTCAGTCCTGTTCTGTTCGCTGCGGAACTTGCTCGGTCAGGGCATCCCGCACCTCCTCTGCATCCGTAATCCAGCTGAGGAGGAGCAAGCCGTGAACGCCCAGGACTTCGAGAAGAGCCTTCGGGATATCGTCGGTTCGCAGAATGTGCGTCCTGACGAGCCCCTGGCCGAGCATACGACATTTCGCATTGGGGGGCCGGCGCAATGGCTCGTGACGCCGCGCTCCGAAGACGAGGTGGCGGCCGTCGTGTCGACTTGCGAGGCGGGCGGGGTTCCCTGGCGTGTGCTGGGACTCGGCTCCAACGTGCTCGCGCCCGACGAGGGACTTGACGGCGTGACGCTTCTGCTGGCGGATAATTTCGCGGACGTCGAGGTGCTGCCCGGCGGCCTCGTGCGGGCAGCGGCCGGGGCCACGAACGCCGCCGTGGCCGCCGTGGCGCGGGATACCGGGCTTGCAGGCTACGAGTTCGCCAGCGGCATTCCCGGCACCGTCGGAGGCGCGGCCATCATGAACGCCGGCGCCTACGAGGGCCAGTTCTCGGACGTAGCCGTGGAAGTACGCTGCCTGGTGCCCGACGGGAATTCGTGGAGCATCGTGAGCGTGCCGGCAGCGGAAGCCAACTGGGGCTATCGCACCAGCCGCATGATGCGCGAGGGCTGGGTGGTGCTCGGGGCCACGCTGCAGTTGCGCGCCGACTCCCCTGCCGCCATCGCCGCGCGCATGGAAGAGCTGCGCGAGCGCCGCGAGAGCAAGCAACCGCTGGAGATGCCGAGCGCCGGCAGCACCTTCAAGCGCCCCGAGGGCCACTTCGCGGGGGCGCTCATCCAAGAGGCCGGCTGCCAAGGCCTGCGCGTGGGCGGCGCGCAGGTGTCCGAGAAGCACGCCGGCTTCGTCGTGAACACCGGCGACGCCACCGCCGCCGACGTGCTAGCACTCATCGCCGAAGTGCAGCGCCGCGTTCGCCAGACCACCGGCGTGGAACTGGAGCCCGAAGTGAGGCTGTGGCAGTAGCCTGGCAGCAATTCGCAGGGGGCCCGAGAGTATCCACAGAACAACGCGCTCTTTTGCCGTTTTTCAAGCACAGCCCGTAGCCCGAGGTGCCTTTTCGCCACACACCCGAGTACAACTCGCAGCCCGAGGCGCTTTTTTTGTCAGGGCAACTGCGCGCCTTCGTCATTTTTGCGGGTCGGGCTACGGTGTTAGCTCATGTTGACAAATAGATGCTAAGCAATGACCTGCTTTTTTGCTCTATACTACAAAGTTTGCTGCATACAACACCGTAGCCCGGGGCGACTTTTTGCCAGGGGCGTCGTCACTCGTTGACATTTTCGAAGGTCTGGCTGCGGTCTTCGGCGGCGGCTTTGCGGCAGCGGCGGTGCAGAAGGTAGGCCCAGGCGAGAACCCTCAGCCTTCGCAGCCGCGCCACGCCTCCCTGCGGGTCTCGTCGAGCACGTCGGTCACCCACTGCACCACATAGAGCGGATCCACAGCGCACTCGACCCCGGGGCAGTGCCGCGCGACGACCTCGACGATCCATCTGGCGCCGTCGACAAGGAGACCACAACCACAGCCCTACCGCCCGATGAACCGGTATCCATCTTTCTCGGACAAGATCCGCGATATGGCACCTGCCCTCTTCCAGGATCGGAAGTTTGGTACCCCGAATTCGGCCAAAAACCGCAGTTTGGTACCTCGACTCCGAAGAAACACCAGGTCAGAAATTCGTACGTGCAAGTTTTCAGGTACCAAACTTCGCAATTTGACCAAGGCAGGGTACCAAACTGCCAAACTTGGCACCATTCGATGCCAAACTCCGCAAGTTGGCCGCAAAAAGGGCGACACCAGGTACCAAACTTCCGTTCCTGACGTCGCCCTTGTTGTTTTCGGGCATCAAACCCCCGGTCCCACCGACGGGCGGTCGCACGCCACCCTCCCGAGCAGCCACCTCATGCAGCGGCAACTACCTCGCGTGGCAGTAACTACTTCGTGCGGAAGTAGTCGACACCGCCTTCGAAGAGGGGCTGGTAGGTGTTGCCGAAGGTGTTCTTGTACAGGCCCGCGCCGGCGCGTTCCGTGTGACCCATCTTGCCGAGCACGTGGCCGTCGGGGCTCGTGATGCCCTCGATGGCGAGCACCGACCCGTTGGGGTTCACCGCCAAATCCATGGAAGGCTGCCCCGCGGCGTCCACGTACTGAGTGGCAACTTGTCCGTTCGCAATCATGGAATCCAGCAGAGGCTGCGGCGCCACGAAGCGCCCCTCGCCGTGGCTGATGGCCACCGTGTGCATCTCGCCCACTTCCATGCGGCTCATCCAGGGGGACATCGTGCTGGCCACGCGCGTTCGCACGAGCGTGCTCTGGTGACGGCCGATGTTGTTGAAGGTGAGGGTGGCGCAATCGGCGTCCATGGGACGGATGTCGCCGAAGGGCACCAGGCCCAGCTTCACGAGCGCCTGGAAACCGTTGCAGATGCCGAGCATGAGGCCGTCGCGCGCCTGCAGCAAATCGCGCACCGCCTCGGTGACCTCCGGGGCGCGGAAGAAGGCCGTGATGAACTTCGCGGAGCCGTCGGGCTCGTCGCCGCCGGAGAAACCTCCGGGAATCATGACAATCTGGGACGCCCGAATAAGACGCGCCAGCTCGGCGGTGGATTCGGCCACCGCCTTGGGCGTCAGGTTGTTCACCACGTACACGGTGGGCACGGCGCCGGCCCGCTCGAAGGCGGCAGCGGAGTCGTACTCGCAGTTGTTGCCGGGGAACACCGGAATGACCACGCGCGGAGCACCGGAGGCGTCGCCCAGCAGCGCCGGGCCGTGGTAGGCCGGGGCCGCCTCCCCTTCGAAGCTGATGGCGGGCACCGTCTCGGCCGCTGCGCGCTCTTCCGGCGAGGTGCGGTACGGGAACACGCTTTCAATCCCGCTGCCGCGTTCCCACGCCTCCTGAACCACGGCGAGATCGGCCACTTGGCCGTCGCACGCCAGCTCGTAAGCGCTGGTCACCTGACCGAGTGCCACCACATCCACGTTGGCGTCGAGCCCGGCATCTTCCAAACGCGTGACGACGGACTGGGCATCCTCGCCGGCGGCCAGCTCGATCACGAACGTGCCGTAGGCCGGCTCGAACAGCTGGCCCATGTCGATGTCCTCGTCCACGGTGATACCCAGGCCATTGCCCACGGCCGCCTTCACCAGCGTCTCGGCCAAGCCGCCGTAGGCGCCGCTCGCGCAGGCCCGCACGACACCCGCACCGATGAGGTACTCCACCGCGTCGAAGGCGGCGCAGACGCTCGACGCCAGCGCGTCCTCGAAGGAAACCCAGATGAGGTTGTCGCCCGCTTCCTTCAGCTCCGGCGAGGTGACGCGGTCGATGTCACCGATGGCCGTCGCGAAGGACACAAGCGTGGGCGGCACATCCAAGTCCTCGAAGGAGCCGGACATAGAGTCCTTGCCACCGATGGCGCCCACCCCGAAATCGATCTGGGCCATGAGCGCGCCGAGCACCGCCGCCATGGGCTTGCCCCAGCGCTCGGGATCCTGGCGCAGCTTCTCGAAGTACTCTTGGAAGGTGAGGTACATGTTCGCCCGCTCGAAGCCGGTGGCCACGAGCTTCGCCACGGAATCGAGCACGGCCATGTAGGCACCAGCATAGGGGTCGTAGGACGAAAGATACGGGTTGAAGCCCCAGGACAGGCCCGAGACCGTCGTGGTCTTGCCGCCGAGCACCGGCAGCTTCGCCACCATGGCGAGCGCCGGGGTGAGCTGGCGCGCGCCGCCGAAGGGCATGAGCACCGTGGCCGCGCCGATGGTGGAGTCGAAGCGCTCCACAAGGCCCTTGTTCGAGGCGCGGTTGATGTCGCCCATGAGCGCCGCGAGGGACACTTCCAGCGAGTCGGCGTCGCACACGGCGTCCACCACGGGGTCGGTCAGCTCGCTTGTCGCCTCGAAAGCGCGGTCGCAGGCGCTTTCGGCGAAGCTCTCGTCGGCCGGCGCGGGCACGGCCACCGCCGCATGCTTCGGCGCGCCGTTGCTCGCGAGAAACTCGCGGCTCACGTCCACGATGGTGTCGCCGCGCCAATGCATGCGCACGCGCGGTTCTTCCGTGACTACGGCCACCGGCGTGGCCTCCAGATTTTCCTCGTGGGCCAGCGCGATGAAGGCGTCCACGTCCTCAGGCGCCAGCGCCACGGCCATGCGCTCCTGCGACTCGGAAATGGCAAGCTCCGTGCCATCGAGCCCGTCGTACTTCTTGGGCACGGCGTCCAGATTGATGTCCAGACCGTCGGCCAACTCGCCAATAGCCACCGACACGCCGCCGGCGCCGAAGTCGTTGCAGCGCTTGATCATGCGGCAGGCATCCCCGCGGCGGAACAGGCGCTGGATCTTGCGCTCCACCGGCGCGTTGCCCTTCTGCACCTCGGCCCCGCAGCTTTCCAAAGATTCCACGGAATGGGCCTTGGAAGAGCCTGTGGCGCCGCCGATGCCGTCGCGGCCCGTGCGGCCGCCGAGAAGCACCACCACATCCCCCGGCGCCGGCGTCTCGCGACGCACGTGATCGGCCGGCGTAGCGCCCACCACCGCGCCGATTTCCATGCGCTTGGCGGCGTAGCCGGGGTGGTACAGCTCATGCACCTGGCCCGTAGCCAGGCCGATCTGGTTGCCGTAAGAGGAGTAACCGGCCGCCGCCGTGGTCACGAGCTTGCGCTGGGGCAGCTTGCCGGGAATGGTATCGGCCACGGGCACCGTGGGGTCGGCCGCGCCCGTGACGCGCATGGCCTGGTACACGTAGGAGCGGCCCGAGAGGGGGTCGCGGATGGCACCGCCCACGCAGGTGGCCGCGCCGCCGAAGGGCTCGATCTCGGTGGGGTGGTTGTGGGTCTCGTTCTTAAAGAGGTACAGCCAGTCCTGCTCCTCGCCATCGACATCCACCTTGCACTTGATGGTGCAAGCGTTGATCTCCTCGGACTCGTCGAGCCCGGTGAGAATGCCCTCTTTCTTCAGCCACTTCGCGCCGATGGTGCCCATGTCCATGAGGCAGACCGGCTTCTCATCGCGGCCGAGCTCGTGGCGCAGCTCCAGATAGCGGTCGAAGGCGGCCTGCACGTTGGCGTCGGCGATTTCCACGTCATCGAGCACGGTGCCGAAGGTGGTGTGGCGGCAGTGGTCCGACCAGTAGGTGTCGATCATCTTGATCTCGGTGATGGTCGGGTCGCGCTTCTCCGAGCGGAAATACTCCTGGCAGAACTTGATGTCGCCCAGGTCCATGGCGAGGCCCTTCTCGTCGATGAACTTTTTCAGGCCTGCCTCATCCAGCTCGTTGAAGCCGTCCAGCACCTCCACTTCGGTGGGGACGGGATACTCCATCTTCAGGGTAGCCCTGGTGTCCAGCGAAGCCTCGCGGGCCTCCACCGGGTTGATGACGTATTTCTTGATCTCAGCCACCTGCTCATCGGTCAGGGTACCTTCCAGCAGGTAGACGCGGGCAGAGCGCACCAGCGGGCGGTCGCCCTGGCTGATGAGCTGGATGCACTCGGCGGCAGAGTCGGCGCGCTGGTCGAACTGGCCGGGCAGGAACTCGGTGGCGAAGACCTTGGCGCCGGCGAAGTCGGGCAGGTCGTAGGCCACATTGTCCACCTGAGGCTCGCTGAACACGGTGGGCACGGTCTGGTCGAACAGCTCCTGGGAGATGCCTTCGACGTCATAGCGGTTCACGATGCGCAGGGCCTTGAGGCCGGTCAGTCCGAGGATCGTGCGCAGTTCGCCCGCAAGCTGCTGGGCTTCGACATCAAAGCCGGGCTTCTTTTCCACGTACACGCGAAAAACCATGGTCAACTCCTTGAAAAAAGAGGGGTTATTGGATTTGGATTGACAAAAGAATGAAGGATTGCGATATAACAAGGAAGCCCGCATCCGGC
>OLOP01002198.1_pt1 | contig 11243 bp, 8 predicted proteins | sample 1672381 | NCBI WGS metagenome assembly OLOP01 (sample SAMEA3136678, study PRJEB25190) | human gut metagenome | biome: human gut; feature: human-associated habitat; material: faeces | place: Austria | collected 2013 | reverse complement strand
ACCCATGGTGTACTGACCGGAAGCGCCGATGTTGAACAGGCCGGTCTTGAAGGCAAAGCCGACGGACAGGCCGCACATCATCAACGGCGCTGCCTGATACAGCACCTTGCCCAGCTTGTCCATGTTGGAAAAACCAGTGGTCAGCATGGCTTTCATGCCGCCCACGGATGCCGAGGGATTCAGCAAGACCAGCAGCACAAAGCCCAGCACCAGACCGATGACGATGGACAAAAGGCTTGCCAGTACGCCTACGACGGCGGGACGCTGCAAAAGCGGCTGTTTATTTTGTTTGCTCATGCTTTCGCCTCCCCTTGTTTTTTGGCGCCTGCCATGTACAGGCCCAATTCTTCCACGGTGGTCTTGCGCGGGTCAAACTCGCCCACGATCTCACCTTCATAAATGACTAGGATGCGGTCAGACAGGTTCATGACCTCATCCAGTTCGAGACTGACGAGCAGGACCGCGCGGCCCTTGTCGCGCTCGGCCACGATCTGCTTGTGGATATACTCGATCGCGCCGACGTCCAGACCGCGGGTTGGCTGGACTGCGACCAGCAGCTCCGGCTCCTTATCGACCTCGCGGGCGATGATGGCCTTCTGCTGGTTGCCGCCGGACATACTGCGGGCGATGGTGGCAGGGCCTTGGCCGCTGCGCACGTCATACTGCTTGATAAGGCGCTCGGCGTATTCCTGCACGGCGGCCTTTTTGATGAAGCCGTGGTTCTGGAACTCGGGCTGCCAATAGCGCTGCAAAACCATATTGTCCGCCAACGTGTAATCCAGCACCAGGCCGTGCTTGTGGCGGTCCTCCGGGATATGGCTCATACCCGCCTTGCTGCGCTCGCGGATGGGGGCGTTGGTGATGTCCTTGCCTTCCAGCTTGATGGTACCGGCGGTGGGCTTTTCCAGGCCGGTAATGCCGTAGATCAGTTCGCTCTGGCCGTTGCCGTCGATACCGGCGACGCAGACGATCTCGCCCGCGCGGACATTGAAGCTGACGCCGCGCACGGCGTTGTTCTTGTGTACCTTGCTGGGTACAACAAGGTTTTCCACTTCCAGAATCGGCTTGCCCGGCTCGCAGGGCTTTTTCTCAACGGCAAACTGCACGTCGCGGCCGACCATCATCTTGGACAGTTCCTCTTTGGTGGTATCCTTGATATCCACCGTACCGATGTACTTGCCCTTGCGCAGGACCGTGCAGCGGTCGGAAACGGCCATGATCTCGTTGAGCTTATGGGTGATGAACAGGATGCTCTTGCCCTCGGCCTTGAAGCCGCGCATGATATCCATGAGCTCGTCAATCTCCTGCGGGGTCAGAACTGCCGTAGGTTCGTCGAAAATCAAGATCTCATTGTCGCGGTACAGCATCTTCAGGATCTCGACACGCTGCTGCATACCGACGGAAATGTCGCTGACCAGCGCGTCCGGGTCGACCTTCAGGCCGTACTTTTCGCTCAGAGCCATGACCTTTTTGCGGGCCTCGTCCTTCTGCAAAAAGCCGTGCTTCGTATCCTCGACGCCGAGGATGATGTTATCGAGCACCGTGAAGCACTCGACCAGTTTGAAGTGCTGATGCACCATGCCTATGCCCAGTGCGTTGGCATCGTTCGGGTTGTTGATCTTGACTTCTTTTCCGTTTTTCTTGATCGTACCCTGCTCCGGCTGGTACAGACCAAAGAGCACGCTCATCAAGGTAGATTTACCGGCGCCGTTTTCGCCCAGCAGGGCATGGATCTCGCCCTTGCGCAGCTGCAGCGTGATATCGTCGTTGGCTTTGATACCGGGGAATTCCTTGGTGATGTGCAGCATTTCGATGACATAATTATCTGCCAATCGTTGCACGCCCCTTTCAATGTGTACGAGCTTGTACACAAATTCTTACTCTATATTATACAGAAAAACCCCGCTGTGCACAAGAGAATCTGCGCAAAAAGTCGTCAGAATTTGTAGAAAACCAACAAAAACCACCCTGCGCGGGGTGCGCAGGGTGGTCAAAAGTCATGCCTTTAAAGCATCTGCCGTATCAGATCAGCTCTGGTAGTCCACGGTGATGGTGGTGACAGCGGGTTTGACATCAGCATCGAAGCTGTCGTCGATGACCAGAGAGCCGTCCACGATAGCAGCGTACATGGTGTCGTACTGCTCCTGGGTGAAGCTGGTGAACTTGCTGGTCGCCATCGGCAGGCCAACGCAGTTCTCGGCAGCGCCGAGCTTGGTCTCCTTGCCGGAGTAGGTCTCACTGAACTTCCAGCCGTTGTTCAGGGCATCGGTCAGGGCCTCGTTGACAGATTCGGCCAGACCCTTCATGGCGGAGGTGACAACGGTGTCAAACTGACCGGACTGGTCAACGTCAACGCCGATCATCTTGCCGCCGTTGGCCTGAGCAGCAGCGTCGCAGCTCTGGCAGACAGGGCCGCCGCAGGCAAAGACGACCTCGGTACCCTCAGAGTACCAGCCATCCATCTTGTTCTTGACTTCATCGGTAGCAGCGAAGCCGCCGGAGTACCAGTACTTGATGTTGACATCCGTAGCACCGATCTCCTTGGCAGCAGCGTCAGCGCCCTGCACGAAGCCGTAGCCGTAACGGATAACAGCGGGAACGGCCATGCCGCCCAGGAAGCCCAGCTCCTTGTAGCCGTCATAAACAGCGGCGTAGCCGGCCAGATAACCGGCCTGCTCTTCCTTATAGGTGATCAGCGCGGTGTTGGAAGTAGGTGCCTTGTCGCCCAGATCGGCGGTGGAAACATCCAGCGCGAGGAACTGAACATCGGGGTACTTCTCCTGAGCCTCGGCGATGGCTTTGCCGAACAGGTAGCCGGCAACGACGATGGACTTAGCGCCATCGTTGACAGCGTTGTCCATCTGCTCCAGACGGGCAGCGTCAGAGTCCTCAGTGGGACGGTAGTAGTTGGCGCTCAGGTTGTTCGCAGAGCAGAAGTCCTGCACGCCCTGCCAGGTGTACTGGTTGAAGGACTGGTCATCGATGTTGCCAACGTCGGTAACGAAGGCGACATCGGTCTTGCTGCCGGAAGTGCTGGCGGCAGAAGCGGCCTCAGAGGTAGCCTCCGTCGTGGTGCTCGTGGCGGTGCTGGCGGAAGAACCGCCGCAGGCAGCCAGAGAGAGCGCCATGCTGGCAGCCATTACAAAAGCGAGAAACTTTTTCATGGTTTTGATCTCCTTAGGTTGTTTTCAATTGCGCAGCAGGGCGGTTCCCTGCCGCTTTGCTTTCAGTATACCGCATTTGCGCTGTTAATTCAATGACAAAACGGCGTAAAAAACATTACAAAAGCATAACAAAGCGCAGCCTCCTGCCTCTCTCGGTGAGGGAGGTGCCCCGCAGGGGCGGGACCCTCTCACAGAGGGAGCAAGTGGGGGGTTACGGCAGGCGGTCCACCGTGACGTTCGGGGTTTCCGGCAGCGTATCCAGATCCGAGTAGGCATCCATCTTCAGGACGCTGGTGCGCAGATCCTCATACAGCGTGCGGTAGTCGTCCTGCGTGAAGCTGTCAAACCGCCAGGGTGCCCCGGCCACCAGCGCGACTTCGCCGTTCGTGAAGCCGGCCTTCTCGGTCTGGCCGCCGGTCTGGCCATTCCAGGTGCCCGCCGCAAAGAAGGTGTACAGCTGACGCTGCACGGCAGCGTTGTAGCACTTGATGGCGCTGCCCAGCACGCGGTCCCCCAGCTCTGTGTTGTCATAATCCGTCGTGATCGCCTTGCCGCCGGTCTGGTTGACGGCGTCGGACACACCCTCGTACAGGTTGCCGCCGCTGACCATAATAAGCGACGTACCGTTATTATACCAGTCGATCATCCGCTGGGTAATGGCGTCGTTATTCTCATAGGTATCGGTGAACCAGGTCTGCAGGGTGACATACTCGCCCTGCAGCTCGGCAGCGGCCTCCGCGCCCTGCAGAAAGCCGGTGCAGTACCGCACAATGCCCGGTATCTCCCGCGCGCCGATGAAGCCGAGCGTGGTGTAGCCATCGGTCACAGCGGCGTACCCGGCCAGATACCCGGCCTGTTCCTCCTGAAAAAGGACGCAATGGACAAGGCTGGCCGTATTGTAAGCGCTATAGTCGTCGCTGTGGGGCTCGCTGTCAAACAGCAGGTAGTGGACGTCAGGGTAGTTTTCCTGCATACGGTAGAGCGCCGCGCCCATGGTGTCGCCGCGGCAGACCACGAGCTTTGCGCCGCTCTCGGCGGCAGCGCGCAGGGCAGCCTCGGCCTCGTCTGCGGTGTTGCCCGCGGCAGTCTGGGCGTCGGCGGTATAGCCGTACGTGTTGGCGAACGTCTGTATGCCCTGCCACAGCATGGCATCCTCGCCGGATTCCGTGCCGCCGGGGCCGGTCACCAGCACGACGGACTCTCCGCCGGGCAGTGTGGCCGCCGGGTCATCGGGCTGGTAGACAAAGGTCGCGTCGTTCGTCGGGGCGGTTACAGTGTGCTGCTCCTGCGCGGTGCTGGCAGCCTCCGTATCCTTGCAGGCGGTCAGCCCTGCCAGCAGCGCCAGCGTCAGAAGCAGTGCTAAGAATTTCTTCATGTGGTAAGGGAACTCCTTTGGTTTTCTGAAAAGCCGCCCCTCAAAGGGGAGCCAAAGAATTTTCACTCCAGATTCGCCGGGCCGAAGCCGTAGGGCAGCAGGTCGCCGAGGGTCGTGACGATGTAATCGTCCTCACTCCTGGCCATGATGACGGTCAATTCGGGGCCGCCGAACTCATAGAGCGCCTGACGGCAGACACCGCACGGGCCGGTGACGAGGGTGTTCGTTTCCCCCACCTTGCTGCCGACGATGGCGATGGCGTCAAACTCGCGCACACCCTCGCTGACGGCCTTGAACAGAGCCGTGCGCTCGGCGCAGTTCGTGGGGGTGTAGCTCGCGTTCTCAATATTGCAGCCCCGGAACACCTGTCCGTTTTTGCCGCGCAGCGCCGCGCCCACGTGGAAGTGGGAGTACGGTACATAGGCGAACTTCTGCGCGGCGAACGCCTCGCGGATGAGCGCCTGAATCTCAGCCTTTTCCATGCTCACTTCTCCAGAAATGCGTCAACGCCCAGCGCGACCTTCATCATGGCGGTGAAGCTGGTCTGGCGCTGCTCGGCAGTCGTGATCTCCGGCGAAACAAAGCTGTCGGAGATTGTCAACAGGCAGGCGGCACGCTTGCCCAGGACTCTGGCGTTGTGGAACAGCGCAAAGCTCTCCATCTCGACGGCCAGGCAGCCCTTTTCGTCGCGCAGTTTTTCCCAGTAGGTCGGCTTCTCGTCGCTGGGCTGGCGGTAGAACACGTCGGAGGAATGGATGTTGCCCTCGATCAGCGGAATACCGGCAGCCTTGGCGCTGGCACGCAGGGCATCGTTCAGCGCGGCGCTCGGGGTCTGGATGTCGTCGGTGTCGCCGCTCTGGGTCACGGCGTAGTTGCTCTCGGAGTAGGCACCCGTGGCCAGCACCACGTCAAACAGTTTTGCCTTGTCGGTGTAGGAGCCGGCGGAGCCGATGCGGATGATGTTCTCGACGCCGTACTGGGTGTACAGCTCGTAGGAATAAATGCCGATGGACGGCATGCCCATGCCGCTGCCCATCACGCTGATGGGGCGGCCCTGATAGGTGCCGGTGTAGCCGTACATGCCGCGGACGTCGGTGACAAGGCGCGGGTCCTCGAGGAAGGTCTCGGCAATGAATTTGGCGCGCAGCGGGTCGCCGGGCATCAGGACGGTCTTGGCGAAATCGCCGTTTTCGGCGCGGTTATGAGGGGTAGACATAAAAGCACTCTCCTTTATTTTGCAATATTGGTAGATACAGTATACCACACTTTCGCCGTTTGTGGTAAACTAAAAGCAAGAAATTTTGTGAAAGAGGCATTTTATCATGCAGATACCCCATCACTGCACCCTTTGCCCCCGGGCCTGCGGGGCGGACCGCGCCGCAGGGCAGCGCGGCTTTTGCGGGGCAGACAACACCCTGCGCGTGGCCCGCGCCGCCCTGCACCACTGGGAGGAGCCGTGCCTGAGCGGCGACCCGAACGCCGAAACCGGGAGCGGCACGGTGTTTTTCAGCGGCTGCACGCTGAAATGCTGCTATTGCCAGAATTACCCGATCAGTCAGGGCGAGGTCGGCAAGGCGATTTCTGTGGAGCGGCTGACCGAGATTTTTATGAATTTGCAGAACGGCGGGGCGAAAAACATAAACCTCGTCACGGCATCGCAGTATCTGCCGTGGGTCACTGCCGCGCTGGATGCCGCGCGGGCACAGGGCTTTTCCCTGCCCGTCGTCTACAACACGGGCGGGTATGAGACGGTGGACGCCGTCAGGGCGCTGGCCGGGTATGTGGACATCTGGCTGGCGGATTACAAGTACGCGGACGGTGCGCTGGCAGCGGAGCTTTCCGCCGCGCGGGACTACCCTGCCGTGGCGGACGCAGCACTGCGGCAGATGCTTTTGCAGACCGGCGCACCGGTGTACGACGCGGACGGGTATTTGCAGAAGGGCGTCATTGTGCGGCATCTGGCCCTGCCCGGCCACGTGGCAGACAGCAAGGCCGTGCTGCGGCGGCTGGCAGCGCTGCGGAAGGAAATGGGCATAGAATTTATCCCCAGCTTAATGAGCCAGTTTACACCCTTTTATAAGGCGGCAGAGCACGGCCTCGGGCGGCGCATCACGACCTATGAGTACCGGCAGGTCATCGACGAGGCCGTGCGGCTGGGGCTGACCGACGGGTATATGCAGGAAAAGAGCAGTGCCCGGGAGGAGTATACACCACCGTTTGATTTGGAGGGGGTGTAAGGGAAAGTTGAACGTGGCCGGAGGGGCTCTGCCCGTTGACGGCAACCACATAGTTTCCATCGGAATGAGGTTCTTCATGTTATTTTCCGTTTTTTATCTTTCCCTGTTTCTCTCCGTCGGTCTGCTGCTGGCCCGGCGGACGGTGCCGGACGGGTCGGCGGCGGTGATCGTGCCGCTGGGCTGCGGGTTCGGCGTGTCGCTGCTGGCCGTGCTGCCTGCACTGTTTGCGGTGGTACTGGGCTTTACACTGCCCGCCGTCGCGCTGGCGGCAGTGGCCGCGGCGGGCATCGGGGCAGCGCTTTTGTACCGCGGCACGCGGCTGCGCGGCATGGCGAAGGACCCCGACAGCGGGGCCCTGTGGGCCTGCCTGCTTCCGGTAGTGCTCATCACGCTGTATCTGCTGCACACCCACGTTCTGCATCTGGTGGACGGCGCGTACCACACGGGCCAGAGCTGCTACGGCGATATGCCGATGCACCTCGGGTTCATCAAATATATCGCGCAGAGCGGTGAATTTCTGCCCCGCTATCCCCTGCTGGGCGGCACGCACCGGTTCGGCTATCCGTTTTTGTGCGAGACGGTCTCCAGCGTTTTTGTGGTGCTGGGGGCCGACCTGCGCACGGCGTATCTGCTGCCGATGCTGCCCGCGTTTTTGTCGGTGTACGGCATGTTCTGGCAGCTGGCGCGGCGCGTGACCGACAGCGTCGGCAAGGCGTGTCTGGCGTTTTACCTGTTCTTTATGGGCAGCGGGCTTGGGTTCGTGTACTTTCTCGGCTCTGCCGACAGCTTTGCGGGCATTTTCACGGGGTTTTACACAACGCCGACGAATTTTGTGGAGAAAAACATCGAGTGGGTCAATCCGATTGTGGATCTGCTTATCCCCCAGCGGGCGACGCTGTTCGGCTGGTGCGTGCTGCTGCCCGCCGTCTATCTTCTGTGGCGGTTCTGCTATGAGGGCGAGCGCCGCCTCTGGCCGTGGCTGGCCGCGCTGGTGCTGCCTCTGCCGCTGCTGCACACCCACAGTGCGCTGGCGCTCGTGCTGCTCTGTCTCGTCGGCGGCGTCTACACACTGGCGCAGGGCCCGCGGCGAAAGACGCTGCTGCCCTGGCTGGGGCTGGCGGCGGTCTGCGGCGCGGCATGGCTGTGCCAGATGATTCCGACGGTGCTGGCGCAGAGCCTCGACGGCCAGCACATGCTGCGGCTGCATTTCAACTGGATCAACGGCCAGGACGACGGCACGCTGCGGGACAATTATTTCTGGTTCTACATCAAAAACATCGGCCTTGTGTATCTTTTGCTGATTCCTGCGTTTCTCCGCGCCAAGCCAAAGCAGCGGTGGCTGTACGGCGGCGGGCTGGCGATCCTGGCGCTGGCGGAGTTCGTCGTGTTCCAGCCAAACAATTACGACAACAACAAGCTGCTCTATGTCTGGCATATTCTGGGCTGTATTTTGGCTGCACAGCTGCTTGTGGATATTTTTGCAGAGGTGCGCGCCCTGCCCTGGCGGGCGCTGGGGCTGGCGGCATGCTGCTTTGCGGGCATGTTCGGCAGTGTGCTGACCGTAGGCCGCGAGGCGCTCAGCGACTACCGGCAGTGGAGCGCGGACGATATGGCGCTGGCGGATCACATCGACGAAAACGCCGGGAGCGACGCGCTGTTTTTGACGAGTGACAGCCATTTAGCACCGGTGTTTGCGCTGGCCGGGCGGCGGATACTCTGCGGGTCGGGCAGCTATGTCTACTACCACGGCATGGACTATTCTGCCGAGTACAACGCTATGCGGGCGCTGTATGAGACGCCGGACGAGGACACGCTGGCCGCGTGGGACATCGGGTACGCCGTGTTTGACAGCAGTGTGTACGCGAAATTTGCGGCGGATGAGAGCTGGTATGCGGCAAGGTATGACGTATGGTATGAAAATGCGGCGTGCCGCGTGTATAAGATAAAGTAGCATACTCCCGCCCTCCTTCACATAGGATTTGACAGGAAATTCTATGCGAGGAGGTCAGGCTATGAAGGGCGACCCTGAGGAGCGCGCCGCGGCGGTGGGACGGTATATTGTGGAAAGCGGTGCTACCGTGCGCGCGGCGGCTGCCGTATTCGGCGTGAGCAAATCCACGATCTGGAAGGACCAGCACCGCCTGCGCCGCCAGAACCCGGGCCTTTGGGCCGAGGTGCAGGCCGTCGTACAGAGGAACAAGGCCGAGCGTCATCTGCGCGGCGGCGAGGCCACACGGCGCAAATATTTGCATACAGCATCTTGCGCGGCGCACGGCGGCACAGTATAATAGAGTAAAAAATAAAGGACGGTGTACCTATGAAACGTCAGGATTACATCAGCTGGGATGAATACTTTATGGGCATTGCCCTGCTCTCGGCCATGCGGTCCAAAGACAACAACAGCCAGGTCGGTGCCTGCATCGTCAGCCCGGAAAACAAAATTTTGTCCCTGGGCTACAACGGCATGCCCATCGGCTGCAATGACGACGATATGCCATGGGAGCGCGAAGGCAGCGACCTTGACACAAAATATATGTATGTCTGCCACTCGGAGCTGAACGCTATCCTGAACAGCCCGAACCATGATCTGCGCGGCTCCCGGATGTATGTGACGCTTTTCCCCTGCAATGAATGTGCCAAGGCCATCATCCAGAGCGGCATCAAAGAACTGATCTATCTATCGGACAAATACCACGACACCCATGCCAGCATCGCCAGCCGCCGCATGTTCAACATGACCGGCGTCAAATACCGCGCGTATCAGCCGACGGGGCGTGAGATCAAATTGGATGTATAAGGAGCTATGAACATGAAAACCATCATTATCGGCATCGCGGGCGGCACCGGCAGCGGCAAGACCACCCTGACCGAAAAGCTGCGGGACCATTTTGGTGCGAACGAGGTCAGCGTTCTCAACCACGACAGCTACTACAAGCGCCACGACGAGCTGCCCTACGAGGAGCGCTGCAAGCTCAACTACGACCACCCGGACAGCTTTGACACGCCGCTGATGGTCGCCCACCTGCGGGAGCTGCGCGCCGGCCACCCGGTGCAGGTGCCGGTGTATGACTACACCATCCACAACCGCAGCGACAAGGTCGTTCTCGTGCAGCCCGCGCCAGTCATCATTGTCGAGGGCATTTTGATCTTCGACTCCCCCGAGCTGTGCGAGCTGATGGACATGAAGGTCTTTGTGGACACCGATGCCGATGTGCGCATCCTGCGCCGCATCGTCCGCGACGTCAAGGAGCGCGGGCGCACGCTGGACAGCGTTGTCAACCAGTACCTGACCACTGTCAAACCGATGCATGAGCAGTTCGTCGAGCCGAGCAAGCGCAAGGCCGACCTGATCGTCCCCGAGGGCGGGCACAACCTGGTGGCGCTGGAGCTGCTGATCAAATGGGTGGATAATCACCTTCACGCAGTGGAGGCGGAATAAAAATAAATCCGGCGGACGCCTTTAAAAACGTCTGCCGGATTTTTTGTTATAGCGGGTTGGTTGTAGGGGCGGATGCAAGCATCGACCCCTACAAAGCATTTTACACGTGATTTTACGCTTTCGTTTGGCTCGGATGCGGCACGGGCGGCATTTTCGTGAACAAAGCCTTCAGCGCCAGCGGCGTCGCAACGGACGAGACCACGATGAGCAGGATGACCGCCGTGAAATACACGGGGTCCACAACGCCGACCTCCAGGCCCTTCTGGGCAACGATCAGCGCGACCTCGCCGCGGGTCATCATGCCGACGCCGACCTTGAGGGAATCGCCCCAGTTGAAGCGGCAGATTTTCGCGGCCAGACCGCAGCCGATGATCTTGGTCAGCAGCGCAACGATGACGAAGCAGATGCAGAACAACAAAATCTCCGGCGTCAGGCCGCTGATGTCGGTCTTTAAGCCGATGGAGGCGAAGAACACCGGTGCAAAGATGACGTAGTTGCTGATGTCAACGCGGCGCTCCACATAGGGGGCGTCGTCCATCGCGCAGAGCACGATGCCTGCAATGTACGCGCCGGTGATGTCGGCAATGCCGAAGTACTGCTCGGCAATGTAGGCCATGGCAAAGCAGAACGCCATGCTGACGATGGTAATGCGCTGGGTGTGGGGGTTGCGCTTGTCAAGCCATTTCATGGCAAAGTGGATGACGACGCCGACGCCGATGGCGACTAGGAAGAACAGCACGGTCTGGATGAGCACGCCGCCAATGCCGGTACCCTCACCCGAGCTGGCGCCCAGCACGCAGGTCAGCACAATGATACCGATGACGTCATCAATGACTGCCGCGCTGACGATGGTCGTACCAAGGAAGCTTTTCAGATGGCCCAGCTCCTGCAGCGTGGCCACCGTGATAGATACGCTGGTGGCCGTCATGATCGTGCCGATGAACAGCGCGCGGTAAAACTCCGGGCTGCCCACGGCCGAAAAGCCATAGAATGCGCTGTAGAGCAGCGTGCCGCCCACCAGCGGCACA
>OLOP01002196.1_pt1 | contig 11244 bp, 9 predicted proteins | sample 1672381 | NCBI WGS metagenome assembly OLOP01 (sample SAMEA3136678, study PRJEB25190) | human gut metagenome | biome: human gut; feature: human-associated habitat; material: faeces | place: Austria | collected 2013 | reverse complement strand
TTTAAGCTTGAACCCGCTCAAGCACGTCGACCCGTTCGGCACGGTGCTCATGCCGCTGCTGCTCATGGCCATGGGCGGTCCGGTGTTCGGCTACGCGAAGCCCGTGCCTTACAATCCCATGTATTTCAAGAACCTGCGTAAAGGCGAGGCTATCGTCGGCTTGGCCGGCCCTGCGGCGAATCTGCTTATGGCGCTTGCCTCGGCGTTTATCGCCTGGATTCTTTACCCGTATGCGCCGGGCCTCGTGGGTTCAAATGAGGTGTTTCAGTACTTCTATCTCATGTTTTTGCCCATGTTCACGCTCATCAACCTGTATTTGATGTTCTTCAACCTCATTCCGATTCCGCCGCTCGATGGTTCGAGCATCATTGCGCTGTTCCTTAACGATAAGCAGCTGCATTCGTATTACCGCATTCAGCAGTACGCGTTGCCCGTGTTCATGATCGTGATCATTTTGGTGCCATACCTTTTCAACGTGAATCCCATTGGCATGTATCTCGATGCCACGGCGGGCAATTTGGCGAATTTCTGCTTCCCGTTCAAAATCTACTAGCGGTGTAGCGTGTCGTATCGCGTACGCATAGAGAGCTTCGAAGGACCTTTTGACCTGCTGCTCTACTTGGTGAGCCGTCAAAAGGTCGATATCGGGTCCATCTCAATCACCGAAATCGTCGACCAATACGTGGCCTATATCGACCGCATGCAAAAGCTCGATTTGGAAGTCGCGAGCGACTTTCTGCTTGTGGCATCGACATTGCTTGACATTAAAGCCGCATCGCTTATTCCCAGCGAGAAAACCGAGGTCGAAAATGAGCTTGAGGAACTTTCTCCGAATGAGGCGCGAGAAATCCTCATCGAAAAGCTCATCGCCTATAAGCAATACAAGAATGCGGCTTGGGCCCTGAAAAAACGCTTCGAGCTCGAAGGGCGCATGCATCCGCGTCTTTGTGGCCCCGACCAGGAATTTTTGGGAATTATGCCCGATTATCTTGAGTCGACCACGCTCGATTCGCTCGCGTTTTTGTGCGCCGAGGTCATGGCTCGGCGCGAGGTATTCCTGCTTGAAAGCGAGCATATCGCAGCGAAACCCATTCCCGTGGAAACGCATGTGCGCGCAATCCATAGGCGTATCAGCACGCGCAAGCGCATGATGTTCAGCGAGCTTTTGGAAGCGGCGCCCACCTTGCAGCTGCGCGTGGTCAATTTCCTGGCGATACTCGAGCTGTACAAGCGCGGCATGGACATCCTGACCGCCAAGGAGAAGCGCTACGGTGCCAAGACGATGCGCGAGCTTGAGCGCATCTGCCTGCTGCGCAATGTTGACAGCAAGTGGATGGAGCACATCGACAACATGGACCAGCTCAAGCAGGGCATGGGCCTGCGCGGCTACGGCCAGCATGACCCCGTGGTCGAGTACCGCATCGAGGGCTTCGCGATGTTCGATGAGATGATCGCGTCGATCCGCGAGGATGCCGTCCACATGCTGCTGACGATTGAGATCCGCCAGCAGAACGCCGAGCCGAAGCGTGAGCAGATCGCTAAGCCCACCGGCGATAATGCGCCCGGTGATACCGGTGCCAAGGCCCCGGCCCCCGTCCGCGTGACGAAGATCGGCCGCAACGATCCCTGCCCCTGCGGCAGCGGCCTGAAGTGGAAAAAGTGCACCTGCGCCAAGTTCCATCCGGAAGGCCTGCCCACCGACGCAAACGAAGATTAAGCTGAAAAGCCTCCCGGCTCCTGTCTTTGGCAGGGGTCTGGGAGATTTTTGACAAAATGAAAGGGAGCTGATTTGGAATGATCACACCGGAAAAGCTGTTGGAAGCTGCAAAGCAGCTGGAACCCCAGCTGCAGGAATGGCGGCGCACCCTGCACCGTCACCCGGAAGTCGGGTTCGACCTGCCCCAGACCAAGGCACTGGTCCAGAAAGCCCTGACCGAAATGGGCTACGCCCCGCAGGACTGCGGCAAGTGCGGCGTGCTTGCGCTGGCGGGCGGCAAAAAGCCCGGCAAGGTGATCCTGCTGCGCGGCGACATGGACGCTCTGCCCCTGCAGGAGGAGTCCGGCGAGGCGTTTGCCTCCGAGGTGCCCGGCAAGATGCACGGCTGTGGCCATGATATGCACACCGCCATGATGCTGGGTGCCGCCAAGCTGCTCAAGGAGCATGAGGACGAGATCGAAGGCACCGTCAAGCTGGAGTTCCAGCCCGCCGAGGAGATCTTCCAGGGCTCGCTGGACATGCTGAAAAACGGCCTGCTGGAGGCCCCCAAGGTGGACGCAGCGGTCATGTTCCATGTGCTGGCCGGCATGCCCCTGCCCGCCGGTATGGTGCTGGTGCCGGGCGGCGGCATCACCATGGCCAGCTGCGAGCAGTATCACATCGTTGTGCACGGCAAGGGCGGCCACGGCTCCATGCCCAACGCCTGCATCGACCCCATCACCGCAGCGGCGCACATCCACATTGCCCTGCAGGAGATCAACAGCCGCGAGCTGGACCCCGCAGGCTTTGGCGTGTTCACCACCGGCCGGTTCGAGGCAGGCAAGGCTTCCAACGTCATCCCGGATACTGCCGATATGTGGGGCACCATCCGCACCGTGGACCCGGAGCAGAAGGTCAGCGCCCTCATCCACCAGCGCATGACCGAAATCGCGCAGGGCGTGGCCACCGCCTACCGCTGCACCGCCGAGGTGGAGTTCAGCGATTACTGCCCCTGCATGGTGGTGGACACCCCGCTGGCGGGTAACGCCCTGACCTATATGACCGAGTTGCTGGGCAAGGGCGCTATGGATATGACCCCGCTCACCGGCGGCAAGCCCGGCGGCGGCAGCGAGGACTTCGCCTTTGTCAGCCACGAGGTGCCCACCGTGAGCATGTTCTTAGCTGCTGGCAACGCCAAGGAGGGCTACACCTACGGCCAGCACCACCCCAAGGTGCGCTTTGATGACAGCATCCTGTACCGCGGCACGGCAGCCTACACCTATATGGCGCTGCGCTGGCTGGCAGAGCACCAGTAAAATTGCCCCACAGAACGCCGGGCAGGAGGAAAAGCATGAAACAGGAGCTGATGGATGCCATTCAGGAAACGCCGGTCATTGCAGCCGTCAAGGACGATGCCGGGCTTTGCAATGCGCTGACCAACGAGAACATCCGGGTGGTATTCGTATTATACGGAGATATCTGCAATATTGCCTCCATTGTGCGCCGCATCCACGAAGCCGGGCGCTTTGCCGCGGTGCATGTAGACCTTATCGCAGGGCTTGCCGGTAAGGAGGTGGCGGTGGACTTTATCCGCAATACCACCGAGGCCGACGGCATCATCTCCACCCGGCAGTCCTTCATCCGCCGTGCCAAGGAGCTTGGGCTGGCCGCCATTCTGCGGGTATTCCTGCTGGATTCCATCGCACTGGAAAGCTTGGATAAGATTCCGCCAAATCTGCCGGACTGTCTGGACCTGCTGCCCGGCACCATGCCCAAGATCCTGCGCCGGGTGTGCGCTACCGCCAAAGTGCCGGTGCTCGCCGGCGGCCTTATTGCTGATAAAGAGGACGTGATGGCCGCGCTGGAAGCCGGAATCACTGCCATTTCCACCACCAATCAGGCGGTATGGGATATGTGACCCGCATTCTGCGCAAAAGCAACCGGTGTTTTTTGTAAGGGTTTCACAAAAAGTGCAAAACACCTTGCTTTTTGTGCAGGGACGGGGTATCATAAGAGTAAACAAGTGCTGTTTGTTTCAAGAGATATGAGCGAAACGGACAAGGGCAGTTGCCTTTGTTTCGGTTCGCTCTTTTTTTGTGCCATCAACAGCTGCCCAGCTCCCGACGGGCCAAGGCAGAACGGACAGGAGGAAAAGAACAATGTATGATGTAGCAATCATCGGCTGTGGCGTCATCGGTGCCGCTGCCGCCTACGCACTGTCGCGCTACGACAACAAGGTGGTCATTCTTGAGGCCGAGAACGATGTGGCAGACTGCACCACCAAGGCCAACAGCGCCATTCTCCACGCAGGCTACGACCCCGCCCCCGGCACCCGCATGGCACGGCTGAACGTGCGCGGCGTGGCTCTGGCAAAGGAGATCTGCGCAAAGCTGGATGTCTCCTATAAGCAGTGCGGCTCGCTGGTGCTGGCACTGGACGAGAAGGAACTGCCCCATTTGCAGCATCTGTTTGAGAACGGCACCGTCAACGGCGTGCCCGACATGAAGATTCTTTCCCGGGAAGAGACCCTTGCCATGGAGCCGAACCTTTCTGAAAAGGTCTGCGGTGCACTGTGGGCACCCAGCGCCGCCATCGTGAACCCGTGGGAGTATGCACTGGCCATGACCGAGGTGGCGGTACGCAACGGCGTGGAGCTGCGCCGCAGCTGCAAAGTGACCAATGCCGAAGCCATCGAGGGCGGCTACCGTCTGACCGTGCCCGGCGGCACGGTGGAGACCCGCTGCGTCATCAACGCTGCCGGTATCTGGGCAGACAAAGTACACTCCATGGTGGAGCCCGCCAACTTCCACATCATTCCAACCCGGGGCGAGTACTATCTGCTGGACAAGAGCGAGGGCACCCGTGTGAGCCACGTCATCTTCCAGTGCCCCAACGAGCTGGGCAAGGGCGTGCTGGTGGCCCCCACCGTGCACGGCAACCTGCTCGTCGGCCCCAACGCAGAGCCTGTGGAGGGCAACGACACCTCCTGCACCAGCAGCGGTCTGGAATTTGTCAAGGCCACTGCCCAGCGCAGTGTGCCCAGTATCAACTTCGGCGAGTCCATCCGCAGCTTTGCGGGTGTACGCGCCAATCTGGACGTGGACGATTTTATCATTGGCGAGGAGCCGGAGGCACCCGGCTGGATCGATCTGGCCGGCATGAAGAGCCCCGGCCTGTCCGCCGCCCCGGCGGTTGCGGAGGAAGCTGTTGCCATCCTGCAGCAGCGCGGTGTGCTGGGCGCAGAAAAGGCCGACTACAAGGACGGCCGCCGCCACATCCGCTTCAAGGAGCTTTCCGCAGAGGAAAAGGCAGCACTGGTCAAGGAGCAGCCCGCCTACGGCCGCGTGATCTGCCGCTGCGAGACCATCACTGAGGGCGAGATCCTGGCAGCCCTCCACAGCGAGGTGCCCGCCAACACCATCGACGGCGTCAAGCGCCGCGCCGGTGCAGGCATGGGGCGGTGCCAGGGCGGCTTCTGCGGCCCCCGCGTGCTGGAACTGATCAGCCGCGAGCTGGGCATAGACCCCTTGGACATCCTGCAGGACAAGAACGGCTCGAACGTTCTGCTCAGCGAAACGAAGGTAGGAGGAAAGAACAATGGTTGATCTGATCATTATTGGCGGCGGCCCTGCGGGCCTTGCTGCTGCCTGCAAGGCATGGGAAAGCGGTCTGCGCGACATCCTTATTCTGGAGCGCGACAAGGAACTGGGCGGCATTCTGAACCAGTGCATCCATAACGGCTTTGGTTTGCACCGCTTTGGCGAGCAACTCACCGGCCCGGAGTATGCCGGGCGCTTTATTGAGATGCTCAAGGACACCGGCGTAAAGGTGCAGCTGGACACCATGGTGCTGGAAGTGACCCCGGACAAAAAGGTGCACTGCGTCTCCAAGGAGCACGGCTACCAGATCATCGAGGCAAAAAGCATCGTGCTGGGCATGGGCTGCCGCGAGCGCACCCGCGGTGCCATTGGTACCCCGGGCACCCGCCCTGCCGGTGTGTACACCGCCGGTGCCGCACAGCGCTATGTGAACATGGAAGGCTATCTGGTGGGCAAGCGGGTGCTGATCCTCGGCAGCGGCGATATCGGCCTGATCATGGCCCGCCGCATGACCCTTGAGGGTGCAAAGGTGCTGGCCTGCGTAGAAGTGATGCCCTACTCCGGCGGCCTGACCCGCAACATCGTGCAGTGCCTGAACGACTTTGACATCCCCCTGTACCTCTCCCACACCATTGTGGATATTCAGGGCAAGGACCGCGTAGAAAAGGCCATCGTGGCTGAGATCGGCCCCGACCGCAAGCCCATCCCCGGCACTGAGATGGAGTTTGATGTGGACACCATTCTGCTGAGCGTGGGTCTGATTCCCGAAAACGAGCTGACCAAGCAGGCCGGCATCGAGATGGACCCCCGCACCAAGGGTGCCATCGTGTACGAAAACATGGAGACCAGCATCCCCGGCGTGTTTGCCTGCGGCAACGTGGTGCAGGTGCATGATCTGGTGGACTTTGTTTCCGGCGAGAGCGAGCTGGCCGGCGCAGCCGCTGCCAACTATATCCAGAACGGCCCTGTGGCCGTGGGGCGTGTGCTGACCGTGAAGCCCGGCGCAGACCTTGGCTACACCCTGCCGCAGCGCATCCGTCTGGAAGGCGTGGAAAAGAGCACCAACGTGTCCTTCCGCGTCCGCCGCATCTGCGGCAAGAGCACCATCCTTGTCAAGAGCGGTGATACGGTGATCGCACGCTTCAAGCGTGACCGCCTTGCCCCCGGCGAGATGGAACACATTGCCCTGCCCAGAGTGCTGCTGGACAGAGCCCCCATGGACGAAGTGACCATTGAGATCGAGGAGGCATAAGCGAGATGAAAGAAGTAATTTGCACCTGCTGCCCTCAGGGCTGCCATCTGCAGGTGGATGAAGCCAACGACTACAAGGTGACCGGCAACGGCTGCCCCAACGGCATCGCCTACGGCAAGGAAGAGCTGACCCACCCCACCCGCATCATCACCAGCACCGTGCGCGCCGAGGGCTGCCTGCACTCCCGCTGCCCGGTCAAGACTTCCAAGCCTGTGCCCAAGGGACAGATGGCCGAGGTAGTCGCCGCATTGGACAGCGTGGTGCTGCACGCCCCCATCCATGTGGGTGATGTGGTGCTGACTGACGTTTGCGGCACCGGGGCGGACATTGTGACCTGCCGCGATATGGCATAAGCACTCCCCTTTTTACACAAATAAGCAAAGCAGCCGCTGCATCTTACCGTGCAGCGGCTGCTTTGCTTGTGGGGAAATCCCCTATTTTCAAATGATTGTTTCCGCTGAATATAGCCGGAACGCAGTGCAGGCCATTCGTTTTCTCAACCTTTCAGCGGCATGATGCTCTCCGGGGCGGCACACAGATACTGGGGCGGCTCCGGGGCGGCGGCAGAAAGGCTGGTTTTGCCTACCTTCCACCACAGCTGCGCCGTACCCTTCGGCGAGGTGCAGATGAGGTTCCAGTCAAAGGGGTTTTCACTGGTGGAGACCGCCTTTACCGGGATGGCGTTGGGCGCATCCGCAGCGCAGGGCGTAAAGTCGTGGGCGCGGATGCCCACGGCGGTGCAGCCCGCCGGGACGGGCAGCGTCAGCCGCAAGGTGGTGCCCCAGCCGTCCAGCCGGACGGTGCGGCTGTCCAGCGGGGTGCAGGGCAAAATGTTCTTGCAGCCGGTCAGCCGCGCGGCGGCAACGCTCTGCGGGTCGGCAAAAACGGCCTTGGTGGTACCGGCACACAGCACCTGCCCCTCGTTCAGCACGATCATCTCTTTGCACAGGCGGTAGGCCTCGTCCCGGTTGTGGGTCACCAGCAGAGCGGTGCCCGCAAAGTTTGCCAGCAGGCTGCCTACCTCGCCCTCTACCTCTTCCCGCAGGTAACTGTCCAGCGCGCTGAAGGGCTCGTCCAGCATCAGGATGCGGGGCTTGCCCACCAGAATGCGTGCCAGCGCGGCGCGCTGCTGCTGCCCGCCGGAAAGCTGGGCGGGGTAGCGTTTGGCAAGCGGCTCCAGCCGCATGGCACGCAGCATCTCGGCGCAGGCAGCGCGGCGGGCAGCGGGGTCTTTTTCCGTCTTCAGGCCGCAAAGGATATTCTGTTCTACGGTCATATTGGGGAACAACGCATAGTTCTGGAACAGCAGTCCCACGCCCCGCTGCTGCGGCGGCAGGTCGATGTGCTGCGCACTGTCAAACAGCACCCGCCCGTCCAGCACGATGCGTCCGCGGTCCGGCTTTACGATGCCTGCAATGCACCGCAATGTCATGCTTTTGCCGCAGCCGGAAGCGCCCAGCAGGGCGGTGGAGGTGTTGCCGGCGGTAAAGGCAGCACGGAGGGTGAAGCCGTCCAGCTTTTTTTCAATGTTGACTTCAAGGCTCATTTCCGGCCACCCGCTTTCTGTTTTTTCTCCAGCAGGTTCACCGCCAGCAGCACCACCGCCGAGATAGCGATATCCACCAGCACCCACCGCATGGCACCCAGTTCATCGTTGGTGCGCCACAGCTGGTACACCGTGGTGGCAATGGTGGCGGTCTTGCCGGGGGTGTAGCCCGCGATCATGCTGGTAGCGCCGTATTCGCCCAGTGCCCGGGCAAAGGCCAGCACTGTGCCCGCCAGAATGCCCTGACGGCAGGCGGGCATCCGCACCCGCCAGAAGATCCATGTATCGGACTGTCCCAGCGTCTGCGCCGACCACACCAGCGTTTCGTCAAAGCTTTCAAACGCGCCGCGCGCGGTGCGGTACATCAGTGGAAATGCCACCACGATGGAGGCAAAGATGGCGCTGTACCAGTTCATGACCAGCTTTACCCCGAAATGCTGCATGAAAAAGATGCCCAGCGGCCGCTTTGCGCCGAAGAGCAGCAGCAGAAAGTAGCCCACCACCGTGGGCGGCAGCACCATGGGCAGGGTGAGCAGCACATCCAGCACACCCTTGACCACCCGAGGCAGACGGGCGATATAGTAGGCTGCAAAAATGCCAAGAAAAAACACCGCCGCGCAGCTGATCAAAGCAATGCGCAGGCTGTTCCACAACGGATACCAGTCCATGCCTGCTCCTTTATACGGCGCTGAAGCCCACACCCTCGAATACGGTCATGGCCTTGTCGGTCTGCAAGTAGGCCAAAAACTCCTTGGCAGCCTCGGCGTTGGGGGCGGCCTTCAGTACGGCGGCGGGGTAGATGACCTGACCGCACATCTCCTTGGTGGCCTCATCCACGGGGGTCAGACCGGCACTATAAGCATCAGTGCAGTAAACGACACCGGCATCCACACTGCCTTCGGTGACCTGTGTGGTCACCTCCTTGACGTTGGAGCCGTAGGTGATCACGCCCGCAGCAGCCAGCGCAGCCTCGTCCAACTGGTAGTAGGTAAGGATCTTCTGGGTGTACTGCCCCACAGGCACATCGCTGTTGCCCATGCAGAACAGGATATCCTGTGCCTTCAGGTGCTCGGCCAGTGCGTCAAAGCTGTCAATGCCCTTGTCGCTGCCCTCCGGCACGCAGAGCACCACCTTGTTCTCCAGCAGGTTCACGCGGCTGTCGGCATCCACAAAGTCAAGGCCGTCCTCGTTCACATCGGCAGAAGCAGTGATGTCCAGCTGGTTCATCTGCTTCTGACCGGCAGAGATGAACAGATCGCAATCCGCGCCCTCCTGGATTTGGGTCTTGAGGGTGCCGGAAGAGTCGAAGTTGAAACGGAAGGTCACCTCCGGGTGGTCTGCCGTGTAGCTCTCACCGATAGCATTCAATGTCTCGGTGAGGGAGGCAGCGGCAAACACGATCAGCTCCACGCTCTGTGCTGCTTCCGAGGAAGCGGCGCCAGAGGAAGCCACGGACGATGCTGCGCTGGAAGCAGTACCGCCGCAGGCGGTGAGGGCAGCGGCTGCACCGGCCATACCGGCAGCGGCCAGAAAGCTCCGTCGGGAAATGCGATGGTTGTTCATCTCTGTTTCTCCTTACTTCAAGTGAAAAAATAGCATATTTCTACGCCCCGTAAAGGAAAACAGGGCAGAAAACCTTACTTGCGGGCGCACTCGCCGTCCAGACCCGCAGCAATGCGTACTCCGTGCTCCAAGCTGGGCAGAATGTACTCCAAATTCTCCTGCACTGCCTTGGGGCTGCCCGGCAGGTTGACGATCAGGGTCTTGCCGCGCAGCACGCTGACGCCGCGGCTCAGCATCCCGCGCGGGGTAATGCTCAGGCTGTGGTAGCGCATGGCTTCAGCAATGCCGGGGGCGTTGCGGTCGGCCACAGCACAGGTGGCTTCCGGGGTGATGTCCCGGGGGGAGAAGCCGGTGCCGCCGGTGGTGAGCACAAGGTTCACCTGACGGCCGTCTGCCATGCGGATGAGCTGCGCTTTCAGCGCCTTGGCTTCGTCCGGCAGGATCATGGTCTCTTCCACCACATAGCCAGCGGCGGTGAGCATTTCTACGATCAGCGGGCCGCTTTTATCCTCCCGCTCTCCGCGGCTGCCTTTATCGGAAAGGGTGATGACGGCAGCGCGCAGGGGCGGGTTTTCCAGTGCGGGCAGCAGGGTCACCTCGTCCCCTACATGGATCTCGCCGCCGGTGAGCACCCGGGCGAACACGCCCTCGTGAGGCATGATGCACTCGCCGGTCTGCTGCTTGATGACGCAGTCGTTGTGGCACTCCTTGCCGATCTGGGTCATTTCCAGCACCACATCCCCGATGGCGAACCGGCTGGTCACCGGCAGATTGCGGAAATCGAAGCCCTCGATGACCAGATTTTCGCCGAAGGCGCCGTAGTCCACCCAGATCTTCTTGCGGAACGCCTCGATTTTTTCGGCGCTGAGCATACTGACCTGACGGTGCCAGTTGCCGCCGTGGGCGTCCTCCACGATGCCCCATTCCGGGGTCAGGACGGCGCTGGGCACCTCGGTTTTTACGGTACCCCGCTTGGGGCTGGTGCAGATTGCCAGAAGCTTACCCATAGTTATTTATCCTCCAATGCGATACATCCCGCGGGTAGCGGGCATGGAACTGTCGTTAAAATGGTGTTCCCGGGGCTTTGCCCAGATGGTCTCCCGGATAGCGGCCAGCAGCTGCGCATCGTCCGCGCCACTGCGCAGCAGGGCGCGCAGGTCGCACCCGGTCTCGCTGGCAAGGCAGGGGCGCAAAAAGCCCTGACTTGTCAGCCGTACCCGGTTGCAGGAAGCGCAGAATTTGCCGTGCACGGCAGCGATCAACCCGATGCTGCCGCGCCAGCCGGGCGCAGAATAATACACCGCCGGCCCATCGCCAAAGGCCGCACCGGTCACCGGCTGCAGCTGCGGCCAGCGGCGGTAAAAGCGCTCCAACAGTTCCGGGCCGGAAAGGCAGGGCAGCCCGGCACCAAAGCCAATGGGCATCATCTCAATAAAGCGCACCTGCAGCGGATGCTCCTGTGCGAAGGCAGCAAGGCTTTCCAGCTCGCCCTCGTTCACGCCGGGCTGCGGCACACAGTTCAGCTTGACCGGTATGCCGCTGGCAAGGGCCGCCCGGATGCTGTTTTGCACGGCGGCAAGCTCGTCTT
>OLOP01002189.1_pt1 | contig 11279 bp, 10 predicted proteins | sample 1672381 | NCBI WGS metagenome assembly OLOP01 (sample SAMEA3136678, study PRJEB25190) | human gut metagenome | biome: human gut; feature: human-associated habitat; material: faeces | place: Austria | collected 2013 | reverse complement strand
CTTCGTCAGCAGCTCATCGTGCTGCTGCATTCCACGAGTGAGACCAATGCGAGGATTCTCGATGAGCTGCTGACGAAGTGGGAGGAGGCAGGATATACGTTTGGTGCTCTGACGGAGCTGGCGCAGTAATTGAAAATGGAGAATGGAAGATGGAGAATGAATGTGTCCGCGCACAGCGCGACAATTAAAATACGGCGCTCTGCGCCGTTCCTTAATTTTCAATTTTCCATTCTCAATTCTCCATTGCAAAAAAAAAGCCCTCCCCAAGTAAGGAGAGGTCTTTTTATTTGCTTTTACGGCATCATCACGCGGCCTTCAAACTCGGCGCGGCGCTTGATGTCCTTCATGACGGTATCGAACTGGTTGAGGTCGAGCGACTGTGCACCGTCGCAGAGGGCGTGTGCGGGATCGTTATGCGCCTCGATGATCAGGCCGTCAGCACCGGCAGCGATGGCTGCGCGGGACAGCGGCTGCACCATATCACGGCGGCCTGCTGCGTGGGACGGGTCGATGATGATCGGCAGGTGGCTGAACATCTTAACCAGCGGAACAGCGGAGATATCCAGATTATTGCGGATCAGCTTCTCAAAGGTACGGATGCCGCGCTCGCACAGGATAACATTGGTATTGCCGCCTGCGAAAATGTACTCGGCAGCCATGAGGAACTCCTCCATGGTGGCGGACAGACCGCGCTTGAGGAGGATCGGCTTTTTCGAGCGGCCCAGCTCCTTGAGCAGCATGAAGTTCTGCATGTTGCGGGCGCCCAGCTGGATGATATCAACATCCGCGAACAGGTCGAGATGCTTTTCGCTCATGATCTCGGTGACGATCGGCAGACCGGTCTGACGCTTTGCCTCGAGCAGCAGCTTGAGACCCTCGGCCTCCAGACCCTGGAACGAGTACGGGGAGGTACGCGGCTTGAATGCACCGCCGCGCAGGAAGGAGGCGCCGGCAGCCTTAACGCGCTCGGCACACTCGACGATCTGCGCCTCGTTCTCGACCGAGCACGGACCTGCCATAACATTGAAGTAGCCGGCGCCGATCTTGCGGCCCGCAACCTCGATGATCGTGTCCTCGGGGTGGAATTTGCGATTGACGGCCTTGAACGGCTCGGTCACGCGCTGTACACGCTCGACCACGTCATACGCCATAATGTCCCCTTCATCGAGCCGGGTCGTGTCGCCCATCAGGCCGAGGATAAGTGTATCTGCACCCTGGGAATAGTTGATCCGCAGCCCCATATCCGTGAAATGCTGCATCAGTTTGTCGACATGTTCCTTGTTGCTGTTTCGTTTGAGTACAACGATCATTTCAGTTCACTCCTTCACAATGTGATAAATTTTAAGTAGGATTTACGGTACGCTTAAATTTTTTCAGTTTTTTTACAGCGTACGATTTGAAGTATACCATATCAGAGGATAAAAAGAAAGAGCGATTTACGACAAATCGCCCTTTGATTTTCCACGGTTTTTGCACATGGTTGCATGCTGCTAACCGGATACTTATGATGCTTTTGCCGCTTCGTCGGCCTTCAGCTCCTTGTATTTTGCGGTTACCGCGCTGCAGAACTCGTCCCAGCGGCCGCTGTTGATGAGGGTGGACGGACAGATTTTGCCCGAAAAGTCCTGATGCTTTTTCAGTGCCTTGGACGGGTTCAGATCGTACTCGATCAGCAGCCGCGCACACAGTTTTTCGGTGTTGATGAGCGTCTGTTCGTAGTTGCCGTCCGAGTTGACGCACATTTCAATGCCGATGCCGTTCATGTTGCCGCCGTTCTTCTCCATGCCGTCGCCTGCGTGATAGGCAGTCTCATCATCCGGCAGATGGTGGTAGATCTCGTGATCGTCCACCGTGTAGTGCCACGAAACAATGCCCTCCTCGGCGTTGGCGTTCTGGTGGATGAACGAGTTGTGCGCGACCGCATTTGCGCCGGTGCCGGTGTTGTCGGTCTCGTGGATGACGAGATACCTGATCTCGCGCTTCTGTCCCGGACGGGCGCGTGTGCCCTCGGGAAGAAAGTCGGTCATCACCGGAATATCCTCAATGTAGGTCAGACCGGCATCGGTCTGCGGTTTGCGGAACACGATCTTCTGTGTCAGCATGCCTGCCGCAAACGACACGATCATCAGTCCGACCGTCAGCATTAGGCTGACCCGAAGTCCCTTGCTTTTCTTTTTGCGTGCCATGATTCACCTTGTCTTTTCAGAATTACATCGTCTTGCTTTTTCCATTGTACTACGTTTTACGCGATTTTTCAAAACAAAGACTGTAAACTTTCTATGTACAAGGGCAACATCATACAATCAGGACTGTGGCGCTATCAGTACATAAAATTTGCTCGTAAATCGCTCTTGTCTAATTATATGATGCTGCCCGGGAAAATTTCGGCACAACATCTGTAAAATCCGCAATAAAATCTTGCATTTGTATCCATGCTCGGGTATAATAAAAGTTACTCGGAGAGGCGAAGCCTTTCAGCAGAATTTCTTTGACCGCCCGGTTTCTGCGCGAAAACGGTGCTAAGGCCATACGGACAGCCGGGTCAAATGCCGAAACTGGCAACTTTGTTGCCTTATTGAATTTTATAAGTTGGCTGACTAAAAGCCGTGTGCCGCGGGCGCATCACACTTGTGAAACGATCAATAAGAGTACAAAGGCAACACCGTACAATTAAGACTGCGGCGCTTTGCGGAAATTTTGCACCCTGATTTCGTTGTGATTTTTTGCAATACAGCAAGTATTGCCGCAAAACCACGCCTTATCAGAGCACAAAATTTACTCGCAAATCGCTCTTGCTTCATTATGCGGTATTGCCTAAAAGTAACGATTCTTGCTATATAGACTCTTTCCTCTTCCATAAAACCTACGGAATGTGCAGAAGCATCTGCAAAAAGAGAACGATCATCCTCAAGTGAAAGCGTACCGTGTGTACCCCTTTCGCCTGGGGATTTTTTGGTATTGTGAGGATATGAAATGCAGAACAAGCTCAAACTTTACGGGTTCAACAACCTGACCAAGGCGCTGTCCTTCAACATTTATGATGTCTGCTACGCAAAGACCGAGCGCGAACAGCGTGACTACATCAAATATATCGACCAGCAGTACAACTCCGAACGACTGACCGGCATTCTCGAGCGGGTAACCGAGATGATCGGTGCGCATGTGCTGCACATTTCCAAGCAGGATTACGACCCGCAGGGCGCCTCGGTAACCTTTCTCATCGCGGAGGAGCACATGAAGCCGGCCCTTGAGCCGGATACCATCGTCGCGCACCTCGATAAGAGCCACGTTACCGTGCATACCTACCCGGAGTACCATCCGGATACCTGCCTTGCCACCTTCCGCGTGGATATTGACGTTGCCACCTGCGGTGAGATCACGCCGCTGTCTACGCTCGATTACCTCATCGGCTCGTTCGATTCGGATATCATCACCATGGACTACCGCGTGCGCGGCTTTACCCGCGATATCGAGGGCAAAAAGCTGTTCATGGATCACCATATGACGTCCATTCAGGACTTTATCGACCCGAAAACGCTCGAGCGGTACGACGCATACGACATTAACGTGTACCAGTCCAATCTGTTCCACACCCGTATGCTGCTCAAGGAGATCGATCTCCAGAACTACCTGTTCAACACCGACATCTATGAGCTGCCGCCCAAGACCAGACTCAAGATTCACTCCGACCTCAGACGAGAGATGATTGAGATATTTTCGGGGAAGAACATCTACTGATTTCGATTGAAAATACATTTTCAATCGAGAAAGACAAACCGAACGATGTTCGGATTTGTCTCACAATAAAATTTGTGCGTCGCTGCGCGCGAAAGCGCAGCATATCATTCTCTGCCGAAAGAAGGCATTTTTATGGATCAATCCCGTGCGCCAATCATGGAGGCGCTCGAAAACTTCAAAGACATGCGCATTGTGCCGTTCGATGTACCCGGCCACAAGCGCGGACGCGGCTCACCGGAATTAACGAAATTCCTCGGTCAGCAGTGCATGACGGTGGACGTCAACTCGATGAAGCCGCTTGACAATCTGTGCCACCCGACCAGCGTTATCCGCGAGGCCGAGGAGCTGGCCGCCGATGCATTCGGTGCGGCGCACGCCTTCCTGATGGTGGGCGGCACGACGAGCAGCGTACAGGCGATGATTCTCTCCGTGGTCAAACGCGGCGACGAGATCATTCTGCCGCGCAACGTACACCGCAGCGTCATCAACGCGCTCGTGCTGACCGGTGCGATTCCGGTTTACGTCAACCCGCAGATGAACGACCGGCTGGGCATTTCGCTCGGCATGTCGGTCGCGGACGTGAAGGCCGCTATTGAGAAGCACCCGTCCGCAAAGGCGGTGCTCGTCAACAACCCGACCTACTACGGCATCTGCTCGAATATTCGGGAAATCGTAAGGCTCGCGCACGCGGCAGGCATGAAGGTGCTGGCCGATGAGGCGCACGGTACGCATTTCTACTTCGGCGAAAATATGCCGGTCTCCGCGATGGCGGCAGGCGCGGACCTCGCTTCGGTTTCCATGCACAAGTCGGGCGGTTCGCTCACGCAGTCCAGCTTTCTGCTGTGCGGTCCGTCCATGAACGCGGAGCACGTTCGCCAGATCATCAACCTGACGCAGACGACCTCGGGTTCGTACCTGCTGATGGTCAGCCTGGATATTTCGCGCAAGAACCTTGCACTGCACGGCAAGGAGATTTTCCGAAAAGTCGTTGACCTGACGACCTACGCCCGCGAGGAGATCAACGCCCTTGGTGATTACTACGCCTACGGCAGCGAGCTGATCAACGGCGACACGGTATACGACTTCGACACGACCAAGCTGGCGGTAAACACGCTGGATGTTGGTCTGGCGGGCATCGAGGTGTACGACATTCTGCGCGACTTTTACGATATTCAGACCGAGTTCGGCGATCTCGGCAACCTGCTCGCCTATGTTTCGGTGGGTGACAGAGAGCGCGACCTCGAACGTCTGGTAGCTGCTCTCGCGGACATTCGCCGCCGCTACAAGCGCGACAAGGCGACGCTCATGCGGCAGGAGTACATCTCGCCGCAGGTGGTTGCTGGCCCGCAGGAGGCGTTCTACGCGGACAAGAAGGCCATGCCGCTCGAGGAGTCGGTCGGACGCATCTGCGCGGAGTTTGTCATGTGCTATCCGCCCGGCATCCCGATCCTCGCGCCCGGTGAGCGTATCACCCGCGATATTCTTGATTATATTCGCTACGCCAAGGAAAAGAACTGCATGCTGCTCGGCACCGAGGACCCCGAGGTGAACAACCTGCAGGTCATCCGCGGCGTTGTCAGCCCGGAATAAAAGGAGCGTTTCACTCATGCAACTTACCTTTACTGAAATGCACACGCCGACGGTTGGGCTGCAGATACAGGTAGACCGTCAGCTTTACACCGAACAGAGCGATTTTCAACGCATCGACGTGTTTGAATGCGAGGAGTTCGGTCGGTTTCTCACGCTTGACGGCTACATGATGCTGACCGAGCGGGACGAGTTCATCTACCATGAAATGATGGTGCATGTGCCGATGGCCGTGCTCGGCGAGAAGATTAAAAAGGTGCTTGTCATCGGCGGCGGTGACGGCGGCTGTGTCCGCGAGCTGTGCCGCTATCAGCACATCGAGCATATCGACCTTGTGGAGATCGACGAGCGCGTTGTCGCGGTCTGCAAGGAGTACTTGCCCGGTGTGGCATGTTCGCTCGACGACCCGCGCGTGCACATTCTCTATCAGGACGGATTAAAGTATATCCGCCGGATTGAGGACGAGTACGACCTTATCATCATCGACTCGACCGACCCGTTCGGCCCGGGCGAGGGCCTGTTCACGATGGAGTTCTACGGCAACTGCTACAAGGCGCTCAAGGAGCACGGCGTGCTCGTCAACCAGCACGAAAGCCCGTTCTACAAGGGCGATGCACTGGCGTGCCAGAGAGCGCACCGCAATATCGTGCACTCGTTTGAGCTGAGCCGTCTGTTTCAGGCACATATCCCGACCTACCCGTCCGGACACTGGCTGTTCGGCTTTTCGTCGCGCGGCGTGCATCCGGTGCGCGATCTGAATCCGGACTGGTGGAACAGTCTGGGACTGGAAACCAGATACTACAATACCAATCTGCATAAGGGCGCGTTCTATCTGCCGAATTATGTGCAGAAGCTGCTGGAAAAGGTGGAAGAATAACGCTATCGCTTAGAAAATCACTATGGGTTTGATTGGGTATCCGCTTGGCAGGCGTGTTCGCCCCTTCCGGGCGGCAGCCTTTTTCTCTGCACCGGCTGAGCGGGGCGCGCGAACTGCGTGAGCGTGTTCGCCCCTAACGGGCGGGGAGGTTTTCGCTGAACCTCAGCGGGGAGTGCGCTGACGCCGCGCGGGCGCACAAGAGGGTAGACACCTACGGTTTCCACCCTCTTGTGAATTACCCCTTTCCCTTGGAGGGTCTGGCGCAGATTGCCGACATGTGACCGCTGCGAAATGGGGGAACGACAGAGGATTTTTCCTCTGCTACGGACGGACTACCTTCGGAGTCCATCCTCTTGAGCAGCCTATTCGCAGTGTCAGATACATTACTGCTACACATACGGTTAAATCTGCGCAGGCGCAACATACCCGTGTTGCGCAACTCGTTAGTCTGGAGGTTACGGACGGCACCTACGGATTAGGCGTTCGGTGCAATTTATCCTCGCAGGCCCTGTCCATCATAACGCGCTAAAGAATTGCGCGGCACTGCTATGCCGCGCCCAGCGGAGGTTTTCTGGTCTGTGTAGCAGTACGCTGTCTGTGGACTGCGAATATTTTGCGAAAATCACGCAAGAGTAACCCGACTGCCGTTCCCCTTTTCCTGCTTACGCAGTCTACCGTCTGCACCCAAGCTATCCCAACAAGGGAAACGGGTGTTCAAAGAGGGTAGAAACCGTAGGTGTCTACCCTTTTTGCCCCCGCCGCGGGTGCGGCGCAGTTCCGTTCGCTTCTCAAGCGGCAGTTTAACAAATAAAGACCATTCAATAAATCTAAATTATATATACAGTTAAAAATGAGGAGGAATTAACAATGGGAAGAGCATTGATCATCGGCTGCGGCGGTGTAGCCGGCGTAGTTATCCACAAGTGCTGCCAGAACAGCGACGTTTTTGAGGAAATCATGATCGCGTCCCGCACCAAGAGCAAGTGCGATGCCATCAAGGAGAAGCTGGACGGTACGACCGCAACCAAGATCCGCACCGCCAAGGTGGATGCGGACAACGTGGACGAGCTGTGCGCGCTCATCGACGAGTACAAGCCGGACATCGTGATGAACATTGCGCTGCCGTATCAGGACCTGACCATCATGGATGCGTGCCTCAAGTGCGGCGTAAACTACATGGATACTGCCAACTACGAGCCGGAGGACACCGACGATCCGGAGTGGCGCGCCATTTACGAGAAGCGCTGCAAGGACGAGGGTTTTACCGCGTACTTCGACTACTCCTGGCAGTGGGCATACAAGAAAAAGTTTGAGGACGCCGGTCTGACCGCTCTGCTCGGCTCCGGCTTTGACCCGGGCGTAACGCAGGCGTACTGCGCTTACGCACAGAAGCACCTGTTCGATGAAATCGACACCATCGACATCCTGGACTGCAACGGCGGCGACCACGGCTATCCGTTTGCGACCAACTTCAACCCGGAGATCAATCTGCGTGAGGTATCCGCACCGGGCTCGTACTGGGAGAACGGTCACTGGGTTGAAATCCCGGCGATGAGCATCAAGCGCGAGTACGACTTCGATCAGGTCGGCCACAAGGACATGTACCTGCTCCACCACGAGGAGATCGAGTCCCTGGCGAAGAATATTCCGGGCGTGCAGCGCATCCGCTTCTTCATGACCTTCGGTCAGTCCTATCTGACCCACATGAAGTGTCTGGAGAACGTCGGCATGCTGTCCACCACCCCGATCGAGTTTGAGGGCCACCAGATCGTGCCGATCCAGTTCCTCAAGGCGCTGCTGCCCGATCCGGCAACGCTCGGTCCGCGCACCAAGGGCAAGACCAACATCGGCTGCATCTTCACCGGCAAGAAGGACGGCAAGGAAAAGACCGCCTATATCTACAACGTCTGCGACCACGAGGAGTGCTACCGCGAGGTCGGCTCGCAGGCCATCAGCTACACCACCGGCGTTCCGGCGATGATCGGCGCGGCGATGCTGCTGACCGGCAAGTGGAACAAGCCGGGCGTGTACACGGTCGAGGAGTTTGATCCCGATCCGTACATGGAGGCGCTGAACAAGTGGGGTCTGCCGTGGCAGATTAACGACAAGCCGGTGCTGGTGGACTGATATGAAATTTACTGAGCTTCCTACGCCCTGCTACCTGCTCGATGAAAACCGTCTGGTGCAGAATCTGGCCGTCCTGCGGGACGTTGCCAGACGCACCGGCGCGAAGATCCTGCTGGCGCAGAAGGCGTTCTCGATGTTTTCCGTGTACCCGCTGATTCGGGAGTATCTGGCGGGCACAACGGCCTCCGGTCTGTACGAGGCACGGCTCGGTCATGAGGAATTCGGCGGCGAGACCCATGTCTACGCGCCGGCCTACGCGGAGGGCGAGTTCCGCGAGATTCTGGAGTACGCCGACCACATTGTGTTCAACTCGTTCACGCAGTGGAAGGCCTACGGCAGCCTTGCCCGCGCGGCAGGGAAGAGCTGCGGCCTGCGGCTCAATCCGGAGTGCTCCACGCAGCCGAGTGACCACGCGATGTATGACCCGTGCGGTCCGGATTCGCGCCTCGGCATTACGATAGAGAATTTCCAGCCGGAGCTGCTCGACGGCATTGAGGGCTTCCACTTCCACACGCTCTGCGAGCAGAATTCGGACGATCTGGTGCGGACTGTCGCTGCATTCGAGCAGAATTTCGGTCAGTATATGGATGGCCTGAAATGGATCAACCTCGGCGGCGGCCACCATATCACCCGCGCGGATTACGATGTGGAAACGCTGGTGCACTGCATTGATTATCTGCAGAAAAAGTACAAGGTGCAGGTTTATCTGGAGCCGGGCGAGGCCGTTGTGCTGAATGCGGGCTATCTGGTCGCCACCGTGCTTGAGGTGATGCACAACCATAAGGACATTGCGATTCTGGATACCTCGGCGGCGTGCCATATGCCGGACGTGCTTGAGGTGCCGTACCGTCCGCCGGTGTACCGCGGCGGCGAGCCGGGGAAAAAGGCGTTCACCTATCTGCTGACCGGCCGCTCCTGCCTCGCAGGCGACGTCATCGGCGAGTATTCGTTCGATGTGGCGCTCGGCGCCGGTGAGCAGGTCGTGTTCGAGGACATGGCGCTCTACACCATGGTCAAGACCAATACGTTTAACGGTATGCCGCTGCCGCTGATCGCCATCCGGCGCGCCGACGGCACGGATGAGGTTGTGCGTATGTTTGGGTATGAGGAGTTTAAGCGGAGACTTTCCTGATGGAGACGAGGAGATCGGCTCGGCTGCCAAAGTATGATTACGGAAAGCAGGGCGTCTATTTTGTGACGCTCTGCACCTATCAACGGCAATGCACGCTGTCAACCGTAGGGCGCGACGACCTCGGCGCGCCGTCCCTGCGGTTATCGGTCATCGGTAAAATTGTTGAACATTATATCCGAACGATTCCTGGGGCATATCCATATGTGTCGATTGATTCCTATGTTATCATGCCAAACCATGTTCATATGTTGATTTCGGTTTTGCGTGATGATGGCGCGCCGAGGTCGTCGCGCCCTACGGAATCATGTTCCTATATGGATAGAAATTACTTGTTTTCTTCAGCGAATTTCTTCATGAAGTCGATGAGCTTCTCAACGCCCTCGATCGGCATTGCGTTATAGATGGAAGCACGCATGCCGCCTACCGAACGGTGGCCCTTCAGGTTGGACATGCCGGCTGCCATGGACTCCTTGGCAAACTTTGCGTCCAGCTCGTCGTTGCCGGTGCGGAAGGTTACGTTCATGTGACTGCGGGAATCCTTTGCGGCTACAGTCTTGTAGAAGTCCTGAGAATCGAGGTAATCGTACAGCATGGAGGAACGCTTTTCAGCACGCTCCTGCATAGCCTTTACGCCGCCCATGTCTTCAACCCACTTGGCAACCAGACCGAGTACATAGATGCCGTACGTGGGAGGCGTGTTGTACATGGAATCCTTGTCAGCCATGGTCTTCCAGTCCAGCATAACCGGGTACTTCTCGAGCGGATAGTTGCCGAGCAGATCCTCGCGGACGATGACAACGGTAACACCGGCCGGGCCCATGTTCTTCTGTGCGCCGGCGTAGATGACGCCGTACTTGGAAACATCAACCGGCTTGGACAGGATGTTGGAGGACATATCCGCTACCAGCTCAACGCCTGCCGGGGTCTCGGGATCGTACTGATACTCGGTGCCGTAGATGGTGTTGTTGGCACAGATGTAGAAGTAGTCGGCATCCGGACGGATATCCAGCTCATCCTGCGTCGGAACGTGGTCGAAGTTGGTCTCCTTGGAGGAGAATGCAGCGTGCATGTCGCCGAACTTCTGTGCTTCCTTGTATGCCTTGGATGCGAAGCTGCCGGTCAGCGCGTAGTCAGCCTTGCCGGTCTTCAGCAGGTTCATCGGGATCGCTGCAAACTGGGTGGTAGCACCGCCCTGCAGGAACAGAACCTTGTAGTTATCCGGAATGGAGAGTACGCGGCGCAGCGTAGCCTCGGTCTCCTTGATGATGCCGTCATATACCTTTGAACGGTGACTCATCTCCATGACTGACATACCGGAGCCCTGATAGTTCAGCATGTCGGCTGCACAGCGCTCAAGCACCGGAACCGGAAGCATGGAGGGGCCTGCGGAAAAATTGTAGATACGATTGTCTGCCATAGTGAATAGCCTGCCTTTCAAATATAAGCGTAAAGACGTTCCCGGTTTACATATCACGGTCTGTCGCGGTGATATTACTTTTATGAATGGAACGTATTATTTATTATAATACAAAGCTCTGCCGTTTGCTACCGAAAAATGTCCCAAAAAATTCGCAATGAATGATTGATTGTCTGCACATTGTGGACAGTCCATGAAAATTAGTAATGCGTAATCAAAAATCAGTAATTTTTTGTGATAGGTAAATGTATGTCTGCGAATATGGACTGCACCCATGTTCTCTCTTATGACTGTTTATCCGGACTACTGCAGGGCGGGGTGACCCCACCCCGCCCTGCACTAACACTTTTAGAAAATATTATAGGCAATACCGCATAATTGAACAAGAGTGATTTGCGAGT
>OLOP01002188.1_pt1 | contig 11279 bp, 4 predicted proteins | sample 1672381 | NCBI WGS metagenome assembly OLOP01 (sample SAMEA3136678, study PRJEB25190) | human gut metagenome | biome: human gut; feature: human-associated habitat; material: faeces | place: Austria | collected 2013 | reverse complement strand
TTGGCGTGGTCAACACCGGCAACCCCAAGCATGCGGATATCTTTTTGGTGACGGGGTCGGTCAATGCCCAGAACCTGCCCGTCGTGCGTCAGATCTACAACCAGATGCTCGAGCCCAAGTGCGTGGTGGCGTGCGGCATCTGCGCGTGCTCGGGCGGCGTGTTCCGCGATGCCTATAACGTGATCGGCGGCGTGGACCGCGCGATTCCCGTGGACGTGTACGCGCCCGGGTGCGCCATTCGCCCCGAGACGGTGATCGATGCCATTGTGGAGGCATGCGGCATCCTGGATCAGAAGGAGGCCGTGATGCGCGCCGGTGGCGATCCACTCACCGTGGGCGGTGCCGCAACCTGGGACGGTGGCGTTGAGCTGGGCGAGGACGGGTTTGTGGCTGCGGGGGCCGGGGCTGACGGTGCCGGTGACGCGCCTGCTGGGAAGCCCGCCGCACCCGCCGCTGGCGATGCACCTGCTGAGACGCCCGCCGCTGCAAAGGAGGCCGAGTAATGCAAAAGGCTATCTATACCACCGTCGGGATCGACGAGCTCCTGCCGCATGTCCAGGCGCTCAAGGGCGTCGGCGCACGCTTTGTGCAGATGCATGCCGAGCGCTGTGTGGACGACGGATCGTATCGCCTGGTCTATACGTTTATCAACGTTCGTGCTGCGCAAGAGCAGATCGCGCGGGACGGAAACTATGCGATCGAGAACCTGGTGGTTGAGGGAATTGATCAGTACCAGGAGATTCCGTCCATCAGCTCGTACTATCCGGCGGTATTTCCGTTTGAAAATGAGGCGTATGACCTTTTTGGTCTTGCCATCACCGACATGCAGGTTGACTTTAAGGGCTTTTTCTACCAGGTTTCGACTGCCGAGCCCATGAGCGTCATCACGCCCGAGGTGAAGGCTGCGCGCGAGAAGGCCATGAAGGTCCGTGCCGCCGCCGAGGCCAAGGCACGCAAGGCCGTAGCCGAGAAGGCCGTTGCCGCCGCTGCTGCAGGGGAGGGCGTCGCGGGTGCCGGCGATGCTGTGAACGCTGCCGTCGCTCAGCCCGCTGCGGCTGCCGGCTCCGATGCTCAACATGACGATGCCGCTGCGAAGGCCGCGCTCAAGGCTGCCGAGATGGAGGCAAAGCTCGCCGCCATGGATCCCGAGAAAGCGGCCAAGGTCCGCGCGGCGCTTGCCGCCAAGGCCGCCCGCGACAAGCAGAAAAAGGAGGCGTAAGGTCCATGGCACATCGCTCCGTTATTCCGTTTGGCCCGCAGCACCCGGTGCTGCCCGAGCCGCTTCATCTGGACCTGGTGATCGAGGACGACCGCGTCATCGAGGCAATTCCGCAGATCGGCTTTGTGCACCGCGGACTCGAGAAACTCACCGAAAAGCGCGATATGCATCAGTTTGGCTACATCGCCGAGCGCATCTGCGGCATTTGCGCCGTGGGCCATAGCTATGGCTATGCCAGCGCCTGCGAGCGCATGCTCGACATTGAGGTGCCCGGCCGCGTGCAGTATATCCGCACCATTCTGCATGAGCTTTCGCGCATCCACTCGCATCTGCTGTGGTTGGGCCTGCTCGCCGATGCCTTTGGCTTTGAGGCGCTGTTCTATCGTTCGTGGACCCTGCGCGAGCAGATTCTCAAGATCTTCGAGAGCACCTGCGGCGGCCGCGTAATCCTTTCGATTAACGAGATCGGCGGCCTTAAGCACGACATCGAGGACTCCGAGCTGGCGGGTATTGTCCAGACGCTCGATGCCATGTGTCCCGACTACGAGGCCCTGGTGCATACGTTTTTGGACGACGACAGCTGCGGCGAGCGCTTGCATGGCGTGGGCGTGATCAGCAAGAAGGATGCGCTGGAGCTTTCGATGGTCGGCCCGTTTGGGCGCGCCTCGGGCGTGGACTACGACGTGCGCATGTTTGGCGACGGTGCCTATGCGGATCTGACCGCGTTTGAGCCTATCGTTGTTACCGACGGCGACTGCTATGCCCGCTGCCAGGTGCGTTGTGCCGAGGTCACGCAGGCCATGGACATCATCAAGGAGCTTGTGGGTAAGATTCCGCACGACGGCATCGGTGGACGCACCAAGCTCACGCCGGCCGACGGCGCGCGCGGCGAGGTTGTGATTGAGCAGCCGCGCGGCGAGGCGTATTACTATGTGCGCGGCAACGGCACCAAGAACCTGGACCGTTTCCGCGTGCGCACTCCGACGTCGCAGAACCTGGCGGGTCTGACGCATGCGCTGCAGGGCGTGCTCCTTGCCAACGTGCCCATGATTATCCTGACCATCGACCCCTGCATTAGCTGCACGGAAAGGTAGGTGCGGCATGAGTTTGCTGACATTTGCCAAGACGGCCTTGGGTTCTATGGTCAAGCAGCCGGTAACGGTGTGCTATCCGCAGGAGAAGCTCGCGGCGCCCGAGCGCCTGCGCGGGCACATCGTTAACGACATGGACGTGTGCATCTGCTGCGGCATGTGCGCGCGCCGCTGCCCGGCGGGCGCGCTTGCGGTCGATCGCAAGGGCGGAACGTGGTCAATCGATCCGTATGCTTGTGTGGTGTGCGGCGAGTGCATCGAGAGCTGCCCCAAACACTGCCTGAGCATGGACACCGACCGTACTCCGGTTGCGGCGGATAAGACTCCCACGGTAGAAACCAAGCCGGAATAGCGCTGGAATAGGGCCGGTGGGGCAAAAATGCCCCCACCGGCCCCGCGCTTGAACGCGCGGTTGGGCCGCCACGAACAAAACTATGCCGGATTACGGGGCTGGATAGCGAACCTCCGACCATACAGAAAATCGCAAAAACAAACCAGCAGGTAGATTGCTTGCCGTTTTTCAAAAATGAAGGTATGGATGAGGGCCTCGACTTTAGCCCCGTAATCCGGCATAGTTTTGAAATGACACCATATCCGTAACAGCCCTTGATCTCCCGTGGACAGAGGGAAACGGATCATTTTGGCCTCGCGAGGGCCGCCGCGTGAGCCGTCTGCCACGAAATGGGTCTATCTACTACGTTTAGGCGGCAGTCCTCGACCACGGCAAGTAATGCGAAATGAAAGCCGCAGGTAGAACGCCTGCGGTTTTTCATGAAACGCGGTTATGGTCGGAGGTACCGGACTAAACATAGTAGATAGGCCAGTTTCGTGGCGAGCACCACCAATAGATCCCCCGGGGACGGAGGAAAACGGGTTCTTTTGCCCCGTCCATCTTGAGTCGCACCCGTTTTCCTGCGAAAACGCTCGTGTCTCAACTTTGGTGAGACATTTGTCTCACGCCTAAAAATGAATCTGGAACGTGTGTCACCTGCCCTAATTGTGTCTCATTTCGTAACTTTAGGCTGATGCAAGGTCTGAGCCTGCGAGAAGGGAGACGCGATGAGTAAGTACACGAGGGGTCTCTTGGCGGTGATGCTGGCCGTAGTGCTGGTGTTGCCGGCTGCAGCATTTGCCATGCTGCCCGAGGCCAACGCCAGGTCCAGTACCGGAATGGACGGACCGGCCATGACCGGAAAAACGGTCGTCGACCCCGATACCAGCAACTACTGGAAGTTCTGGGCCGGCGGCTATGACGGCAAGGAAGTAACAACTCAAAACGTCGGCCGAATCTGGACCGACAAGACGGTCAAGGCTGTCGAGGGCGGAGAGTCAGATTTCCTGACCACGCTGTCTGCTATCTCTTCGACATCCGATACGACGGTTTCCGGCAAGCCGCTCGACATTGTGATGGTGCTGGATGCTTCCGGCTCGATGGATGACCCCATGGGTAAGCGCGACGACACAAAGCGTATCGATGCGCTGAAGACGGCCGCCAATAGCTTTATTGACACTATCGCAACGCAAAACGAAAGCATTGCAGATCCGTCCAAGCAGCATCAAGTTGCCATCGTTAAGTTTGCGGGCAAGAAATCCGATGCGGTCGGCAACGACACTTATAGTGAAGGAGGGAACACCTACAACTACTCGCAGACCATGAAGAATCTGACGCCCTGCAAGGGCGAGGGTGCGAAGAGCCTTAAGGGAACGGTCAACTTCATCAGCCCTTCTGGCGCCACGCGTGCCGACTATGGCTTGGAGCTGGCTGATAAGCAATTTTCGTCTTCGTTTGCTCGCGCCGACGCCAAGAAGATCGTCGTCTTCTTCACCGATGGCTCACCTACGAGTTCTGATAGATTCGAGAAAAAGGTTGCCAATAGCGCCATCCTTAGCGCCAAGAAGCTCAAGAATAAAGGTGCCGACGTTTACGCTATCGGCATCTTTGACGGTGCAAATCCCAATGCCAATCCCATGGCTGATAGCACGAGCAAAGAGAATAAGTTCATGCATGCTGTGTCGAGCAATTATCCCGACGCAGGGTCGTATACGAGCGATATGCTTGGCACGCGTGCGGAAAACTCCGATTACTACAAGTCGGCAACCAACGCCGACGAGCTCAAGAAGATCTTCGAAGAGATCTCGGGAAGCATTATCCAGGTTGGTTACCCGACAGAAGTCCATGACGGTTATGGCGAGCATGAGTCCGGCTACATCACGTTTACCGACCAGCTGGGCGACTTTATGCAGGTCGACGGCTTTATATACAACGGCACGACGTTTGACGAGCCGACAAAGATCGAGGACAACGTCGACACCTACACATTTGCTGGCGATGCCGCGCACCTGGTCATCACCGTTCAGCATGCCGAAGAGGGCAAGCCTCAGACCGGCGATATCGTAACGGTTAAGATTCCTGCGTCGCTGATTCCGCTGCGCCACTTTAAGATCACCGACGGCGTGCTTACGGTCGACAATACTGAGCCCATTCAGGTGAACTACACCTCAAGCGTTAAGAAAGAAGCGCTCGATAACCTGTTTACGCCCAAGAACGTAAAGGGGCTCGAGGACTACATCAAGAGCAATACGACCACCGCGGAGAACGGTTCCAAGACCGTTAACTTCTACGCGAACAAGTGGAACGCTGGCGCGCTGGGCGATACGATCGCGAACTTTGAGCCTGCCGACACCAACCGCTATTACTATTTCCAGAAGCAGACTCCCATTTACACGGATAAGAACTGCACAACGCCTGCGACGGGCTCGCTGGCTGCCGAGGGCATCTATTACTACAAGGATGAGTTCGAGGCGCTGGGCGCAGACAGTAAGGCCGAATCCCGTATTGCCGTTATTGAGTTTACCGGCGGAGACGCCGCGAGCTTTGAGGGCGCCATCGTGCCCGACGCGAGCGGAAACCTGTCGTTTAGCAAGGGAACCGCGCGCCTGGCCTTTATTGACGAGCTCCACACCACCAAGGAGCGCGTGGGCGGTAACCCCACCGGCACTGCGGCCGACGTGCTCAATCCCAAGTGGAACAACACATCTGCCAAGTCGAACGCCACGGAGGTTGACGTTCGCCTGGGCAACAACGGCAAGATCAGCCTTAACGTGACGCCAACAACGGTGGATACCAAGGCCGGCTTTGGCCTGACCAAGGTGCTCGAGGGCCGCGATTGGACGGATGCGGATGAGTTTAAGTTTGAACTCTCAGCGACGTCCGAGAATGACGCCCCGATGCCCGCACCCGCGACCGCGACCGTGACCAATGCCGACCTGGACGACAAGGGCAAGGCGGCTGTCGACTTCGGTGAGATCACCTACAACAAGCCGGGTGAGTACACCTATGAGGTCCGTGAGGTCAAGGGCGGCGCCGGTGGCATCACCTACAGCGAGAACGTTGCCACGTTCAAGGTGACCGTGGCGGTTAAGGCCACAGGCGGGCTTAAGGCTGACGTTGAAAAGATCTCGGGCGAGGCCGAGTTCAAGAACACCTATAGCGCCAAGACGGAAACCCCGCTGACTCTTGAGGCAACCAAGAAGCTCACGGGGCGCTCGATGGCCGATGACGAATTTAAGTTTGCGCTGAGCTATGCGGGGCATGACGAGGTTCTGCTGGATGCAACCAACAAGGGCGGCAAGGTTGAGTTCGGTCCGCTGACGTATACGACCGAGTCGCTTGCCAAGCTGGTCGAGGAAGACAAGGCGTCGTTTGACGCTAGCTCAGACAAACCCACGTGGACCATTCGCTACATTGCTGCCGAGCAGACCGGCAAACTGCCTGCGGGCGTGAGCGCCACCGTGTCGGCAATTGACGCATGTGTAACCGTTGTCGACAACGGCGATGGTACCCTGACGGCGACGGCTGTCTACGGCGATGCCGGCAACGAGTTTGTGAACGCCTACACTGCCGCACCTGTCGAGGCATCGCTTGTGGGCAAGAAGAATCTGCAGGTTCCTGATGGCCTGACCCCGGCTGACATTGCCGGCAAGTTCACCTTTACCGTGACCGGTGAAGAGGGCGCACCCATGCCCGCGAACGCGAGCGTGACCAATGATGCCGAGGGCAAGGTCGACTTTGGCAAGATTACCTTTACGCTCGACGAACTTAACAAGGCTCTGGGCGAGAAGCCCGAGAAGCGCGAGCATACCTTTACCTACACCGTGACCGAGTCCGGCGAGGTCGCTGGCGTGACCAACGACGCCAAGCCTTCGCGTACGGTTTCTTTCACCGTGACCGATGATGGCGAGGGTAATCCGAGGGTGTCCCGCAAGCCGGATGGCAACGTAGCCTTTACGTTCACCAATACCTATAGCGTGACGCCTGTCGAGACGAGCGTCACCGACCAGATCACCGCGACCAAGTTTCTGACCGGCCGCGACATGGCTGAGGGTGAGTTCTCCTTCGAGCTCGTCGAGGGCGAGGGCGCCGAGGTCGTCGCCACCGGCAAGAATGCCGCCGACGGCAAGATCACGATGAGCGCCATCGAGTACACCAAGGCCGGAACGCACACCTACACGCTGCGCGAGGTCCCGGGCGGCGCCAGCAACGGGATCACTTACGACGGCAAGACCTACACCGTCGAGACCGTCGTCAAGGACAACGGCGACGGCACGCTCGGCGTAGAGCACAAGCTGAAGGGCGCCGACGAGGCGAAGTTCACCAACTCCTACAGGCCTGGCTCCAAGGACTCCAGCGTCACCGACCTGATCAAGGCGACCAAGTCACTGACCGGGCGCGACCTCAAGGCTGGCGAGTTCCGTTTCGAGCTCGTCGAGGGCACTAGCGTGGTCGCCACCGGCACCAACAATGCCGACGGCAAGATCATGATGGATCCCGTCACCTACACCGCGGCTGGCGAGCACACCTACACGCTGCGCGAGACCAAGGCCGGCGCCACCGAAAACGGCATTACTTACAGCACCGCTGAGTACACTATTGTGACCATCGTCAAGGACAACGGCGACGGCACCCTCAGCGTGGAGCATAAGCTGCAGAACGTCGAGAAGGCGACCTTTGAGAACGCCTATAACGTGCCGCCCAAGAGCTTCAGTGTTACTGATCAGATCACGGCGACCAAGGTCCTGACCGGCCGCGATCTCAAGGAAGGCGAGTTCTCCTTCGAGCTCGTCGAGGGCAACGATGTTGTCGCCACCGGCAAGAATGACGCTCGCGGCAAGATCAAGATGAGCCCCATCGAGTACACCGCTGCCGGCAAGCATGCCTACACGCTGTGCGAGGTCCCGGGCGACGCCAACAACGGCATCACCTACGACGGCAAGACCTACACCATTGAGACAACCATCACCGACAAGGGCGACGGCACGCTCGAGGCGAAGCATGTCCTGAAGGGCGACGACGAGGCGAAGTTCAACAACAGCTACAAGCCGAATCCTGACGAGTTCAGCGTCACCGACCAGATCACCGCGACCAAGGTTCTGACCGGACGCGACATGGCTGAGGGCGAGTTCTCCTTCGAGCTCGTCGAGGGCGAGGGCAAGGACGCCAAGGTCGTCGCCACCGGCACCAACAATGCCGAAGGCAAGATCACGATGAACGCCGTGAAGTACGACAAGCCCGGCAAGCACACCTACACGCTGCGCGAGGCCAAGGGCAACGCCGGCGGTATCACCTACAGCGATGCCAAGTTCACCATCGAGACCACCATCACCGATAACGGTGACGGCACTCTCAAGGCCGAGCATGTCCTGAAGGGCACCGAGCCCGCCGAGTTCAAGAACACCTACAGTGTGACCCCGATCGACACAGAGCTCGACTTTGGCCTGAGCAAGGCCATTGAAGGCCGAGAGTGGACTGAGGGGGACAAGTTCAGCTTTACCATCACCGCCCCCGAGGGCACCCCGCTGCCCGACCCCGCAACCGTGACCGTGAGCAAGAATGACGCGAAGGACGGCATCGCAGCCATCAAGTTCGGCAAGATCCACTACACGGCTGCCGGAACCTACAAGTACGAGATTCGCGAGAATGCAGGCAACGCGGTAGGCATGACGTATGACGGACATGTCGCGACCGCCGAAGTGACCGTGACTGATAACGGCAAGGGCGTCCTGACCGCCAACGTTACCAAGAAGGAAAACGGCCGCTTCACCAACACGTACCGCTCTGAGCTCGATTACGCCGCGGCCGGCGGTCTTAAGCTCAGCAAGACCCTCTCCGGACGTCCCATGACCGAGGGCCAGTTTACCTTTACCGTGACGCCCGCCGACGCAGCTTCTGCCAACGCGCTCGGCCTGCACGAGGGCGCCAACGTGTACAAGTCCCCTGCGACGGCAGAGGCAACGGTCGGCCTGATTGACATCCTGGCGGGTCATGAGGTCAAGTTTACGCAGGCTGACGCAGGTAAGACCTTTACGTACACCGTGGCCGAGAAGAATGACGGCCAGCCCGGTTACACCTACGACGAGGCCGTGCGCACCGTGACGATCGCTATCGCCGACGATGGCGCTGGTACGCTCACTGCCACCACGACCGTTACTGGCAACCCCGACAAGGGAACGCTGGTAACCGAGTACAAGACTGGTGCCGCTACGGTCGAGAGCGCCGTGGTTCCGTTCCGCAACAGCTATAGCGCCACGACCGATGCACCTGGTGGTGCCGTTGCTCAGGTCGTTGCCACCAAGACCCTGACCGGTCGTCCGCTGGCCGACGGCGAGTTCTACTTTGGCATCGCCTATGCGGGCGAGAAGGAAGCCATCGAGGGTACGTGCGTTACCAACGTTAACGGCCAGGTGAGCTTTGGCGCTCTGCATTACACGACCGAGATGCTCGCCGATCTGGTAAACGCCAAGCGCGCCATCCGTACCGACACGGATGCGAATCTTGCGTGGACTGTCAACTACACGGCGTTTGAGTACACGTCCCCGCTCGCAGCAAAGGGTATTACTGCCGCGAAGTCGAGCTTTAGCTTTAAGGTCATCGTCGTCGACAACGGCGACGGTACCCTGACGGCAAAGCCTGACTACGGTGGCGTCGAGCCCGTGTTCGAGAACGTCTACGGCACCGATGCCGCTGATGCCGCGCTCGCTGGCACCAAGAAGCTCCAGGCTGACGAGGGCCTGACCCCGGGCGATATCACGGGCAAGTTCACCTTCACCGTGACTGCCGACGAGGCTGGTGCCCCGATGCCCGAGCACACAACCGTGACCAACGACGCGGCCGGCAACGTGGACTTTGGCAAGATCCACTTTACGCTCGACGACCTCAACCGCGCCCTGGGCGTGACGGACGATGCGACCGATAAGGCCGAGGCAGACGAAGCTGACGAGGCTGAGGCCGACGAGGCAGAGGCTGAAGAGGCCGACGCCGACGCTGATGCCAACGCCGACGAGCCCAGCGACGAGTCCGAGCCCGCAGATCCCGCTGCCCCGCGCTCGCACACCTTTACCTACACGGTGGCCGAGTCCGGTAGCGCCCCTGGCGTGACCAACGACGCCAGCGCCACGCGCAAGGTTTCCTACACCGTGACTGACGACGGTGCCGGACACCTGAGGGTCGTGCGCAACGGCGACGACGGTGCGGCCTTCACATTCACCAACACCTACAGCGTGACGCCCACCGATTCTTCCGTGACCGATCAGGTCAAGACGGTCAAGCGTCTGACCGGACGCGACCTTGCAGCTGGCGAGTTCACGTTTGATCTGCTCGAGGACGGCGTGACTGTCGCTAGTGGCACCAACGACGCCAACGGCACCGTTACGCTGAGCCCGATCCGCTACGAGGCGCCCGGCACGCACACGTACATGCTGCGCGAGGCTTGCCCCAACGCGCTCGGCCTGTACAAGGGCGTCACCTATGACAGCGCGACCTACACCGTCGTGACCACCGTCTCCGACAATGGTGACGGCACGCTGACCGCGACGCACAAGCTCGAGGGAACCACTGAGTCGGCTGGCTTTACCAACAAGTATCACGCCATGCCCACGCAGGTTTCCATCGGTGCCGTCAAGGTGCTCGAGGGACGCGAGCTCAAGAAGGACGAGTTTAGCTTTAAGCTCGTTGGCGAGGACATCGAGTCTACGGTTACCAACGATGCCGACGGCAAGATCAACTTCGACAAGTTCGAGTACGACGAGCCCGGTACGTACGTCTACACCATCAGCGAGGTCAAGGGCGACGAGGCCGGTATGACCTACGACAAGTCCGTCTTTACCGCGACCGTCAACGTGGTCGACGACGGCGAGGGCAACCTCAAGGCGAACGTTGCCTTTACCAAGGGCGACAAGAGCGTCGAGGGTATCGTGTTCAACAACACGTACAAGAAGCCCGAGACGCCCGTGCCGACGCCCGATCCCGGCACGCCCAAGACCGTGACGAACATCGTCAAGACGGTCAAGGGTTTCCTGCCCACCACGGGTGACCAGCAGGCCGCTGCACTGCTCATGGCATTCGTCATTGCCATGGCCGGCGTCGGAGCCCTGGTCTGGGGTATCCGTAAGCGCTAGGCACGCTGGTAGTGCCCGGGGCCAAAAGGCCCCGGGCGGCCGGCGGGGAGCCAGAACATAGCCCCCACCCCCACCCCCAGCCGCCACGGAGGTATCTCCCTCCTCCGTGGCGGCGCTTTGGTGCGTAGGCGAGAAGGGTTCGCCACGAAACCGGCTCATCTACTACGTTTAGCCCCTTACCCCCAACCGTGCCAAAAAACGCGAAAACAAAACCGCAGGTAGACAGCTTGTCGATTTTCGAAAAAGCCGACTATGGTTGACCCCTGCGGCTTAAACGTAGTAGATAGGCCCTTTTCGTGGCGCAGCACTACTGCATCCCAAATTGGCACCCCGAGCCCTCGTGAGTTGCCAACAAGCTGTTCGCCCAGCGCTTTATCCGCGCGGCATTTGGAGAATAGCACCACCGCAAAACCCGCGAGTAGCGCTTACTTTGCTATATCTCACTATACTTTGCTATATCTTGCTATATCTTGCTATATCTTGAGCAAAGGTGGCTCACATGCAAACAAACCCTT
>OLOP01002182.1_pt1 | contig 11304 bp, 10 predicted proteins | sample 1672381 | NCBI WGS metagenome assembly OLOP01 (sample SAMEA3136678, study PRJEB25190) | human gut metagenome | biome: human gut; feature: human-associated habitat; material: faeces | place: Austria | collected 2013 | reverse complement strand
TTGGGAATTTAAAGAAGAAAATCCCTATTGCTGATTTATCAGAATACATAGCAAGGCATTAATTAATTGAGAGTTTATATACTCCCATAATATTGGTTTATTTTGTCGTGTAAATAATCAATATAAAGTATAAGGTGTCTTGTTATGTGACACCTTTTTTGGTGCCTTTCATTAAAAGAAAAGGAGGAAAAATTATGAGTAATGAAAGGATGATTGCAGCAGTTTATATTCGTGTTTCAACAGAGGATCAGGCACGAGAAGGATTTTCTTTAGGAGAACAAAAAGAAAAGTTATTACAACTCTGTGCATTTAAAGGTTATGAAGTATTTAAGGTTTATGAAGATGCAGGAATATCTGCAAAAGATATGGAACATAGACCAGCATTTCAAGAGATGCTACAAGATATGAGGGACGGAAAAATTAATTATATTGTAGCCTACAAACTAGATAGAGTTACTCGTTCAGTTCGTGATTTAGAAGATTTAATATCTCAGTTAGAAAAATATAATTGTTATTTAGTTTGTGATAGAGATGATGTTAATACTTCTACTGCTAACGGAAGATTTTTTGTAAGAATGCTAACAGTATTATCACAGTTAGAAATTGAAATTGTATCGGAAAGAACTAAATTTGGACTTAATGGAGCAATTAAGTCAAGTCACCTGCCAGGTCCTGCCCCACTAGGATATAAGAAAGATGGTAATAAAAAAACTATTGTTGATGAAACAACTAAACCTGTTATTGAAAGAATATTTAAGTTGTATTTGGAAGGCAAAAGTTTTCAGCAAATATCAAATATCTTTAATAAAGAAAAATTATTAAATCCAAAAAAATGGAAGGACACGACTATTCAAAAAATAATTGATAACAAAATCTATATGGGAGATTATGAGCAATATAAAAGAATTGCTAAAAAAGAAAACAAAGAACCTGTTATTTATATGAATGTTGTAGAACCAATAATATCACGTGCAATGTGGGAAGAATGTCAAAGACAAAAAGAAGTTAATCAAAGAACTTATACTAGAGATAGAGTTTATTTATTCTTTCAAAAGATTAAATGCCATACTTGTGGAAGAATAATGAAATGTAAAGGTTCTGGTGGTAAGAAGAAAAAGTATATGTATTACAATTGTGAGAAATGCCATTTAAATTATCGTGAAGATAAAATAGAAGAATGTTTAATGCAATTTATATATGATTTAGTTGAATATGATATGGCAGTTAAAAAGTATTTTTTACCTATTCTAGCAGACCATAAGCCTACAAAAACTGATGATATAGATAAAGAGATTAATGGGTTAATAAAACAAAAAGAACGTATTAAAAAAGCATATATGAGTGGTATTGTTGAGATGGAAGATTTTTCAGAAGATTACAAACTTATTGAAGAAAAATTAGAAATTTTAGAACAAAAGAAATCAGAACTATTAAATCTAGATAATATAACTTTTACCCCACAACAATTAATGGCAGATAGAGATATTGAACGAGAAACTATGATAAGATTAGACACTTTAAATGATGTTGTTAAAACAAATTGGGAAAGCAAAACCAAAGATGAAAAACAAGAATTTATATCAAAATTTATTGAGTCAGTTATTTTAACAAAAGATAAAAACAATGAACTTCATATAGAGAAAATTAATTTTAGAAAGAGTTATATTAATAACCTAATGAGGTTTTTAGATAAAGGAATATTAGATGTATTAGTACCGGTTGAGATAAATGGTAAAGAAGAATTTATTATTGGTAGTCCAAATATTTCTAATGAGCAAGTACAGGAATATTTAGATAGATTAAATGAATTTTATGAAACAAAAATGTATCAACTTTATGAAAGAGTTGATGAAGATACAGGTAATATTATTGGTGAATTCACACCTAAAAAAGACGAAAAAATTATAAGAATAGTGCCTATTTCACCTACTGAAATAAAAACAAAATCAATTATAAATAAAGAAGATATTGAAACAAAATATGGAATTGTTACTTACAATCCTAACAAACCAAACACGAAAGGAAATGATTAAATTATGGAATTAAAATATATAAAAACTGGTGATTATGAATTACCAAATCTAACTCTAAAAGATAATAAAAAAGAAACAATTAATAAGTATGGAATGTTAAGACTTGATTATTTAAAAGCACATAAAAAAGCACTTTACACTACACTTTTAATGAAAGATGAACTTACTAATCATCTTATTTCAGTAAGTAAAGATGCAGAAAATTTATTAAATAATTTGATGGAAAGTTATAAAAAATCAGATGAAAAACTATCTGAAAACAGTAAAAAAATAAATCAACTTAAATGGGTAAAATTAATGAATAATTATAAAATTACAGCTGAAGAAATCATATTAAATGAATTAATTTATACTGAAAATGTGTGAGTACGTACTCACATATTGTGTCTGGCAAGCACTGAATTTGTACTCCCATACAAATTCTATATGGGAATTCCCATACCCTTAAATTTTTAGAAAGGAGATTTCAAATTATGAGAATAAGAAATAATAAAGTTAATGTATTTTTAAGTGATGATGAGAAGTTTATTTTAAAAAGAGATTCTTCAAAATTAAATTTATCTCAGTCTGAATATATTAGAAATTTAATTATAGGATATGAGATTAAATTTCCAGAAGTTAAAGAAGAACCAAAGCCTAAAAAAGAAGAATATATTATAGAAAATATTGTTAAAGCACTAGAAGAAAATATTAATTGCTTAATCAAAGTAAAAAATAAATTTCATCATCTTGGATATTTTGAAGATGAACAGGCAATTGGAACTAAAATCGAATTTTTAAAGACACAAAATAATACGCTAAAAAAATATATACCTCATATTGAAAATTATAAAGACAATGCCAACTAAGCATTGTCTTTTAATAATAATTTATGGTTATCAAAGTGATAAAACTTATTACATATTTCATTTATTTTTTCATTATGTGTAGCAATTATTAATGTTTTATCTTTAAAGTGTTTTAATATAAAATCCACTACAATTTCTTCAGTATGTTTATCTAAATTAGATGTAGGCTCATCTAAAATATAAACATCTTTTTCCATTAGATAACTTCTTAAAATATTTATTCTTCTTTTTTGACCAGTTGAAAGTTTTAATCCTTTTTCACCAACTATGGTATATATTCCATCTTCAAACATTAGAATTTCATCTAGTTCTAATTCTTTTAAATAATTTATTATTTTTTCATCTGAAATACTCTTATCTAAACATAAATTTTCTTTTATAGTCATATTAAATAATTCTATTTCTTGACTTACAACTCCTATGTCAAGTCTATAATCTCTCATATTATTTTCATCTATTTTAGCATTTCCTTTATAAGTAGTTATATTTCCTAAAATCAAGTTGATTATAGATGTTTTTCCTTGACCAGACTTCCCAGTTATTGAAATTTTATCTTTATTTTTTATTACCATATTATCAACTTTAATATTAAAATTAGATTCTTTATATTTTAAATCTATATTTGATAATTCTATTTTATTAAAATTAGTTAATAATTCCCTTTCATCTAATTTACTAAATAATTGAATACATTTTTTCTTTAATGCTTTTAATTCAAATCCACTAACAATTGTTCCAGATAATTCATCAAATATAAATCCCATTTCTAAATAAATAGATATATAAAATGTAATTATTCCTAGTGTATCAATTCCATTAGATAAATCTATAACTGCCTTTATAATTGCTAATGCAAATGGTATCACTATTAAAATGTTTCTTATTAATTCTTCTAATGAATAGCATTTAACATACTTGTTTTGTTTTTTATAACATTCGTTTCCTTCTTTTGATATAATTTTTTCAAAATATTTGTTATCATTTAATGCTTTAACAGTTCTAATATTACTAATAAAGTCTTGATATACAGATGAATACTCATATTCTTTATCATATAAATCTTCAACATGTTTATTTGATTTTTTTAATATGTATACACTTATCATAACACATAAAATACTTAATACTAACGATGTTACAAATAAAATTTTTGATTGTTGAAATACAGTAAGAAAGAAAAATCCAAAAGATAATAATATTCCTATATATTCTGCACTAAGAATATTTTTAACTAACTCAGATATCTTTTCTATTATATTCTCTAAATATCCTGTTTGGTACTTAGATAAAGTTTCTACAGGCACTTTAGTTAATTTTTTGTAGTATTCTAAATATTGAACATTAGAGTAATCATATAAATAATTATCCATAACTTTTCTCTCTAAATATAACACAAAACATCTAACTGATTTAGAAGCAATAAATATCGAAGCAACAATTACTGCTTTTTCAATAGTAAAAGGCATTGTTAAAAAAAGAGCAAAAGTATAAGGAATAACGTAGTAAATAAAATCTAAAAAGGCCTCAATAAACAAGCATAAAGCAACTTTTTTCCTGTCTAATAATCCAAATATAAAATTAATGTTGTTTTTTTTCATCTTAATCTACTCCACATATTATTTTCTTACAAATAAATTATACTATATTTAGACATTTTTTTCTATACTCCCTTGAAAATATCTAATAAAATGATATAATAAATCTATCAGAGAGATTTAATCAAATCTTATAGTCTTAATTTCGTAAACGTGTATAGTTAAGGCTCCATTTGAAATCAGCTTACGGACTTAAAAGTTCGTAAGTTTTTATTTTTATATAATAGTCTTCAAAAAAGAGGAAAAATTATAAAAACGATAAAGACAATATCATCTCAACGTTGTCTTTATCATTTAATTATTATCTGTTAATTTATTAAACAAATCTTTAAATATTTCATTTGCATTTAAATAATTAACGAATTTTATACTATGTCTGTTTTCGGTTAGTTTAAAAGTATTATCAGTATTTATAAGTGGACAACTAACTTCCATTGTATTAAACCAATTTTTATTTATCATATATGCTATTACACTAATATCCCATAGTGGCCATCTTTTAGTAGGACCATAGGCTCTATTATAAAATCTATAGCATAAATAATCGCATAATTCGTTCTTGCCTTTTAATTCACTTTCTAATTCGTATATTGATGTCATTAGATTCGATGTTATAGGAGAACAAGGCATAACAGTAAGTTTAACTTTTGATTCAAAAACTACTTTTACCGCTTCTACATCTTGATCAAAATTGAAATCTTTATTAGTACCAAATAAAAAGTTACTTCCTAACCATACAATTTCTATCTTATCAACAATATCTGGGTTAGATTTTAATGCTAATGCTATATTTGTTAAACACCCTATTGCTAATATATATGTTTTTTTATTTTTGTTAGCAATTTCAATTATTTTATTAACTGCTGAATTTCTTTCATTATATCCATTTTTTAAATAATCACGGGAACCTTTATATATAATAGATTTATCTTTTAGACCTAATAAATCAAATACTTTACATGCTTCATTGTAACTGGCATCTATAGAATCAGAAACTGTTCCTTGCCATTTTTCATGTCTAAAAGGTGCTATTGTTATAGCATCAATGTTGAATATTTCTTTGCTTTTTAGTAAGTAAGATAATGCGAATTGGTCATCTGCTTCATTATATGTATCTGTATCCAAAATTACATTATATTTATTTTTTTCACAGATTAAACTATATATTTCTTTCCATCCATTTACTATTGGAATATTTAAACTATAATTCTCATTATATCTTGTTTTCATTAAAAAACATTCTATTCCTGCGTTTAATATGTATTTACATTTATCTGCTTCATCATCAAACATAATATCAATACTATTTTCAATACACTCTGGACTTTTATCTCTGTTTTTTGTAAATACTAATTTATCATATTTTATACCTTTTTCATTTAACCAATTTATAGTTACTAATTCATGATTTTTAAAAAAATGATTTGATCTATGTGTTATTAAAAATATCTCGTTTTCTTCATATAATTTATTAATATATTCCTTAGCATCTTCTATTAAATCGAATTTTTCAGCCATTCTATCCATATTATTGCAGATAAAATCTTCTATTTCTTCTGAGCTCCAATCAAACATTCCTTCAGTAATGTGTTTAGCTTTTTTATTTATAATTCCTTTATTTCTTTTATTTTTATCTTCTTTTTCAAATTCTTCTAAAAATGTTTTATCTAAATCTGCTATTACATTATCAATATCTATTCCAATTCTCATATAACAACCTCCAATATAAAATAAAGTTTTAATCTATAAAAATTATACATTATATTACAATTTTTTTCCATACTCACTTGAAAATATTTAGAGAAATGATATAATGAATTTATCAGAGAGATTTAATCAAATCTTATAGTCTTAATTTCGCATACGTGTATAGTTAAGGCTCCATTGAAATCAACTTATGGACTGAAAAGTTCGTAAGTTTTTTTATAATAAATAATATCAAAAAAGAGGAAAAATTATCAAAATAATTTAATCCTCTTTTTTTGAATATGGGAATGAAATCTATGTCTAGCCAGCACTGAATTTGTACTCCTGCACAAATTCTTATATGGGAATTTACAAATCTTTTTATAAATTTTCTTTTATTTCTGGAAACAAGTCATACAAATTATATCCTAATAAATTATCAAAATATTCTTTTAATTTATATGTTTCTTTTATATGATAATGCGTATTTTTATATACTCCGTGCCTTAAAAGTAAGTCCATCATTCTTTTATCTACTGTATATATTTTGTCAGTACACATCAAATCACATAAATTAATTATTTTTTCATAAATTGTATATTCTTTTTTTATATATTCTTTTATAAACTGATAGTTTTGATTACTTGAATCAGTATAATCTCTATCATTTGCTAAACAGTTGATATCATTATTTAAAAAAGAATGTTTTATACATATACTTGCATAATCTTCATCATAGCCTAAAGACTTAATATAATTATAACCATTTATAGCATGAGGTATTACTCCATCATCACTATTCAATCCATACTTTTTACCGATATCATGTATATATCCTAATGTCTTTGCAAAATCACTATCCAAATTTATATTACTTGCTATAACACCTGCTACATAACCTACGTTTTTAGAATGCTTTATCCATTTATCACTTGAAGTTTTACCAATATTTTCATTTAACAAATCTAAAGCCTCTTTGCTTGTTAATTTCATTTTTATTCTCCTAACTTTAAAAATAAATCCTCATATATTTTATTTCTATCTAATTTAGAAACAAAGGTAATATTATGTCTATTATTTGTTGTTTCATAAGAAGTATCTTCTCTCACATTCGGACAGCTTATTCGTTTTGTTTCAAACCAATTTTTATTTATCATATAAGCTATTACTGATATATCCCATATTACTCTTGATTCTTGTATTCCGTGATATCCATCATTATAAAATCTTTCAATTAAATAATTACATAATTCTGATTTGTTTTTTAAATATTTTTTTAAGGTATTAATATCAATTCTTAATTCTGAAACAATATTTTTACAAGGAAGTATAGTTAACTTCACTTCTGATTCAAATACTATTTTTACAGCTTCAACATCTTGTCTAAAATTATATTCAAGGTTATCTTTATAGCCTAGTTCATTGCCACCTAACCAAATAATTTCTATTTTATTTACTATTTTTGGTTCTTTTTTGATTGCTAAAGCAATATTAGTAATAGCTCCAATTCCTAATATATAAGTTTTATTATTTTTTAAAGCAATTTCTATAATTTTATTTACAGCATCATTTGTTTCATCATAACCATTTTGAATGTAATCCATTGAACCCTTAAATACTTTATTATTCGTTTTAAAATTCAACCAATTGCATATTTTTAAAATTTCATTATAACTTAATTCTTGTCCATCTTTTACTTTTACATTTCTTTTTGTATGAGAATATGGTGCAACTGTTATTGCCTCAATATTAAATAAGTCTTTTGATTTTATTAAATATGATAATGCAAATTGGTCATCACATTCATTATAAGTATCAGTATCTAATATAACATTTACTTTTTTTCTTTTATAATTTGAAATAACATTATCTATATCTATTCCTATATTCATGTATATCCTCCAAACTTTTACAAATTTCAAACTATAAAAATTATACTATATAGAACTAATTTTTTCTATACATTCATTGCAATTTAATAACAATTAATATATATTTTACAAATGCTTTATCTGCATTTTCATCATATCCTAATTTATTATATAATTTATGTGCTTCTTTTCTTTGAACTCTGCCAAACAATCCAATACAGCCAATATCTTCATGATTTTTTGTAATTGTTCTAAATTTTTTTTGTATTTAAGCTATTATATGCTAAGGGAACATATCTACTAAAACATAACATAATATTTTTATACAAATAATTTTGCTTTATATAATCTAAACTACTTCTATACCATTTATATTTAGAGAATAATAATAACAATATAGTATTTACAAGTTGAGATATTATTGTTGCTACATATACTCCAACTTCATTATATCCTAATTTTATACTTATATAATCTCCTGCTATATTTATTAAAGACGAAATAACTATTGCATGTGCATTACTTATACAAGATTGAATAGTATTAATTGCCCAATTTAAAGTAATAAAAGAAGAAAATACAATTATTGCAGTTTTTCCTATAGTGTTTTATCTATATTATAGTTTTGCTTAAAAAATATACTAACAGAAATAAATTAGTAGATTGATGATTAAATAAACAAGATGACAACTAGCTGTTTCTAAAGTTTCAAAACATCAACTTTATATCATCTACAAATGTTAAGTTTTTACTATAGTAACATATTTCGACATATTTTAAAATACTTATATGAGCTTTTGTTTTATTTTGTAAAATTTAATGAAAAAAATAAAATGTTATGTTATAATCAAAGCTGTTATACATTATTTGATAAATTTAAGATATATATAAGTGAAATTATGGCTATATTATTCCAAAATATGATAATGAAGAATTTATGGCAGAAGAAAGTTATTTGGAAATTTAATAAAATATAATGAAGGTAAAAAGTTATAAAGGTGTAATAATATGAATTATTCAAATGAGTTTAAAAAGAGAATTCAAAAAAGAATGGAACATGAAACAACAGATAAAATATACAATGAATTAATAACTGAGTATTATGAAAAGTTTATTACAATGGAGATTTTGGAGGGCTGGAAAAATCAACTGCTAAAATCAAAATTTAAGTTGCAAATTCAAGAAAAAATGAAATTTACGCCAATAGAAAAAATATATGAAGAATTAAATAGTCTTTATTATAAAGATTTTATAACACTAACACAATTAAAAAAATGGAAGGAACAATTTATAAAAAGAAAAATAAAGAATAAAGTTCAGCGCACTATGTCAAGGAATTCAAGCAAGGTCGAAGATATATATGATGAGATTAATGCTAAACATTATACAGGTTTTATTTCTAAAGAAGAATTAAAGAATTGGCAAAAAGAGGTTCAAGATTCTAAACAAATAAGAATATATACACAAAATGGAAGATATAAAGAAGCGGAAATATTAGCTAAGAAATATCCTGATATTGATATAATACAAGCGCAACTAATAACAATATATTTAAAACAGAAAAATTACGAGGAAATAGAAAATATTGCATCAAGATTTCCTAATAATGCAAATATACAATCAAGGTTGATAACAGCTTATATAGAATTAGAAAATTATACAAATATAGAAAAAGTTGTAAAAAGATTTTCAGAAAATAAAGTGACACAAAATCAGTATGAAACTTTGCAATCTCAGCTAATGACAGCATATATTAAAACTGGAAGATATAAAGAGGCAATAAATATTGCAAAAAAATACCCAGATAATGTCATATTTCAATCAAAGGTTGTTCAAGTATTGATAATTATATCAGATTATAAAAGAGGTGAGGAAATTGCGAAGAGATTTCCAGACAATATAATTATGCAATCACAATTAATGAGTATTTATATTAAAACTGAGAAATATAATGAAGCAGAAGATATTGCTAAAAAACATCCAGATAATATAATAATAAAATCTAAATTAATGGATGTTTATATTAAAAAGAAAGAATATGATGAGGCTATAAAGCTTGGAGAAAATGATAAAAGTGAGGTAATACAGTCAAATTTAATTTCTGTATATTTATTGCAAGAAAAATACAATAAGGTAGAGGAGATAGCAAAAAAATTTGATTGTGCTGAAATTCAGTCACAGTTGGTTACAGCTTATATTAATCAAAGGCTATATGATAAGGCTCAAATGGTAATTAACAAATATCCTAAATTTCCTATAATGCAGTCTCAATTAATTTCTATTTATATAGAGAAGTGGAAAGAATCTGCAAAAGAGAAAATGTTGGATGAGGCTGAACAAAAGGCAAAGGAGTTTTCTGAATATTTACCAATACAGTCACAATTAATTACTATTTATATGTTAAAAGGGGAGTATGATAAGGCAGAAAAGTTAGCTAAAAGATTTCCCAATTATGCTCCTATACAATCACAGTTAGTTACAATATATATTAAAAAATGGAAAGATGAAGAAGCGGTTAAAATTGCTGATAACTTTAAATGGTATGAACCTATACAAGAACAATTATTTGAACTTTATATGAATCAAAATAATTTCAAAAAGGCTAAAGAAATTGCAGATTTTATGCCCCATAGCAGAATTATAAAAAATAAATTTTTAAGTTTTAGAAATATAACTGGGGGAGATAAGTTGGCTGATGATGATTTTGATAGATGATTTTAGGGCGGGAATTTTTTCTTGCCTTTTTACTTGAATTTTTATTAAATAAAGGTTATAATATAAAGGTAGTTGCGGGTATAGTTTAGTGGTAGAATCCCATGCTTCCGACCTGGTTGCGCGAGTTCGATTCTCGCTACCCGCTCCATTTGAAATCAACTTACGGACTTAAAAGTTCGTAAGTTTTTATTTTATATAAAACTTAAAAGTTCTCTTATCACAGAAAGGAGGACTTTTTTCATGCTTGAATTTAAAGTAATTGAAAATTTAAAACCTAATAAAGATTTAACTGACATCTTAAAAAACTTTAAATATACAGTTAAATTAGGACAAATTAAAACTATCTTGCACACCAATCTACAAGTAATAATACCTACTGAATACCAAATTACATATCCTACTACTTTTACAATACTTGAATACAAAGTTAATGAAATATCAAATAAGCCATTTTATATTAAAGAACATAATCAAAAGTACAATATTAAAGAAATTACACAATTTTTAAAAAAGTTTTAATTTTAGACTATACATTTTGCTTATTTGTGAGGAAACA
>OLOP01002181.1_pt1 | contig 11316 bp, 10 predicted proteins | sample 1672381 | NCBI WGS metagenome assembly OLOP01 (sample SAMEA3136678, study PRJEB25190) | human gut metagenome | biome: human gut; feature: human-associated habitat; material: faeces | place: Austria | collected 2013 | reverse complement strand
CACTTACAAGGTTACATACCAAGACGGTCAAGAGGCGACAAGAGAGGTGATAAGCTCACAGTTACTTCTCTGGATGGACAGTATAATTATTTCAGGTTATATGAAATTCAGCAATATGACGAATAAAATTTTCCCCCTTTCTTTTTTACAGGCGATGTGCTATACTTGTAAAGCGCACCACATATAGGCGTAAATATGGGACAAACCAATATTTTATACTATATCTTGTATATTGGAGTGAAAAGGTATGATTTATGTAATAAAGAAAGACGGAACAAAGGAAGAATTTAATTCTAAAAAGATCGTAGCAGCTGTGAATAAGTCAGCGGCCAGGATTTTATACACTTTTTCTGAGGAAGAGCAGGATTTTATCTGCAAGTTTGCCGAGGAGCATGCAGCTTCCCTGGGAAAAAATGAGATTCAGATCCAGGAGATGCACAACATAGTAGAGGGTGCCCTGGAGAGAGTAAACCCGGCTGTAGCTAAGAGCTATCGTGATTACAGAAACTATAAACTTGACTTCATTCATATGATGGATGATGTGTATACCAAAAGCCAGTCCATCCGTTATATTGGGGACAAGAGCAATGCTAATACGGACAGTGCTCTGGTTGCAACGAAGCGAAGTCTGATTTTCAATGAACTGAATAAGAATCTGTACCAGAAGTTCTTTATGAACACCGAGGAACTGCAGGCCTGTCGGGACGGCTACATTTACGTCCACGATATGTCGGCGCGCCGCGATACCATGAACTGCTGCCTGTTTGATGTAGCGAGTGTCCTCAAGGACGGCTTTGAGATGGGCAATCTGTGGTACAACGAGCCGAAAACACTTAATGTTGCATTTGACGTAATCGGCGATATCGTGCTGTCTGCGGCGAGCCAGCAGTACGGCGGCTTTACCGTGCCGTCGGTCGATCTGCTGCTCGAGCCGTATGCCGAGCGCAGCTACAAAATGCTGACCGAGAAGTATACTCGTCTGGGTCTGGATGCTGATACGGTCGAGAAGGAAGTTATGGCGGACATTCTCAACGACTTTGAGCAGGGCTTCCAGGGCTGGGAATACAAGTTCAACACGGTAGCATCCAGCCGCGGCGACTATCCGTTCATCACCATGACGATGGGCACCGGCACGGGCCGCTTCGCAAAGCTGGCCTCCATCACCATGCTGAACGTGCGCCGCAAGGGGCAGGGTAAAAAGGGCCAGAAGAAGCCCGTACTGTTCCCGAAGATCGTATTCCTGTATGATGAGAACCTGCACGGTCCCGGTAAGCCGCTCGAGGATGTATTTGAAGCCGGTATCCTGTGCTCGTCCCGCGCGATGTACCCGGACTGGCTTTCGCTCACCGGCGAGGGTTATGTGCCGAGTATGTACAAAAAGTACGGCGCGATTGTCAGCCCGATGGGCTGCCGTGCGTTCCTGTCTCCGTGGTTCGAGCGCGGCGGCATGAAGCCTGCGGACGAGAACGACAAGCCGGTATTTGTCGGCCGTTGGAACATTGGTGCGGTATCGCTGCACCTGCCGATGATCTACGCCAAGGCTCAGCAGGAGAGCCGTCCGTTCCGCGAGGTGCTGGACTACTATCTGGAGCTTATCCGCAAGCTACATATCCGCACCTATGCGTACCTGGGGGAGATGCGTGCATCTACCAATCCGCTGGCGTACTGCGAGGGCGGTTTCTACGGCGGACATCTCAAGCCGTCGGACAAGATCAAGCCGATCATGAAAACCGCTACCGCGTCGTTCGGCATTACTGCACTTAACGAGCTGCAGGAGTTGTACAACGGCAAATCGCTTGCCGAGGATGGCCAGTTTGCCCTCGAAACACTGCAGTATATCAACGATAAGGTCGAGCAGTTCAAGAATGAGGACGGCAATTTGTATGCTATCTACGGTACACCGGCAGAGAGTCTGTGCGGTTTGCAGGTCGAGCAGTTCCGCAAGAAATACGGCATCATCGAGGGTGTTTCCGATCGTCCGTATGTCTCCAACAGCTTCCACTGCCACGTTACCGAGGACCTGACACCGATTCAGAAGCAGGATCTTGAGGGGCGTTTCTGGAATCTGTGCAACGGCGGCAAGATCCAGTATGTCAAGTACCCGATTGACTACAACCATGAGGCGATTCGCTCTCTGGTGCGCCGCGCCATGGCAAAGGGCTTCTATGAGGGTGTCAATCTTTCACTCGCGTACTGCGATGACTGCGGTCATGAGGAGCTTTCCATGGACGTCTGCCCGAAGTGCGGCAGCCGCAACCTTACCAAAATCGAGAGAATGAACGGCTATCTTTCCTACTCTCGCGTGAAGGGCGATACGCGCCTGAACGATGCCAAGATGGCCGAAATTGCTGAAAGAAAGAGTATGTAACACGAATGCAGTATCACAATATAACCAAGGACGATATGCTCAACGGCGATGGCCTGCGCGTTGTGCTGTGGGTGGCCGGCTGCGGACACGCCTGTCCCGGCTGTCACAACCCCATCACATGGGACGCGGAAGGCGGTCTGCTGTTTGATCAGGCAGCAAAGGCTGAGCTGTTCACCGAGCTTGGCAAGGACTATATCTCCGGCATCACATTTTCCGGCGGTGATCCGCTTTTCCCCGGCAACCGCGAGGAGATCAGTGAGCTGTGCCGCGAGATTCGGCAAAAGTTTCCGGATAAGACCATCTGGCTGTATACCGGCTACCGTTGGGAGGAAATCAAGTGGCTGCCGTTTCTTGATCAGATTGACGTGCTGATCGACGGTCGTTTTGTACAGGCGCAGGCCGATCCGCAGCTTCACTGGCGCGGCAGTGCCAACCAGCGCGTGATTGATGTTCCGCGCACGCTTGCGGCTAACAGTATCGTCCTGCATGACGATAAGTAAAAAGGAGTGCTGAATTATGCAACAGATTGCACAGTTTTTCAAGGTATCCGAGGAACAGTTTGTCCGTGACTGGTGCGCGGCTACCCGCCGTAGCGCGGATGAGGCTAAGAAGGTCTATCAGAACATCCGGCTGCCGCGCCGCGCGACCAAGGGCTCTGCCGGCTATGATTTTTTTGCGCCGGAAAGCTTTACGCTTGTTCCGCACGAGACCATCCTTATTCCGACCGGTATCCGCGTTATGATCGAGGACGGCTGGGTGCTGAGCCTGTACCCGCGTTCCGGTCTGGGCTTCCGTCACCGTCTGCAGCTTGACAATACGGTCGGCATTATCGACAGCGACTACTTTGAGGCTAAAAATGAAGGACACATTCTCATTAAGATGACCAGCGACGATCACAAGGGCAAAACCCTATCGGTTGCCGCAGGCGACGGCTTTGCACAGGGTATTTTCCTGCCGTTCGGTATCACCGTGGACGATGAGGCTGACGGTGAACGCACCGGTGGCTTCGGCAGCACGACTGAAAAGAAGTAACAATTCCATAAACAGCCAAAAGCGCATTCACAGAGATTTATCTGCGAATGCGCTTTTTCTTATGCCCTGTTTACATGAAACAGGCAGCACAGGATCCCGCGTAAGCACTTGGGACTTTTCCATACAACAACCTTCATCATGCCTTACCCTCCTTCAGCACTGCAGCAGGAACAGCCCTGCCGCGATCACTGCCAGTGCAATCAGCCACACCGGCAGACAGGATGGGAGCAGACTGCCTAGCAGCAAGCCTGTTCCAAACATAAATACGGCAAGACCGATCGCCTGACCACGGCAGAACATAGCGCATCACGCTCCTGTTACCAGTATAAGCAGCTCGGATAGAAAATGTGACAGCAAAGCGAAACCGATCTGCTCATATTTTACGCAAGCGCTTCATATGGTAATGCAGGAGCAGCGGTGAAACCAAAGGAGGCAGCATCAATGGAACTGAATCAAACAAGCATCTGCTACTACGAAAAGAAATTAGCGCATATCTCTGCGGCGACAGAGAGTGCGGATTCGATTGTGCCGGACACGTTTCCGGATATCGGACGAATCGTGTGCGCGTATGGTACGGCGGTCATCAAGGACCAGACTCCACAGAATGACCGCCTGCTGGTATCCGGCACCGTGCAGACGACCGTACTGTACGAACCGGAAAACGGTGGTAAGCTGCGTCGGCTCTCCGTGCCGGTCACGTTTGCGCATATTGAGGAATGTGAGGGTTTAACGGCAGAATCTATCTGCAGCACCGTGTGCCGCATTGCTGCAGTAGATGCCGAAGCTATGAACAGCCGCAAGGTGAGCGTCAGCGTTCAGCTTTGCTTTTTAACCGAAGGCTACTGCAAAGCTGAATGCGACGTGACGGAATCGGTCGAACTGGACGGCATAGAATGCCTGAGCCATTTGCAGAGCATAACGCTGCTGGAGCAGGTACGCAGTTATCCGGTGACAATACTGGACGACATACAGCTTGCGGATGCAGCGGAGCTGTCCCTGCTGCACACCGACTGCACGATGCAGGTATCCGAGTGCCGCGCCATGCATGGCAGAATCATCGTGAAAGGTGAAGCTGTGCTGCACTGTCTTGCCATGCAGGAGGATGATGCTGTGCGCGTACTGAACAGCAGCACGTCGTTCACGCAGATTCTCGAGCTGCCGGAAGCAGAAGAAGACGCCCTGACTGCAGTCCGGATGACCGTATCTGAGGCAGACTGCCGATTGGAATCCGATGGCATGTTGTCCTGCACCATCAGCGCACAGGCAATGGTGCTGCTGCGGCAGGAGCGCAGGCTTCGCTGCATCGAGGATATGTATCTGCCCGGCAAGGAGCTTGCTGCGCAGGCAGAGCATCCTGTATTGCAGAATATGCCGTCCGCACGGCCGTTTACCGCCGAAGGCAGCGAGACTTTGCAGACCGCACAGCATGTATCTCATGTGATTGCCGCGCAGGCGGTCTGCTGCGGCGCAAAGCGTGTATCGGAGAGCGAGCTGCAAATCAAAGCTGGTGTTCGCGTGCTGTATTTGAGTGATGAACAGCAGCTTTGCGCGGTACAGCGTATTGTACCGCTGACCATGCCGTACAGCGAAGCCGGAGAGCCGGAAGAGCTTACGCTTTCGGCACGCGCCACAGCGGCGGGTGAGCGAGGATTGCTTTTGACTGTCACCGCAAACGGTGCTGCTGCAACACAGGAGCGTGTGACATTCTGCCATATCTCTGCGTTGGAGATCAAGCCAAAGGAGAGCAGTCATAACGGCGTAACACTGGTTCTCAAGCAGATCAACGGCGAAGAACGGCTGTGGGACATTGCCAAAAACTGCGGTACGACCGAGCAGGCCATCCGCTGTGCGAATGACTTGCCGGCAGAGGCAGAGTGTGTGCAGAATGCCATGCTGCTGATTCCGATTCAGGACTGAAAGGCGGGAAGAGAATGGAAAACCAGATTTACGACCAAATCAGCAGCCGTACCGGCGGCGATATTTATATTGGTGTTGTCGGTCCGGTTCGTACGGGCAAATCCACATTTATCAAGCGGTTCATGGAGACTATGGTACTGCCCGATATGGAGAATCCCTACAAGCGGGAGCGCGCACGGGATGAATTGCCGCAGTCCGGCACCGGACGGACAATTATGACTGCCGAACCGAAATTTGTGCCGGAAGAAGCGGCGGAAATCGCTCTGCCGGAAGGCGGCGCATGTCGGGTACGGCTGGTGGACTGCGTAGGCTATCTGGTAGAGGGCGCACTCGGCGGCATGGAGGGAGATACACCGCGCATGGTATCTACACCGTGGCAGGAGGAACCCATGACACTGACCGAAGCGGCAGAGATTGGCACACACAAGGTTATCGGTGAACACTCTACCATCGGACTGGTGGTGACGACCGACGGCAGCTTTACCGAGCTGCCGCGTGAAGCCTATATACCGGCAGAAAAACGCGTAATTGAGGAACTGCAGTCACTCGGCAAGCCGTTTCTCGTACTGGTAAACTCGTCAGAGCCGAACGGCGAAGCGGCACAGCGTGTATGCGACGAGCTACAATCGCAGTACGGGATTGCACCGATTGCGGTGAACTGTCTTGAACTGGATGAGAGCGGCATTGCGGATATTCTGCAGCAGGTGCTGTATGAATTTCCGGTCTGCGAGATTGGTTTTGTCCTTCCGCGTTATATCGGTACTCTGCCGCTGCATCATCCGGTGCAGAACAGTATTTACCAGTGCATTCGCACAGCCGCCGCCGACGGAGAGAAAATGCGTGATGTACAGAAGTTATGCCGTACCCTCGAAGGGAACGAATACGTCGAGCGGGCGAGCGTGGACAATATGGCGCTCGGCAGCGGCTCGGCGGTCGTGCGTGTGGACGTACCGGAAACCGTATTCTACGGCATTGTCGGCGAGCAGACCGGCATTCAGGTGCGGGATGACGCAGATTTGATTCGTGTGCTTGAGGATTTCGCTGCGGTGAAACAGCAGTACGAACGGCTGCATGGTGCGCTCGATCAGGTATATCAGACCGGTTACGGCATTGTGATGCCGTCGGTGGAGGAGCTTTCGCTCGAGGAACCGGAAATCGTTCGGCAGGGAGGGCGGTATGGTGTGCGTCTGCGGGCTTCTGCACCATCCATCCATATGATGCGGGCCAACATCAAAGCCGAGGTCAATCCGATCGTCGGCACGGAAAAGCAGTCGGAAGAACTGGTACACTATCTGCTCAGCGAGTTTGAAGAACAGCCGGAGAAGATTTGGGAGACCAATATTTTCGGAAAGTCGCTCAATGAACTCGTGCGTGAGGAACTGTCGCACAAATTGAGCCGTATGCCGGATGATGCCCGTGGTAAAATCCGTGAAACACTGGAAAAGATCATCAATGAAAGCGCAGGAGGACTCATTTGCATCATCCTGTGAAATCGAGCGTGCCTGCCAAAAACAGGCACGCTTTTTTAACAGAATTGTAAAGACTGTCCGCTTGTAAAGGTCGATTTGCTGTGCTAAAATGTATAGTGTATAGAAATGCGCATTTGAAGGAGACTTTTACTTGACCAAACAAGTGTTTATCATAAACGGCAGCGGCGGTGTCGGCAAGGATACCGTATGCAGTGCTGCCGCGCAAAGCTGGAAGGTGCAGAACATTTCGTCCATCACACCCATTTTGCAGGTGGCCAAAGCCGCAGGATGGGACGGCACCAAAACACCGGCGGCACGTCGTTTTCTTTCGCAGCTGAAGGCAGATTGCACGGAATTCAACGACCTTCCGTTCCGCTACTGCACAGAACAGCTGCAGATATTTGCTGAAAATGATGCGGAACTGCTGTTCGTCCATATCCGGGAACCGGAGGAGATCGAGCGGTTTCGTCAGGCAGCAGGCGTAAACTGCAAGACCATTCTCGTGCGTCGACCGACACTTGAGCAGGCACGCGGACAGCTGGGCAATCGCTCAGACGATGGCGTTGCAGCGTACGCCTATGATGCGGAATTCATCAACGACGGTTCGCTGGAGGAACTGCCCGCAAAAGTACACGACTTTTTACAGGCTCTGATCGAGAGATAACTTCTAAGATCAGGCACGGCTCTGTTTTATAGGAACAGCGCATAGAAAGGAACATCAAAATATGAGCCAGAACAAGAAGAAGTTCTTCGGCAAGCACAAGGACGAGCAGGAGCAGGATCTCGAGCAGACGCAGCCGCTTCCGTCGATGCCAGAAAACAACTCTGACAAGACCGTTCAGACGGAGGAAAATACTGCACCGGAAGAAGCATCCGAAAAAGCTGATGCTGACGAAAAAAACGAGAAGGCAGAGCAGTTTACTGAATCCTTTCGCAAAAGATTTAATCGAAGTAACTGCGTCCGCGTTATCATCGCAGCCGGATTGATTATTCTGCTGGTCGGCGGTTCGGTATTTGCTGTCATTCGCTCGCGCAATACCGGCACGGAGGACACCCTTCCGACGACTGCAGTCGTTACCTATGGCGATATTGGCACTTATATCGAGGGCAGCGGTGAAACGGCTGCGCGCAATACGGAGGAACTTGGCTTGGGAATTGAGGGAAAAATCTCTCAGGTGCTGGTTTCCGAGGGAGATGAGGTGCATGCCGGTGATCCGCTGGTTGTTGTCGATCCGACCGGAATCCGCGAACAGCTGACAGCGGCACAGGCAGAATTCACTGCCGCGCAGAGTGAGCTGACCAACGCACAGGCAGCGATTACGCAGGCACAGAGCCGCATTGCCTCGGCGCAGAGCCAGTACACCCACGGCAGCGCTACGGCACCGTTCAGCGGCAAGTTTATCGCATCAAGCACATTTGCAGCAGGGCAGAAGGTAAGTGCAGGACAGACCATCGGCCGTATGGTCAACGACAGCCAGATGCAGCTTGCTGTACAGTTTAGTTCGGAATATGCCAAAGATATCAAGGCCGGTCAGACGGCTACGATCTCTACCTCTGTCGGACAGGTTTCCGCTGTGGTTTCGTCGATTGATTCCGCTTCCGGCAAAGGTACTTTCCTTGTTGTATTGACCGCACAGAATCCTTCCGGTGCACTGGCGCAGGGAACGAGTGCTACCGCAACGATCAACAGCGACAGTGCCGGCACGATTTTCTCTTCCGGGTCGGGCACGCTGGACTACATCAAGGAGCAGGTTATCACGGCACCGATCGGCGGTGAAATCACAGCCTATACCAGCTCGAACCACACATACAGCAGCGGTGCAGTCATTATGTCGATCTCCAATGTTACAGCGCCGGATACTTCGGACGCGCGAAGCAGCCTCATGGCTGCACAGAGTACGGCTGCAGCCGCACAGGCCAAGGTGAGCGAGATTCAGACGCGCATTCTCAAGCTGCAGCAGGAGATTCTGGATGCCACGATGACGGCTTCGATCGACGGCGTTGTCACCTCACTGAACGCGGAAGAAGGGGAGGAGACCGATGGTACCGAGCCTCTGGTTGTTGTTTCCGACCTAAGCGATACCGTTGTTACGGCCGAGCTGACGACAGATGAAGTGCAGTCTGTCGAGCCTGGTCAGACGGTGACAATGAACATGTACACGATGGATGGTTCCGAGCTGCCGCTCACCGGTGTAGTTGACTCGGTTTCACCGGAGCCAAGTCAGAACACGGGCAGCCAGGGCAGTCTGACGACTTTTAAGGCAATTATCACGGTTGATTCTATCGAAGGTCAGGCGATTTCCAGCGGTATGATGGTCGATTACAAAATTGCAGTTGCCGAATCGGACAGCTGCCTGATAGTACCGACTTCCGCTATCGTTCACACGGCAGATGGCAGTACGGGTGTATTCACCAAAACGCTCATTGACAAGGACGGCAACGAAATTCCATTCGATGATACACTGCCGATTCCGGACGGCATGGAAGCACCCGAAGGCTATCAGCTGGTAGCGGTAGAAACCGGCGTTTCAGATGCGAACAATACCGAAATTTTCTGGGGCGTCGATGAAGGTGCAACGGTTTATCTGAAGGCCACACCAAATACATCAAACGCGGTAACTGATGAGGAAAATACAGCATATAACAGCTGATAAGCAGTATAAAGCACGGCTTTTGTTTTAGAACAGAAACCGTGCTTTTCTTTATTTCTTGCAAACTGGCATTACAAAATAATTGTAATCTGAGTATTTTAACATATTCAGATTGGGCGTATAATGCGTTCATACACCAAACAACAAAGGAGTCTGAACGACATGAGCGTACAATATAAGCTGAACAAAGAGCTGGCCCAGATGCTGAAGGGCGGCGTCATTATGGACGTAACCACACCGGAGCAGGCGAAGATTGCCGAAGCAGCAGGCGCATGTGCAGTTATGGCGCTGGAGCGCATTCCGGCTGACATCCGTGCAGCAGGCGGCGTTTCCCGCATGAGCGACCCGAAGATGATTCGCGGTATTCAGGAAGCAGTTTCCATTCCGGTTATGGCGAAGTGCCGTATCGGTCACTTTGTTGAGGCACAGGTTCTGGAAGCAATCGAGATCGACTATATTGACGAGAGTGAAGTGCTGTCTCCGGCAGACGATGTATACCACATTGATAAGACACAGTTCAAGGTTCCGTTTGTATGCGGTGCGCGTGATCTGGGTGAAGCCCTGCGCCGCATCGCTGAAGGCGCAGCAATGATCCGTACCAAAGGTGAGCCGGGCACAGGTGATGTTGTGCAGGCAGTTCGTCACATGCGCGCTATGAACGCAGAAATTCGCCGTGTGCAGAATCTACGTGAAGATGAGCTGTTTGAGGCCGCAAAGCAACTGCAGGTTCCGGTTGAACTGCTCCGCAGTGTGCATGAAAATGGCCGACTGCCGGTCGTAAACTTTGCAGCAGGCGGCGTTGCAACTCCGGCTGACGCAGCACTGATGATGCAGCTTGGCGCAGAAGGCGTATTCGTTGGTTCGGGCATCTTCAAGTCTGGCGATCCGGCAAAGCGTGCTGCAGCAATCGTAAAGGCGGTTACTAACTACACCGATGCAAAGCTGATTGCAGAACTGTCTACCGATCTGGGTGAAGCAATGGTTGGCATTAACGAGAACGAAATCGCATTGCTGATGGCAGAGCGAGGCAAGTAAAATGGCAGTTGGAATTCTGGCGCTGCAGGGCGCCTTCGCAGAGCATGCCGCAGTGCTGGATAAACTCGGCGTACCGCACTTCGAAATTCGCCAGAAGCGCGATCTGGATCAGCCGATGAATGGTTTGATTATTCCGGGTGGCGAAAGCACAGTAATGAATAAACTCTTGCGCGAGCTGGATTTGTATGATACGCTGCGTGAGCAGATTCAAAACGGACTTCCTGTATTCGGAACATGTGCCGGTCTGATTCTGCTGGCTAAGCAGATTGATGGTGGCATACCATGCTTCAGTGTGATGGATATCCGCGTAAAGCGTAATGCCTATGGCAGACAGCTTGGCAGTTTTTTCACGGATGATCGGTTTGGCGGTAGCGAGAGAATACCGATGACATTCATTCGCGCACCATATATTGAGAGCGTAGGAAATAATGTCGAGGTGCTATCCATTGTTGACAGTAATATTGTTGCTGCACAGCAGGATAATATGCTCGTGACCGCATTTCATCCGGAATTAGATGAGGATTTGACGGTGCATCAGCATTTCATTCGGATGGTTGAGCAGTTTCGGTTGAAGAATGCGGGATAACTAAAATAAGCGGCTCTGTAAGAGCCGCTTTCGTCTGTATAGAAAATCTACTGCACACAAAAATACCAACAGAAAGATATGAGCATGCTATGACTAAATGTGACAATTGTGTTTGCTGTCACTGCACGAAAATGATGCATCACAGAAAAACAGCTGAATAAGAAAAATTAGGGCAGCAGCGGTGCTGCGTAATTGCCAGCACCTCTAATTATACAAAATAAAGATTTTGTATAATTAATAAACCATCTATTTTATAGA
>OLOP01002171.1_pt1 | contig 11366 bp, 13 predicted proteins | sample 1672381 | NCBI WGS metagenome assembly OLOP01 (sample SAMEA3136678, study PRJEB25190) | human gut metagenome | biome: human gut; feature: human-associated habitat; material: faeces | place: Austria | collected 2013 | reverse complement strand
TCCTGGTAATACCGCACCCGATAATGGGTTACTGCGCTTTCTCCATTGGAAAAATCAACACAGCGTTCAATCGCAGAATCTGCCTTTCTGGCAATGGGAGCATTGATAATGCCGACTTCGGTCGGAAGCTGACCTTTGCAGACTGCAAGATAAGTCCGGCGGATTTCACGCGCCTTCATCTGTTTTGAAAGAATTGAGGCACTTAAAGCGTGTTTTGCAATGATTAAAAGTCCGGTTGTATCCCGGTCTAAGCGGTTGATACAGCGGAAAATAAAAGTTTCTCCCTGTTTTTTATAATAGTAGGCAACTGCGTTTGCCAGAGTATTTTCATAATTATTAATTGAGGGATGAATTGGCATATCTGCCGGCTTATTTACAACAAGGATATCTTCATCTTCATAAACAATATGCAATCTTTCATCATAATAAAAGAAGTCAATATCTCCTACTTCTTTTTTATAATCATGTCCTTTGGTTTTATATTTTACATTCGTTCCTTGATGAATAGATTGATAACAATATATATACGTAATTTCATGAACACTAACAGGTGATTTATATACGGATGTTAATTCCATAGGAATCATTTTAAAATTATCTTTGAAAATAAAATAGTTTAACCCCTTCAATATATTAAATGCACCCTTTATAGTAAATAAAAAACCTATTATCATATTCAACCTCATCTATTATAATTAATTGAACTATTTAAACAATCATCTACATTACACATTTCTTTCTATCAACTTTTATTTATTATTTTCACTTCTATTACCAAATTTCAATTAATAAAAAAGCCTTGAAAATCAAGACTTTTTAATCATATTGGCGTCCTCGAGGTGATTCGAACACCCGATCTATCGCTTAGGAGGCTAACAACCACCAATTTTTTTAGTTTAATTTTTTTCTCCAATCCCTTAAAGTCTATATACACCAACACTTTTGAAGATTTCTTGGTCTCTTATAATTTTTCTAATTTTATCTATTTTTTGCTGTTTTTTTATGTCTTTGTTAGAAATCTGTTAGAAAACATCAAATTTTCTCGTTTGAAATATTCCTTCAAAAGCCTTGATTTTACTATGTTTTCTAATTCATCCTCGGTTAGATTCGAACTCACTTATGACAGCCATTGTTAGGAAAACCCTTGTTTTTAATAATTTTATAGTAATTTAGCCTTAAATTCAATGAAAAAAATGGACCTGTAGTCCATTATAAAGATAACATTTTTTTCAATTGTTCTCTTAATGCATCATTATTTTTTAGTATATCCAACAATTCTGATGCATCATCTTTTTCCTCATTTTCTTTAGAAGCGTAGAATTCATCTTCAAACTTTGTAGCATTAACTTTTCTATCTTCATCAATAATATGTGCATATCTTTTAGTTATCATATCGGCTGATTTATGACCAGTATCCCCTTGGGTTGCTTTGATGTCCCCTTTGCTTAATTTAAGTTTATAAGTTGCACTTGAATGTCGCAAAGAATGAAATACTACTTCTCGTAGATTATTCACTTTTATAAACTTTTTAAATCTTTTTTCAATATTTGTTTTTTCTATTGGATTTCCATCTTCAAAACAAATAACAAGATTGTTATCATCATAGATACTACCAAGTTTCTTTTTTATATCATTTTGTTTTTTCTTCCACTCTTTTAACATATAAGCAACTGTTCGAGGTATCCACACAGTTCTTGCTTTACCATTCATCTTAAGTGATTTCAAAACCAATACTGTTTTACATTCTCTTTTTAATTGTGTATCAAATTGTTTATAGATTTCATCCTTTGTTAAAACACCTATCATTTCCTTATCAATTCTAACAAATTGTTTATCTATAATTAATCTAGTATTGTCTTTTTCAAAATCTTCATCTTCGATAAATACATTATCCCAAGTAAGTGCTAATAATTCACCTATTCTCAGTGAACAAGAGAAAGACAAGTTTATGCACAAATATAATATTTGATCTTCACATATTTCTAAAGCATGCTGTATTTCTGTTGCTGTCCATATTTCTCTTTCCTTAGATTCACAATAAGGTAAATTACAATCAATGAACACATTTTTCTTTACAACTTCCCATCTAAGAGCTTGTCGCCATGCACATCTTAATAATTTTACTACTGATTTTATTGTGTTAGGCGATACATATTGAGGTGCATTTTTTCTTACACCATAATTCACATTTTTAGTTTTAGTCAGTTTATTAATATATTGATCAACATTTAACGTTGAAAATGATTGTATTTTTTTATCACCTATAAGTGGATAAACATAGTTATTCAATAAACCTGTATTAGCTTTATAATTATTAAATCCCCAATGTTTTGTACCGTATAATTCAACAAATGTTTCTAAAAATTCTCTGATTGTTTGATTACTTGGAGCTAAAAACACTTGATTATTTACTTCATCTTCAATCTTCTTCTTTTTAAAGATTGCTTCTTCATAGTTTTCACATTGCTCCCACTTTTGTTTTCTTTTTCCATCAAATGAATCAAACCAATAAACAACATAATATTTTCCTTTTCTATTTGTAATTGATGCCATTACTATCTCCTCCTATATCCATATTCTATGGAAAACATTATGTTTTAACCAACGTGCGATTATAAAAAAGACAAGTTCTACTCTTTGAGTATACTTGTCAATTCATTTGATAAACTTGAATTATTTTTTATTAATGAAATCATTTTTGATAAATCTATTTCCTTTTTCTTAGGTACGTTTATATCTTTTAAATTCACACTTCGATAATTTGTACCTATAGGTATTATATTGTTATTATACGATAATCCACTTTTGATGTATCCAATTTCAAAATATTCTGAATAATCATAAAATAACGTTCTGTAATAAAAATCTCTAATAGTCATTACCTCTTCCTTATATATAATTCTTTCCTTAGAAAAGAATTCCAACCTGCTCATCTTTACATCCGGTAAATTATTTTCATATTTTAATTTATCAAATTCTTTATTGATAATCCTATCTTCACACGCTTTACCATTAAGCAGTGAAAAAACGAGGTCATTATTTTCATATTCTTCATAGGAAATTTGATATTTTCTACCTTCTACTTTTTTCCATTTTATTAGCATTTTGGCTACATTAATAGGAATATGGATTTTCTTACTATTTTCAATTTTATAAATGACAAGCCTAGTACTACCCTCATCATTTATTTTCGGATCAAATTGCTTAATAATATTTTCTCTATGTTCATTAATGTAGGATATCTTCTTTCTTTTTAATTTTTTATTCACTACAGCATAACAATTATTTTTTTTGATGTTTTTATGACCAATATAAAGGTCATCCCATTTTAAAGCCAAAATTTCATTCATCTTTAAATCAGTTCCAAAAAAACAATGCAAGAACATATGTAATCTTGTTCCTTTACATAATTCAAAAATAGTATTTAAAGTATCAAAATCCCATTCAACTAAATAACGATTAGAATCATTTTGTACTTTATAATATTGCATAGGATTAACATCATATAAATTCATATCCGTAGCATATTTAAATAATTTATTTATGAAAAACTTTATATCATTTTTTAATGTTTTTGAGATTACTTTTTCCTTATTACCAAACTTTGAAACTTGGTTATTTACCTGTGTGCTTAAATTTTCAATAAATGTTTGTGTTATATCCTTTATATAAATATCTTCAAAATAATCCATGATATATCTTCGTGTCAAACTCACATAAAATTCATACTTTTTATAAGTATCTTTCTTTAAAGAAACTTTCTTTAAATAGATATCAATAAAATCTAAAAATAATATATTTTTATCTATCTTATATTCTTTATCATATTCACAATTATTGATTTCATCTAGTCTAATATCGACATATTTCTCATCAAAAAAGCTTTCTCTACATGAATTTTTTATACCATTACATATTTTGTCATAAGTAATCGTAGTAATGTACTTTCTTTTTGTTATTTCCACATTTGTTCCTCCTAATTCTATTTATTAAGCCAGTTATCAAATGATTTTTTAGATATTCTTACAATTTTTCCTAGTTTAATGATCTTAAAGTAATTTTCATTTAATAGATTATAAGAAGAATTTCTTCCAATTTTTAAGATATCTTTTATTTCTTCTAATGTATAAACTTGATTATCAAATGTTTCTTCGTTATTTAAAAGAAAACCTTTATTATCAATCCATTCATTAAAAGATTTCATAGATACTCGTATTGTCGAACCAATCCTAACAGCATTCATGTCATCACTTTCAATAATTTTATAAGCTAAATTCTTACCGCATTTAAAAATTCTTGCAATATCCTGTGCTGTTAATATCTGTTTATCCCAATCATTTATTCTATTCACTTTCTGACTTCTCCTTTAGTTTATTAAGATGTTTATTCACATACAAATGTGCAAATTTATTAATCGTACATTAATTTAAACCAATACTTATTCGTAAAGACCTATCCATTAAATCGATTTCCTGATCCTCTAAAATACTTAGTTTTTCTAACAGCCGACTTTTATCAATGATTCTTATTTGTTCAAGTAATATCATAGATTTTTTATAAATTCCTGTTCTTTTACTTATAACCAAATGTGTTGGTAAATATGCTTTGCCTAATTTTGTTGTAATCGGTGCAACAATAGTAGTTGTACTAAATCTATTGCCAGTATTATTTTGAATAATCACAACAGGTCTGATACCACCTTGTTCACTGCCTATACATGGATCCAAATCAGCCATATAGATTTCTCCTCTTACTATGTTTTCTATCAATTTCATCACCTTCTTTTTTTATGTATGACTAAAAGCAACAGTAAAGTTGCTTTTAGTTAATTGTAATATCAGTAGATTGCTTTGCTATGCAATTCCACGAGTCACATATAATCTTCAAGGCGTTACATGTTCTCAAAGGATTCTAACCTTCAATAGTGTTTTGCGTGCGGCAAATTTAATTACTCATGCGAACACTATGCGTATCATTATATTCTTATATTATCATCGCCTCATAGCAGCACCTATGATTACCATCAAATATTACTCGCTCTCAATGCATATTGGTCATGGCGTATTTATGATTGGGCTTAAATATAAGTAACGTTACCGATATTACTATTCAATTTTCAATGTCCTCTTAGGTTTTTTACCCTTCACTATAAAGGCAATGAAATAAAGTAATTTTGTAAATTATTTTATTTTTTTTCTTAATTTTTTTATTCGGTAATAAATATTATCTATTGTTATACCCAATATATTTGCAATTTCTTTAGTTGAATATCCTTGTACCTTATACATTATTATTTTTAGAGTAATATTATCTTCATTTAAAAGTATATTATATAAATGCTCATTTTCTATTTCATCCATTAAATCGTCTATTGAATATATTTCTTTTTTGTCAACTGTCGCCTTTAAATCAAAAAACACATCTTTTGTTACATTTTGATGTGTTCTAAAACTTCGTTCTCTTTTAAAATCATTCCAATCATAATTTCTAAGCATATTTATAATTGCATGGTTTACATTGTTTTTTTTTAATAACTTTTCTTCTAATAATTTTTCTTTTTCCCATCTTAATTTTTCTTTTTCATAATTATATTTCATAAATGCCTCCAATTTTTATTTTTCTTATTTAAAACTGGAGGTGCTCTAATATAAAATAAAAGATCATGAAATGAATCCATGATCTATAGTATTTTAAATCATTATCTTTGATTTATCAGTAGAACCATATTATCTAACATATTATTAATAGTATTTCTCTTATTATAATCGCCTCTAATAAACAATTTATCTATAATCAAAGCAATAAATATAATAAAAATTATCATAAGTATTACAATAAAAACATTTATCCCATACGATAATAAACCATCTATAAGATTTGCTTCTTTTATATTTTTTAAAACAGCATTACTTATACACTTGTAAACTGGATCAAGTACTGGATAGCTAATAACTCCGACAATGAGTATTAGAAAACTTGTTTTATGTTCATTTACATTTGGTCTAAGATTTTTTACATCTACCAAAAGTTTTTCAAGGCTATCTTTTTCACTAATGTTAATTCCATTTTTTTTAATTATATCAATTAATGTTAAATAATTATAAATTTTACGTATATAATTATCAGCAAAGCAATCCTTGATAAATTCAATACTAATTCCTTTTAAAGATCCAATTCTTTGTAAAAAGGCAGTATATTCATTAGGTAAAATAATTTGATTCATACTACCATTATCCTGAAAAATTTTTATTTGTTTTTGTAATTTAAGTGACATAACTATATGACTTATTAAAATTACAAATATTACAAAAATTCCCAAAACATAAAACCAACAACTTATCTTACCTGATAGTAAAATATTAAATACATAAATGCATGACAAAACCAAAAAAAAGCATGCAAAAACAGTATTGAAGAGCATTAAATATGGAAATTTTTTATTACTTTCACATTTAATTTCATATTCTTTAAGAATTTTTTCCGCAAGATATTCGTTCATAAATTTCCTCCTTTATCATAAATCAAAACAAATTTTAAATTTCTACAAAGTTTCTTCTGCCTCATCATCTTTTATTATCCTTAATATAATATTTAAGGTGTAAGAAGATAATACTATATAAAAATAGTAAATATCATTTTTCAAAACAATAAGAATAATTCCATATATTATCAATATTAAAATGCTTTTTGATGTTAAATGCAATTTATCATTAAATATTTTTTCTAGTAATAAACAAAAAGAAAAAAAGAAAAGAAAAATTATTATTTTTTTTAAAGATATAGAATTCATTATCTGAATAAAGGTATAAATAATAGTAAAGTAGATTTCACATTTAAGAACACTATCACAATGATATCCTCCTAATACTAGTCTTAAAGGTATAAAACTAACTAAAAATACAAATGAAAAAAAGCAATTACCGCTAATTAATCCTATTATTAAAATAGTTATTATATTTAAACAATTCAATGCAATTGCTTTTAAACCATATTGTATTACTTCGTCTGTATATCTAGTGTTATTATTTTCTTTTATTATTTTGGTAATCATCATCTAAAAGAATCATTTCATTAATTGATTCTATTATCCCTCCATTTAATATCTTCTTTTTATATTCATTTGGAATATCATTAATATATGATGATATTCCCTTTAAAATCAGTACATTGTTTTTCTGTTTTATTCTCAATTCAATTTTTTTTGTCTTTGAATACAAGGAAATAAAATCTATAAATTGATTTACCTTATCAATAACATATGTATTATTGATCCTAGGATCGTTTCCTATCATTAGAATAATTTTTAAGTCAAAGCCTTCTTCTTTTAGCATATTTATTTTATTAGATATTTCTATATCAAAATTAGGGTTACCTGTATTAGAGATAAATTTGTATGAAATGATTTTCTCTATTTCTACGTCTATTAAATTAGTTATATTTTCATTTTCAATTTTTTCATCATTAAGTAATATTTTTAATTTTCTTAAAAAATAAATCATATTATGTTCTTTTGAAATAACTGTATCATACATATGACTAATTTTATCATTATTAATTCGCAAGTATTCTAATATAGTACTTTTCTTCACTAATGCTATCTTTTCTCTATTTTCAATTTGTATTTTGTTATAAAGTAAGCAAATTAAAATAGATAGAACAATTAATTGTAACATAATGATTAGTATAACTGAATTTATCATGTTTCCATATACTAATGCTTCTCCTAGCAATGTAAAAATAAAAATTATATCTAAAATTATAGCAATAATCACTTCATATTTTTCAATTAAAAAATTATAATTCTCTTTTTTAAAGTACATACAAAAAAATAATGAGAAACTAGCAAATAAAAATTTTGAAAAAATAACAGTAAAACTAAATATATGTACATTTTTTCTCAATTCTATTACAGGGATATCATTCAAAGTAGAAAAAATATATAACGCTATATAATTTGAAAATAATAAGATAAATACAAAAAATATAATAGTTGATATCTTTTGTAAAAAATTATCTTGATCAATTAATAATAATATTATCGAATGGGTAATGATTATCAATAAAATAAGTATGATATTGTCTATATAAAAAAAAGAAAAAAGATAAGTTTCTATAATGCAAAGCATTGAAGTAAATAATATATATGCTAATTGGTGGCTAGTTTTCAAAAAATAAGATATAGAAATTGATAAAATCAATTCTTCAAATATCGTTGCAATAAAATCAATTATCATAAATATATTCCTCATATTTTTTCTTAAAATCTTTCTTATAAACTCTGCCTATTTCATATTCCTTTCCATCCTCATATAAAATACTATTTTTCGTAATTGCGTATATCTTATCAATGTTGATAATCATATTTTTTTGAATTTGTACTAAACTTGTTTTTTTATTTTCTTCATAAAAATGTTTTAACGTTCCTGTGGAATAATAAGTCCCAGTAGACGTATTAATGATTAAATCATGCATAATTGAAATTACAGACACTATGTCTTCTACATCTAAACGAATATAACGTTTATTATCACGAATCATAATTTTTGCATGTTGATTGTTTATTTTCCATTCCAATTGTTGAAAAGTATCATATAAATCACTTTTGTAATGATTTTTTCTAATAAATTGAAAAGGCTCAACAGAAAAAGTATTAAAAACTAAGTCTTCTCTAGCAGATACAAATATGGTAATCAAATTTTTATTATTCATCTTTATTTTTTTTACAATATCAATCCCATTTTTATTAATTAAATCTATATCCATAAAACAAATATCAACCTGATAATCTGTATAAAAAGTAAAATTATGATTAATAATTGTTATGTCCAAATTATCTATTTTCTCATAAAAATAATTTTTAAAATCATCTGCGATTAAACTCGAAAAATTAACATCATCGTCACATATTACTATTTTCATAAAATTATCACCACCTTAAGTGATTATACCATAAATATAAAGTTATGAAAATTAACCAATATTTAAGTAAACAATAAAAAAGAATTATATAAAAATTCCTAAATAAAATTTATATAATTTCTTTTTTAATATTTTATTTTAAATATTTTTCTGGTTTTTTAGGCTCATACATCCCAATGATAGACAAAGAAGAAGCAAAAGAAATTCCAATTAAACCCATAAATGCAAAAATACTATTAAATAATTTTTGTTTCATATCATAATCCCTCCTTCATTATTTACTATAGTCATTTTACCTATAACAAACTACAAAATATGAATAAAAAACATAAAAATTAAATAAAATACCAAAAATGTATAATTTTGCAACATTGTCGCCTATTGCAACATTTATTTACCTAGTATTTTTATGAGGTGATATTATGAGTCAATTATCTACTAGGCTAAAAAAAATCAGAAAAAAAAGAGGACTTACTCAAGTACAACTTGCTTCACTCTGTCTTACAAGTAGATCAAATATTGCTTGTTGGGAAAATGGGTCTAGATTTCCAAATTATGATAATTTAATAACTTTGGCACTGCAATTGAATATTGATTTAGATTACTTATGTGGATTAAACAACAATTTAAAATATGATTTATCCTCTTTAAAACCATCAACTATATCAAAAATAGACGAACTCATAAAAAAGGATTTAATGAATAAAATTTAATTACTATTTAACACAAATACTAAAACTTCTATTAATCATGATACATTAAATTATTTGAATCTTAAAGTTCACTGTAAATCATTAGGAAGAGTATCCTCTAAATTATCATTGGATGTAGAGCCATTCCTTTTTTATTACAATTTTATAATCGATTTACTGTTAAATTATAGTTCTTTTAACATTAAGAATAACGTTAAAAAGATGTTTGGAATTTGAAAGAAGAAATACTCAATTCTTTTACACAGATAAATGTCAGATATACCCCCACTGGATCCTATGAAGGAAGAAATGAAAATTTTATTCAATACAAGTAACATGTTTAATTTTTAAAGCAAACCATGAAACTTGCACAGCGAATGAACTACAAAATCAAACGTATATGCTATTCCAAAAAAATTTGCAGAAAATAATATTAGAAAACAAATAAAAGGAGGAAAATCAGGACAAGACATTATCCTAATTTTCCTTAAAAAATATTCAATATTTAAGATGAGATATTAATCATTATCTTTTTTATTATTTAATTACCTTTTAATATTTTTATAATTTTTCCATATGATATTAGATTTATTACTTATAATATTTTTTATTTCGCTCAATAAAAATCCTTGGTCCCTCAAATATTTAATAAACTTAATTCGTTGTATGTCATCACTTGTGTAGGATTTTTTTTTATTTTTTCCTATTTCTTTAGGGCTAAGTAATTTCTCATTTTCATACAATTGTATAGTCATTTGTGACAATCCAACTTGTCTTTCTAACTCTTTTATATCCATTTCATTTTCTCTAACAAATCACTTTTTATGAATGCTGCATAATATTAAAAATTTTTTTTGATATAAAACCATATTCTTTATATCCTTCTATTTTCGTTAATACTTTTTTATTTTTTAATACAATAAGAGTAGGAATTTCATTTAAATTATATTGATTTATAACTTCTATTTTGTTTATTTTGTCATTAGATAGATCTATTCCATATATTTCAATACCCTTTTTTACTAACTTATTAATATTTTTTTTGTATTTTTTACATATATTACAGTCATTTTTATAAAAGTAGAACGTTTTAATATCTGTTTTATTTTCAATTTTATTTAATTCATATTGATTAGTAATTTTTTCAAAAAGAGTAATATTTTCCGATTTTTTATAAATACAAAAACTTACCAGTAATAAGCATATTATCAATACAATTTTACAATTCTTCTTCAAGCCATTTTTTAAATTTTTCATAATCAAATCCATCTTTTGTCCAACCATACGAATTTTTTATTTTTCCCTTTTCAAAAGAAATAAATGCCGGAGTTCCATATATAGAATATTTTTGTTTAAACCTATTCCATTCATCATTATTTTCATGAATTCCCGTTACATCAAAATATTTTATTTTTTTAAATTCTTCCATGTCTTTAATATCTTCAAGAAATCTATCTTCAAACAATTGACAATCTTCGCATGTTGGTCTACCTACATAAACTAAAAATGTCTTATTATCTCTCTGCATTTTTTCAAAATCTTCCATATTAATGGTATCCAAATAACTTGTTATTTTATTTTTTTTGTCATTTTTATTATTTATACAACCAGTAAATAAAAACAACATAACAAATAAAACCATTATTTTTTTAATTAATTGTTTCATATTCTTTTTTTCATACCATAAATAAGTATTCACAGTACTTTTCTCCTTTCTATTTATTTTTATCAGCATCCATAGTTTTATGTGATTTG
>OLOP01002166.1_pt1 | contig 11379 bp, 8 predicted proteins | sample 1672381 | NCBI WGS metagenome assembly OLOP01 (sample SAMEA3136678, study PRJEB25190) | human gut metagenome | biome: human gut; feature: human-associated habitat; material: faeces | place: Austria | collected 2013 | reverse complement strand
TTGAACAATTGATGAAAGAATTAAAACCAATTGCTGATGCTGTTGGTAAAGAAATTTAAGGTGACTGAGATGGAAATGATCGTTAATTTAAAGGAACATAGTTATCCTATTTATATAGAAAAAAATATTTTAAAACATGCAAATGAAAAAATAAAAGAAGTCTTTAAAGGAAAGAAAATTATGATCATTTCCGATGATCAAGTTTATCCTTTATATGGCGATGATTTGACTTTAAATCTTGAAAAAGATTTTAAAGTCAATCATGTCGTTGTTCCTCATGGAGAAAAATCAAAACGTTTTGATATGTTACCAGCACTTTATAAAGCATGTTTAGATTTTAAACTTACAAGAACGGATTTAATCATTGCTTTAGGTGGTGGTGTGATTGGTGATATGGCAGGATTTGTCGCAAGTAGTTATTTGAGAGGGGTAAAACTTGTCCAAATTCCTACTTCTTTACTTGCACAAGTGGATAGTTCTGTTGGTGGAAAGGTAGCGGTTGATTTACCTGAAGGGAAAAACCTGGTAGGAGCTTTCTATCATCCATCCATGGTTTTGATTGATCCATGTACATTAAAGACATTAGATCCACATTTTATCAGTGATGGCATGGGAGAAGTCATTAAATATGGATGTATTAAAGATAAAAAATTATTTGATCAATTAAATTCTTATCAAAATTTTGAAGAACTCTATGAATTTATTGATGAAATCATATATAATTGTGTCAACATCAAAAGAGAAGTTGTTGAAAAAGATCAATTTGATTTTGGTGATCGTTTATTACTTAACTTTGGTCATACCTATGCGCATGCCATAGAACAATATTATCACTATGAAAAATATTCTCATGGGGAAGCCGTAGGTATTGGAATGTATCAAATTACAAAACTTGCTGAAAGTCTAGATTTGACAAAAACAGGATCTTCCATGCAAATTAAAGAAATCTTACAAAAATACAATCTACCATATGAATGTCAAGTTGAAACAAAAAATCTTATTCAAGCTATTTCTTTAGATAAAAAGAATATTAATAATTCATTATCTGTTGTTTTATTAAAAGAAATAGGAGATAGTTATGTTTATCAAACAAATCAAGAATTTTTATTAAAAAAAGAAAGGGTATAAAATGAGTCAAATTAAGTTAATTCCTACAAAACTAAAAGGAAAAGTATCTGTTCCACCTTCAAAATCATTAGCACATCGTGCGATTATTGCAGCCAGTCTTGCTAAAGGTATTTCAAGAATTGATCATATTGAATATTCTCAAGATATCAAAGCAACAATTGGTGCGATGGAAGCACTTGGAACAATTATTGAACAACATGAAGATTATCTTATTATTAATGGTAATTACACATTTACTAAAAATAATACGATGCCAGGAGTCCAAATTGATTGTGAAGAATCAGGATCAACGCTTCGCTTCATGGTTCCTATTTCTCTTGCTAAAGAAAATAAAGTACGTTTTATAGGAAGAGGACAATTAGGGAAAAGACCATTAGATACCTATTATGAAATCTTTGAAAGACAAAATATTGGTTATTTATATCGTGAAAATGTTTTAGATTTAAATGTTGTGGGTGAATTAAAACCTGATTTATATCGTATTCCAGGTAATATTTCATCACAATTTATTACCGGTTTATTATTTGCTTTACCTTTATTATCATTTGATTCAATCATTGAAATTACGACACCACTTGAAAGTAAAGGATATATTGATTTAACATTACAAGTATTAAAACTTTATGGTATTGAAATTGTGAATCATGAATATAAACAATTTATTGTAAGAGGTAGACAAGAATATAAGGCAAGAGATTATCGTGTGGAATCTGATTTTTCTCAAGCTGCTTTCTATTTAGTAGCGGGTGCTTTAGGAAATGATGTTACATTATTAGATTTAAACTTAGATTCTTTACAAGGTGATAAAGCAACAATTGATTTTTTAAAACAAATGAATTGTGAAATCGTGGAAAATGATGAAGGAATTAAAGTGGTGAGTCATGGTTTAAAAGCAACAATTGTGGATGCGAGTCAATGCCCTGATGTTATTCCAGTTGTCTCTCTTGCCTTAGCAGTGGCAAGTGGACATAGTGAAGTCATCAATGCCGGACGTTTACGTATTAAAGAATGTGATCGTCTTCAAGCAACAGTTGAAGAATTGAATAAACTAAAAGCACATGCAGTTGAACATGAATCTTCTATGGAATTAGATGGTGTAGAAACTTTAACTGGTGGAAATGTATCAAGTCATGATGATCATCGTATGGCGATGATGCTAGCGATTGCTTCAACAGTGTGTAAGGAACCAGTCATTATTGATAATAAAGAATGTGTTAAAAAATCTTATCCAAGTTTTTGGGAAGATTTCGAGATGTTAGGAGGAAAAATCGATGGGGGCAACTTATAAAAATAATATAGAACTTACAATTTTTGGTGAATCCCATGGAAAAGCTATTGGTATTACCATTGGCAATCTTCCTAGCGGTATTCAAATTGATTTAGATGAAGTTTCGCGTGATATGAAAAGAAGAGCACCAGGACAAAATAAAATGTCGACAGCTAGAAAAGAAGCAGATCAAGTAGAAATTTTATCAGGGTTACAAGATGGCATTACCACAGGAGCACCTCTTACAGGAGTCATCTATAATAGTGATCAACATTCTAAAGATTATTCTTTACTTAAAACAAATATGCGACCAGGACATAGTGATTATCCTGCTTATATTAAATATAAAGGATTTAATGATGTCCGTGGGGGTGGTCATTTTTCTGGAAGAATTACAGCCCCAATCGTTTTTGCGGGAAATATTGCTAAACAGATTTTAAAACAAAAAGGAATTATTGTAGGAGCACATATTTTATCAATTGGAAAAATCAAAGATGAAAAGTTCCCTGTAAATGTAGATGATGAAATGCTTTTAAAATTAAGTGAAAAACAATATCCAACAATTAAAGAGGATGTTTTTGAAAAAATGGAAGAAACGATTTTAAAAGCAAAAGAAAATTTAGATAGTGTTGGTGGAAAAATTGAATGTGTTGCTTTACATGTTCCTGCTGGAGTAGGTGAACCTTTCTTTGATTCTTTAGAAAGTCATTTATCTTCATTGATGTTTTCAATTCCAGCCGTTAAAAGTGTTTCTTTTGGCGATGGAGAAAGTATTGATGAAATGTTAGGGAGTGAAGCCAATGATTGTTATTATTATGATGAAGAAGGAAATGTAAGAACTTCTACAAATCATAATGGTGGCATTACTGGTGGTATTACAAATGGTATGCCTGTAAGTTGTACGGTTACTTTTAAACCTACACCTTCGATTGCTAAAAAACAAAAGACGATTAATATTGAAACAAAAGAAAATGTAGAATTAGAAATAAAAGGAAGACATGATCCTTGTATTGTACAAAGAGCAGTTGTTGTTGTAGAAGCAATGATGGCTTTAGGAATACTTGATATGATGAGGGAATAAGTATGAAAGATTTAAAACAATGCCGAATTGAAATAGATGCAATTGATCAACAATTAATGGAACTTTTTGAAAAAAGAATGTCTCTTTCAAAAAGTGTTGTTGAATATAAAATAGCGAATCATTTAGAAATCTTTCAACCTGAAAGAGAAAGAGAAGTTATTGAAAAGAACTTAAATCGTTTAAATAATGATCAATTAAAAGAATATGCAAGATGTTTTATTCAAGAAATGATGACAGTTTCTAAATCTTATCAATCAGATTTATTACCACTTGAATTAGATAAAAATATTAAAACAGACTTTAAAAAAGATCCTGTTGTAGGTTATCAAGGAATTGCAGGTGCTTTTTCACAAAGTGCTGTTGAAAATTTCTTTGGTGAGGGAACAAAGAATATTGGTTATAGAGACTTCGAAGATGTTTATGTGGCTTTAGAAAATGGTGAAATTGATTATGGTGTTTTACCAATTGAAAATAGTTTAACAGGTTCAATTAATGATAACTATGATTTAATTAGAAAATATGGTTTCTATATTGTAGGAGAAACTGCAGTTAATGTCAGTCAATGTTTAATGGCACTTCCGGGGACAAAGATTGAGGATATCAGACAAGTTTACTCACATCCACAAGGATTAGCACAATCAAGTGAATTTTTATATCAACATCGTTATATTGAACAAAGACCATTTCAAGATACAGCCATGGCTGCTAAATATGTAATGGATTCAAAAGATCCAACTAAAGCAGCCATTGCATCACCACTTGCATGTAAACTTTATGGTTTAGAAATGTTAAAAGAAAATGTACAAAATAAGAAAAACAATAGAACACGTTTTATGGTTATTTCTAAAGAACTTATTTGTCCAAAAGAAAGTGATAAAGTTTCTGTTATCTTTACATTACCTCATCAAGTTGGAACTTTAGATAACATGTTACAAACAATTAAACAAAGTCAAATTAATATGGATCGTATTGAATCAAGACCAATTGAAACACAATATTGGCAATATTATTTCTATATTGATTTTGAAGGAAATATGCATGAAGAAAGAATTCAACGTGCTATTAATAAAATGAAAGCAAATAGTACAACGTTAAAAGTATTGGGAAATTATAAAAGGGCGTAAGAATGAAAAATATTATATTAGTGGGAATCATGGGGTGTGGTAAAACAACCATCTCCAAATTATTATCAGAAAAATTAAAGATGCCAGTTATTGATATGGATAAATATATTGAAAAAAAATATCAATGTACAATACCTGATATGTTTGCCATCTCTGAGGAATATTTTAGGGACAGAGAAAGTGAAGCATGTTTAGATATGGCAAAGCTTGACGGCTATATTATTTCTACAGGTGGGGGAGTCATCAAAAGAAAAGAAAATAGAGACGTTTTAAAACAAGCGGGTACTGTTTTCTATATTGATCGACCTGTAGATAATATTGTAACAGATGTAGAAACAGCTCATCGACCATTATTAAAAGATGGACCAGAAAAACTTTATCAATTATTTGATGAAAGACATCAACTTTATTTAGATAGTTGCCACTATCATGTAAAAAATGATGGAACACTAACGGATATCGTTAATAAAATAGTAGAAGATATAGACTAAATCGTAAGGTTTAGTTTTTCTTTTTTTATTTAAAATAATGTAGCTTAAAAAGGTTTAAATATTTTAAAAATATCAAAAGATATCGAGATATTACTAAAAAGATACTTCATAAAAGAGTCTAGCATGTGTTGGGAGTTGAATATCAAAGTACAATTGATCAGTGGACGTAAAAAATTGATGCCTAATATTATGATTGTCTTTTATGCAGGTTCTTCTTTTTGGAAGGCACCCCAAAGACTACAAGAGATGATGGATAAATCAAAAAGTATGGAAAATATTATAATGATTGGAAATACTTTTTTGTAGATATTAAAGAAATAGATACAACAAAGATTAAAAATTCACAAGTAAGATATCTTGTAGAAGCAGTGCAAGGATTATATGAAGGAGATTATGAAGAATCTAAAAGAATTAATGATGAAAATCGATAAATTCAATTCTCAACAACTTAATATGCTTGTTGAACATATATTTGATATTAGTAATGAAGATGATATTTTACATCTTATCCATTAGCCAAGACGATGAGAATCTTGGCTTTTTGTATTAAGATGTTTATTTTTTTAATTGATCTTTAACATAAGTTTTAAATAAAGTATAGAAAATAGATGTTAAAGGAATAAATAAAAACATTCCCATGATACCCATTAAATTTCCACCTATGATTACAGCTACAAAGACCCAAATAGAAGGAAGACCTACAGAATTTCCTACAACATGAGGATAAATAAAGTTACCTTCAATTTGTTGTAGAACTAAAAATAAAACAATAAATTCAATAGCTTGGATTGGATTTACAATACCAATCATAATAATTCCTATAAAACATCCAATAAATGCTCCAAAAACAGGAATCAATGCAGTTATCGCAATAACTACTCCCATCAACATAGCGTAAGGCATTTTTAAAATACCCATTGTAACAATAAACATACTTCCAAGAATACAAGCTTCTAAGCATTGACATGTAATAAAACTTGAAAAAGTATCACTTGATAACTGAATAATCTTACAAATCTTATCGGTTTTATTTTTTCCAATAAAAGCAATTGTTGTCTTTTTAAGTTGTCTAGATAATGTTTCTTTAGAAAAAAGAAGATAAATTGAAAAGACAAGACCAATAAAGAAAGTATATAAACTACTTAATGTATTTGATAAAATAGAAAATCCAGAATGAAATAAACTTTGCCAATTATTTATAATTGTTTTATATAAAGCAGATAAGTCAAGATCTAAAGAAATAATAGAATCGATGATATTTTTAAAACTTCCATTCATTATATTTCTATTTTCTTTTAAGAAAATAAGTAGTTGATCATAAGCATTAGGTGCCAATTTAACAATTTCTTTAATAGAATGAACGAGTTCTGGCCCAATAATAAAACAAATAAGTAATAAAAAAGTAACAAATAAAATAAGAGTTAAAATAAATGAAATCATTCTTTTATTTCTTACATTTTTTAATAAACTTTTTTCTAATTGATTTGTAATAATATTTAAAATAAAAGCAATACAAAAACCAACTATAAAAGGAATAATTAATTGCCAAAGATATTGAATAAAACTAAAAACAGACGATAAATTTAAAATAATAGCTAAGATAATACCTGCATAACTTATTAAATAAAAGTATTTTTTTAATTCATTGTCATTTGAAAACATAAAATCACCTCTTAAAAAGTATATATTTTTTATATGAACAGAAAATGAAAATTTGCATAAGTTTGAGATTGTCCTTATAATAAAAAAGTGGGTGACTATATAAATTTAAAAGGGAGGATTTTTTGTATGAAAAAAATCATTATAACAATAGGAAAGAATAGTCAGACAATTTTTTTATTGATTGTTTTAGTAATTGGTCTTGTGATTTTATTAAATACGATTGCTTTTTTTTATAAAAAACATAAAAATCCTCGCTTTTCTCAAAAAGAATTTTTAAATAATATTTTTTATAAAGATCAAAGTCAAGTATATGTCTTAGTTAGAAAGAAAGATTACAAAGTATTATTTTTATCTTCTCACTTTGAAGAAGTATTTCATATTTTACCAAAACGTATACAAGTTGATATAGAAGTTTTAAAAGAAATTGTAGAAGATGATACTTACCGACAATTTTTAAAAGAATATAAGCAATGGAATCAACAAGAACCTTTTAAATATTCTTTTAAAATGAAAGATGAAAATAAATGGTTTATTTTAACAATTACTGCAATAGAACATGGAAAATATCATCTATTTGCTTTTTATGACCATAGTGAAGATGTTTTAAAAGAATTAGATTATTTACAACAAATAGAAACAACTAAAAATGAAAGTGAATATAAAGCTTCATTTTTATCAAGAATGTCACATGAAATTAGAACGCCTATGAATGGAATTACTGGGATGCTGACATTAGCCAGACAATCAAAACAAGATGCTAAACAAGGAAGCTACTATTTACAACAAGCAGAAGATATTTCTAAGTATTTACTTTCACTCATCAATGAAGTCTTGGATATGTCAAGAATGGAAGCAGGAAAATTAGAATTAGAGAGTAAACCATTTAATATTTATCATTTAAAAGCACAATTAAATAATATTTTTAAAGAAACAATTGAAAAGAAAAATGTTTTATTTAAAATCGATTATTTTGATTTTGATGTAAAATATTTTATGGGGGATGAATTACGTATTATGCAAATACTTGTTAATCTATTATCCAATGCTAGTAAGTTTACTGATAATGGTGAAATTACAGTAACATTTAGACAAATGTATAAAGAAGATAAGGTTGCAAATATTATGATGCGTGTTCATGATACAGGTAAAGGAATGTCAAGAGAGTTTTTAAGTCATATATTCAGACCGTTTGAACAAGAAGGAGTTGAAATTTCTAAAAAGTATGGTGGTAGTGGACTTGGAATGGCTATTACAGATCAGCTTGTTAAATTGATGGGTGGAGAAATAGTTGTTGATAGTCTTGAAGGTAAAGGAACCGATTTTACAGTCTTTTTAAATTTACCAGTTGCTCCAAGTCAAGAATATGAAGATGAAAAAGAAGTTGTTGTTGAACAATTTAGTTTTGAGAAAAAGCGTATATTGCTTGCTGAAGATAATGAAATTAATGCAGAGATTTGTATGAGTGTATTAAATTCTAAAGGAGCGTTTGTCGAACGTGTAGAAAATGGACAAGAAGCAGTTGATACATTTAAGAAGCATGCTAAAAATTATTATGATTTGATTTTAATGGATATACAAATGCCGCAAATGGATGGCTATGAAGCAACGCAAATTATAAGAACGATGGAATCGGGTAAAGCAATTCCTATCTTTGCTTTATCTGCTGATGCATATGTAGAAAATAAACGCTATTCTAAAGAGATGGGAATGGATGGACATTTTTCAAAGCCTATTGATTTTGATGTAATGGAAAAAGAATTAAGTGAATATTTTTCAAGGAGAGATGCATAATGAAAAAGACATTTAAATTATCAGTACCGTATTTAGGAAAAGCTGTGGTTGTGACGGTTGTTTCTTTTTCATGTGCGATTTCTGCTTATCAACTTTACCAAAACAGTTCAATCTTCTCACCACAATCACAAGCTTTAGATTTGAAAAATAATCAAGTTGTTTTTTCAAATCAAAATCAACAAACAAACACAAATCAAAATCAAGATGAAAGTCAATATCTTAATGAAAATCAACAAGCATTAGATAAAATTTCACAAACAAATTTTAATAATTCTCCTTATTTATTTAAAAATCAAGGAAGAGTGGATCCAACAAAAATTTATGGACAAACAGGTATGGGGACAAATGGTGGCAATACGATAGGTGTTAATCCAAATGAAACAACAAATAATGGAAATGTAACTGTTGTCATTCCCGGAACAGGAATGCCTATTGCTACAGGAGATGCAAGTTCAGGCATCGCTAATGATGAAGTAAATAAAAATACAAATCATGAAACAACACCGATTGTTGATCCAGATCCAGAACCAACGCTACCAGATTTATCGAATAATGAGATTTATAAAGATGCCATTTCTTTGCCAAATACAGGAATTGAACAAAAAGAAAATACAAAATACAATATCCATTTTATGGCTGCAGAAGATTTATATCTTGACAATCTTACAATGCTCTATGATGGTTGTGTGATCACACCATGGAAATTACTTTGTAATATGGTTGTGATGATTTCAGAAAAGAAAGAAGGGGATAGCTATCCAACACTTTATAGAATAGAAAATTATAATGATAATTTTAAAATAGGTTCTTATCCTCAATATGCAACAGAAAACTTTAAAGTATCATTTTATTTTAGACTAAATGGATCAAGTCCATGGCAAGAATATATTTATGAATTTAAAGTTGATTATCAGGCACGTATTTCCTTACAAGACTATAATCAACAAGAAATAAAATATTTTTATTTAAAGAAAGATGAAACAGAAGATTTACGAAAATATTACAATTTAATAATTCCAACATATCAAGATTCTACACAAATGTTTATTGGCTGGAAAGAGGAAGATGGTAGTGTTATTGAAGATCAATCTGACTACACAATCACTCAAAAAGGAAGAATTACACTTGTTCCTCAAGAAATGGTAGATTTACCAGAGGAATATATTGTTCAATTACAAGATAAAACGATTTTTTCACCAATATTTGCGACAATTTATGAATATGCTTTTACCAATTATGTTGGAGATTTAAATGCTGATATTCATGTACCAGATGGTATAAAAAAAGTAGAATTAAATGATATTTTTGGAAAAGAATTTAATGGTGATTTTTATATTTCAGAGATCGTTGATGATATTTCTTTTGGTTATGGCTGGACAGGACCTGATTTATATGGAAAGTATATCGTTGATGAAAATAATCCTAATTTTAGTTCAAATGAAGATGGATTATTAATGGATAAATCTCAAACAGTGATTCTTCAAACACCGATAGCTGATGCTATTTATATTCCTGAAGGAGTTACATCAATTAGTAGTTCTATTTCGTGGTATGTTCATGATATTTATTTTGAAGGTAAGTGTTTGATAGATAGCCATTCTTTTTCTAATATTCCTACAGATTCAACAGTTCACGTACCTGATCAATATTATTTAGACTATTTTAAAAAGAGTTATGGAAGTTTTGTAACAAGTATAGTTAATGAAAATAATGAATCTTATGATTATACAGTAAGTAATAATTTGGTTTTTAGTGATGATGAAAAGATACTAGTAAGTACTTTAGATGGTGCAAGTGGGACAATTGTTATTCCTGAAACAGTAGAAAAAATAGCTGATCAAGCTTTTAGTGGAAATAGTGATATTACACAGATTATTTTAACAGGAGGAAATATTGAATTAGGTCATCAAATTTTTAAAGACAGTGGTGTTGAAAATGTGATGATTTTAACTCAAGATATGCCAAGTGTTTATAAAGATACTTTTAGTGATAGTGATAATCTTAAAGGAATTAGTATTGCTAGAAATTATTATCATTTGTATGAATCTAAATGGAGTGATTTATTAGAACCAACAGAGTTTGCTTTATTGAATGAAACCGATTCATCATTAAATGTAAAAGATGGTTTTGAATATTTAGAAATGTATTATCGAGATCGTGCACATGCAACCATTTTATTAAATGCGCCAAGTGATTTAGTTTATTTTGATGAAGATAGTATTCCAGGAGTAATAATTACTGAAATTGGTAAAAATGCTTTTTCAAATTGTAAACAATTGAAATCTGTAAAATTATCTAAACAAGTGGTACAAATTGATAGCTATGCTTTTTATGGTTGTGATGATTTAGAAGGTATTTTCTCAGCTAATATAGATACGATTACAATTCAAGAAAATGCTTTGGAAATAACGGATGGATCCTTTCCTAATCTTCGTTATATTGCCTTAAATGCTAAAAATGCAAATTTTGAAAATTATTATTTACCATCAACGAATCAAAAAATGTTTGTTCCTTATGATGGCGATGGATATTATGGTGGTAATACATATAGTAGTAGTTATTTTTTAGATGAATCTTATGGTGGAGCTATCTTATATGGTTATGCTAGAGGATCAGATCAAGATGGAAATACAATTACAGTGGATAATGAATTTTATTTAATTAGTGCAACAACAGATATTAGTGGAGCTGTTGCTACGAAAGAAGGTACCTTTGAGATTTGTATGAATGCTTTCGAGAGTGTTCCTATTACATCGATTCAATTAAATATGACAGATGATATGTATTGGATTGATGATTATGCTTTTTATGAAACAAAATTAGAAGGTGAACTTA
>OLOP01002165.1_pt1 | contig 11379 bp, 8 predicted proteins | sample 1672381 | NCBI WGS metagenome assembly OLOP01 (sample SAMEA3136678, study PRJEB25190) | human gut metagenome | biome: human gut; feature: human-associated habitat; material: faeces | place: Austria | collected 2013 | reverse complement strand
CCCACCAAGAACTACCAGCCCACCGGTCTGAAAAGTGAATACTACGACATTCTGGGCGTCAGCATTCCCAGCACCAGCATCCCGGTCTCTCCCGGCCGTAATCTGGCTGTGGTGCTGGAGACTGCAGCCATCAATAACCGCCAGAAGAAGATGGGCTACAACGCAGCCAAGGAGCTGCTGATCCGGCTGGGACTGGATGACAAAATGGACTGATCTTCCCGATAAAAAAGGAGCCTGACCCTATGGAACAACTCAAGCAGCTGCTCACCGCAGCAGGCATTGCTTATAAAGAAAATGAGCCGCTGGCGGCGCATTGTACCTTTAAAATCGGCGGCCCGGCGCGGCTGTTCGTGCAGCCGGTGGACCATGCACAGCTTTGCCGCACCGTTGCCCTGTGCAAGGCGCAAAGCGTCCGGTACTATCTGCTGGGCAACGGCAGCAATATCCTGTTTGCCGACGAGGGCTACGATGGTGCGGTATTGGATATTTCTTCTATGCAGGACGCTGTGGAGGTGCACGGAACACAACTCACCGCCGGGGCGGGCGTGCGGCTCTCGGCGCTGTGCAAAACGGCGCTGGAACACGGCCTGACCGGACTGGAATTTGCTTATGGCATCCCCGGTACGGTGGGCGGCGCAGTCTACATGAACGCCGGAGCCTACGGCGGCGAGATGAAGGATGTGCTGACCACGGTGCAGTACCTCACCGCCGAGGGCGAGGTGAAGGAGGCTGCGGCAGCGGAGCTTGACCTGCGCTACCGCCACAGCATTTTTGAAGAAAACGGCGGCTGTATCCTCTCGGCGCAGTTTGCCCTGACTCCGGGCGAGCCGGAGGTTATCCGCGCAAAGATGGACGAGCTGATGGCAAAGCGGCTGGATAAGCAGCCGCTGGATAAGCCCAGCGCAGGCAGTACCTTCAAGCGCCCGGTGGGCGCTTTTGCCGCTGCCCTCATTGACCAGTGCGGTCTGCGGGGCTACCGACACGGCGGTGCCGCCGTCAGCGAGAAGCACTGCGGCTTTGTGGTGAACCTTGGCGGCGCCACCTGCGCAGACGTGCTGGCGCTGTGCGAAGAAGTACGCACCATCGTAAAGGAAAAGACCGGTTATGATCTGGAAAAAGAGATCCGCGTAGTCCGCTGAACTGCGCAAATAGAGGGAGTGTGGAACACAGATGGAGCTGTTGATCGTCAGCGGGCTTTCCGGCGCGGGAAAGTCTGTGGCTATGAATGCGCTGGAAGATATCGGTTTTTTCTGCATCGATAACGTCCCGGCGGGGCTGCTGCCCAGCATTACGGCGTTTTCCAAGGCGGGCGACAACCAGCTGGAGCGGGTGGCGCTTTCCATGGACGTGCGCGGCTGCCGCAGCAGGGAACAGATCGAGACTGCCCTGCAGCAGCTGGACGAGCAGAAAACACCCTATAAGATCCTGTTTCTGGATGCGCCGGACGATGTGCTGATGCGCCGTTACAGCGAGACCCGCCGCCGCCACCCCATCAGCATTGCAGAGGGCATCTCTACCCGGGATGCCTTTTTGAAGGAGCGGCAGATCTTACAGCCCTTGAAGGAACGTGCAAACTATACCATCAATACTGGTCTGCTCTCCACCTCCCAGAATAAAGAGCGTATCTGCGATTTGTTCATGAAAAACGGCGGGGCAAAAAATGCCATGCGTCTCACCATTATGTCCTTCGGGTTCAAGTTTGGTTTGCCGCCGGAGGCCGACCTTGTGCTGGATGTGCGCTGCCTGCCAAACCCCTTCTATGTGCCGGAACTGAAGCACAAGACCGGACTGGATCAGGAAGTGGTGGATTTTGTCATGGGCCACCCCGAAGCACAGGAGCTGCTGCGCCGGTACGAGAACTTTTTGCAGTACGCCCTGCCGCTTTATGTCAAGGAAGGCAAAAGCCAGCTGACTATTGCGGTGGGCTGCACAGGCGGCAAGCACCGCTCCATCACATTCGCACGCAAGCTTGCGGAATACTGCACCTCTCTGGGCTACGAGCCCGGGGTGCAGCACCGGGATGCCGTGCGCTGAAAACAGAGGAAATACTATGAGTTTTGCATCCAGTGCGCGGGAGGAAATCGCGCAGCGCAGCCCCACCAAGGAATGCTGTGTGCGTGCAGCCGCCTATGGTATTGCCTGCTTTGCCAAATACTTTGATGCCCGCGGCCTTGTGCTGCAAACCGAGCAACCCCATACGGTGCAGCTGGCGCAGCAGCTGTTTGCCCGCTGCGGCATCCGGGGCGAGATCACGGAAAAGCCCCGCGTCAGCGGTGTGCTGTACGAGTTCAACATCCGCGATGCGGAGCAGGTCACCCGCCTGCATGAGCTGTTCGGCACCACCGGCAGGGAGACCAGCTTGCAGATCGACCCCGGGCTCATCCGTTGTCAGACCTGCGTCAGCGCCTATATCGCCATGGCCTTTTTGTGCAGTGGCACGGTCACCGACCCGCAAAAGGAATATAACCTGGAATTTCTCACCTCCCGGACGAATCTCGCCCGGGATTTTGAAGCGCTGCTGGCTGAGCACGAGTTTGCGCCCCACCGCACCCGCCGCAACGGCGTGAACCTGATCTACGTCAAGACCGGTGCCAATGTGGAGCGCTTACTCCGCTTTATGGGTGCTGCGGATGCCGCGACCCAGATCAGCGTACTCAAGGCGTTCAAGCAGGTACGCAATCAGACCAACCGGCAGACCAACTGCGATACCGCAAACCTTGGCAAAACGGCGCGGGCGAACGCCCAGACCCTGAAAGCCATCCGCTATTTGCAGGAACAGCACGCACTGGAGACCTTGCCGGAGGTGCTGCAGCAGGCAGCAGCCAAGCGTCTGCAATACCCGGATCTTTCGCTTACCGCGCTGTGCGGCTGCTTTGACCCGGCAGTGAGCAAATCCGGCTTATCACACCGGATGAAAAAGCTGGAAGCACTGGCGGAAAATCTGCGCCAGCGCCAGCAGGAGGGACAGGAGGCAGTACAATGAGTGAACCCACCGCAAATACCCGTCCCTTTGCCCATTTGCATATCCATACGGAATACAGCCTTCTGGACGGTGCCTGCCGCATCGACCAGCTGATGGAGCGGGTGAAGGAGTGCGGACAGACCGCCATTGCCTGCACCGACCACGGCGTAATGTACGGCTGTGTGCAGTTTTATAAGGCCGCCAAAAAGGCGGGTATCAAGCCCATCATCGGGTGCGAAGTGTATGTTGCCACCCGCACCCGCTTTGATAAGGTAAATAAAATAGACGGCAATAACCACCTGATTTTACTGTGCAAAAACGAGACCGGCTATAAGAACCTGATCAAAATGGTCTCTGCCGGTTTTGTGGAGGGCTTTTACTCCAAGCCCCGTGTGGATAAGCAGCTTTTGGAGCAATACCATGAGGGACTGATCTGCCTTTCGGCCTGTCTTGCAGGCGAGATCCCGCAGGCCATTCTGGCAGGGGACTACGAGCGCGCAAAGGCGACTGCGCTGTGGTACCGGGATCTATTCGGTGCAGAGAATTACTACATCGAATTGCAGGATCACGGCCTGAAAGAGGATTCCACCGTTCTGCCGCAACTCATCAAACTTTCGCGCGAGACCGGCATCCCCATGGCAGCCACCAACGACGCCCATTATCTACGCAAAGAGGACGCCAAGATGCAGAGCATCCTGCTGTGCATCCAGACCGGCAAGACCATTCAGGACGCCGATCGTATGGAGTTCCAGACTGATGAATTCTACGTCAAGACCACAGACGAGATGTACGAGCTGTTCTCCATGGTACCGGAAGCCTGCGCCAATACGGCAAAGATCGCCGAGCAGTGCAATTTTGACTTTGAGTTCGGTCACACCAAGATCCCTTACTACAAAGCCCCGGACGGCATGGATAATCAGGCCTACTTTGAAAAGCTCTGCTGGGACGGCTTGGAACGCCGCTACGGCCCGGACGTGCCGCAGGCTAACATCGACCGCCTGAAATACGAGATCGGCGTGGTCAAGACCATGGGGTATACCAACTACTACCTCATCGTATGGGACTACATCAATTTTGCAAAAAGTCAGGGCATCCCGGTGGGGCCGGGACGCGGCTCCGGCGCGGGTAGTATTGCCGCTTACTGCGTGGGCATTACGGATATCGACCCCATCCGCTATAACCTGATCTTCGAGCGCTTTTTGAACCCTGAGCGCGTCAGTATGCCGGATTTCGATGTGGACTTCTGCTACGAGCGCCGACAGGAGGTCATCGACTACGTCAACCGCAAATACGGTGCGGATCATGTGGCGCAGATCGTCACCTTTGGTACCATGGCAGCCCGCAACGCCATCCGGGACGTGGGCCGCGTGATGGGTATTCCATACCAGCAGGTGGACGTGGTAGCAAAGCTTGTGCCCATGGAACTGAAAATGACCCTCAAGCGGGCATTGGAGGTTTCCAGCGAGCTGAAAAAGCTCTACGATACCGATCCGCAGGTGACCGAGCTCATCGACACCGCACTGAAGGTGGAGGGTATGCCCCGGCACGCCTCCACCCACGCGGCAGGCGTGGTCATTACGCCGGAGCCGACGGATTATTATCTGCCGCTTGCCACCAACGACGGCCTGCCGGTGACCCAGTTCAACATGACCGAGATCGAAGAGCTGGGTCTTTTGAAGATGGACTTTCTGGGGCTGCGCACCCTGACCGTCATCCGGGATGCAGAAACTGCCGTGCAAAAGCAGCACCCGGAGTTCTCCATCCGCAAGCTGGATTATGACGACCCGGATACCTATAAAATGCTGGGGCAGGGCGATACCGAGGGTGTGTTCCAGCTGGAATCCTCCGGCATGAAACAGGTGCTTGTGGGCTTGCAGCCCCAGAACCTTGAAGATGTCATCGCTCTGATCAGCCTGTACCGTCCGGGCCCCATGGACTCCATTCCCACCTATCTGCGCAACCGGCACGAACCGGACAAGATCAGCTACAAGACCCCGCAGCTGGCGCACATCTTGGATGTGACCAACGGCTGCATCGTCTATCAGGAGCAGGTCATGCAGATCTTCCGGGAGCTGGCAGGCTTCTCCTTCGGGCAGGCAGATAACGTCCGCCGCGCCATGAGCAAAAAGAAGCATGCCGTCATGGAGGCAGAGCGGGAGCATTTTGTGCATGGCTGCACCGAGCCCGGCCACGAATGCCCCGGCTGCGTTGCCAACGGTATCCCGGAGCAGGTGGCAAACCAGATCTACGACGAGATGTCCAGCTTTGCGTCCTACGCCTTCAACAAGAGCCATGCGGCCTGCTACGCCTATGTGGCTTTCCAGACCGCTTACCTCAAGTGCCATTACCCCAGCGAATTCATGGCCGCTCTGCTGACCAGTGTGCTGGACAACACGGACAAGGTCATTGAGTATTCCGGCGAGTGTGCCCGCCTTGGCATCAAGGTGCTGCCGCCGGATGTGAATGTTTCGGGCGGCGGCTTTACGGCGGACGAGAACGGCCAGATCCGCTTCGGCCTGAACGCGGTCAAGAACGTGGGCCGTAACCTGATCGAGAATGTGGTGCGGGAGCGTCGGAACAAGCCCTATACCAGCCTGTATGACTTCTGCAAGCGGATGCACGGCAACGAATTGAACCGCCGGGCGGTGGAGTGCCTGATCAAGGCCGGTGCCTTTGACCGGTTGGGCAACAACCGTCACAGCCATGTGGAAGCCGTGGAGGGCATCCTGAAGAGCATCGAGACCGACACCCGCCGCAATCTGGACGGCCAGCTGGACCTGTTTTCGGTGATGAGCGGGGGAGAGCAGGATGCCGCACAGGAGGACCGCTATGAGATCCGCCAGCTGCCGGAGTACAGTCACACCGAGCTGCTTCAGCAGGAAAAAGAGGTCAGCGGCCTGTATCTGTCCGGTCATCCGCTGGATGCCTACCGGGAAAAATCGGCCCGCATCGGTTCCCACACCATCAAGGACCTCACCGGCGAGGACGCCCATGTGACGGACGGCGAGCGGGTGCGTGTGGTCTGTGCGGTGGTCAAGAACCGCATGATGACCACCAAGTCCAACAGTATGATGGCCTTTACCAGCGTGGAAGATCTGACTGGCACCATGGAAGTGATCGTGTTCCCCAAGGTGCTGGACACCTTCCGCGATGCTATCCGCGAAAATGCGGTCGTGGTCATCGACGGACGCCTGTCGGTGCGGGAGGACGAAGCCTCCAAGCTGCTGGCAGACAGCATCGTGCCCATTGACAGCTACGACCCTACCCGCCCGCAGAACGGCCGCCCGGACCCGGTCAAGGCGGCGGCAAAGCGGCTGTATATCCGTCTGCCGTCCCGCAACTGCCCGCAGTATGCCAAGGTGATCAATCTGCTGGGCATCTTTGACGGCAATATGCCGGTGATCCTGTATCTGGAAGACACAAAACAAAAGCTGGCGGCCCCCCGGCATCTGTACACTTCCGGGCATCCGCTCTTCTTTGAAGAACTGGAAAGACTGGTGGGCACAGAGAACATTGCAACAAAATGACATTTCTGTGCACGAATCTCGATAGGTCGGAAGGGCTCAAAATGGGTCCAAAATATTTTCAAATGGCTGAGAATGTGTTATAATGTTGAAAGGCAAGTCTTAACAATTCTTTACGATGCAAACACTGAGCGGCGTAATGAAGAAGGGCGCTGGCTCATGGGTGAATGAAGAAACAAATTGGAGGGAATCTCTCTATGGAAAAGCAAATCAAGACGATCGGTGTTCTCACCAGCGGCGGCGACGCCCCTGGCATGAACGCAGCTGTCCGTGCCGTGGTCCGTACCGGCCTGCACAAGGGCTTCCGCATGATCGGCATCCAGCGCGGCTATAACGGTCTGCTGAACGGCGAGTGCTTTGAGATGAACCTGCGCAGTGTCTCGAACATCATCTCTGCCGGCGGCACCATCCTCTACACCGCACGCTGCCTTGAGTTCAAGACCAAAGAGGGTCAGGATAAGGGCGCAGCCAAGTGCCGTGAGCTGGGCATTGACGCGCTGGTGGTCATCGGCGGCGACGGTTCTTACCGTGGCGCCCGTGAGCTGGCACACCGCGGCATCCCGATGATCGGCCTGCCCGGCACCATCGACAACGATATTGCCTGCACCGATTACACCATCGGTTACGATACCGCTATGAACACTGCTCTGGAGATGATCGACAAGCTGCGCGACACCACCCAGAGCCATGACCGCTGCAGCGTCGTCGAGGTCATGGGCCGCAACGCTGGTTACATTGCCCTGAACGTCGCCATCGCCTCCGGCGCTATGGCCGTGTTGCTGCCCGAGAAGGAATTCGATATGCAGCGCGACATCCTCGATAAGATCGTCGAGACTCAGCGCACCGGCAAGCGCCACTTCATCGTCATCGTGGCCGAGGGCACAAACACGCTTTTGTCCGAGCGCTGCCTCGGGAACGCGCGGCCCGCGCCCTGCCAGATGGCCGTCGGCATCAAGGAGGTGTTCGAGCTGCCCGCGGGCGTGATCGAGGACCGGTTCCTTCTGCCCGAGGGCGAGGGCGCCGCGATGCTGTTCGTCGGCGACTGCACCCACGGCAAGGTAGGCGGAGGCTTTTTGTACACCAACAGGGACTCCATCTCGCTGGGGCTCGTGGCCACCATCTCCACGGCGGCCGGCGGCGGAAACGACACGCCGGTCTACCAGATGCTTGAGGACTTCAAGGGCCATCCGGCGGTGGCGCCCATCATCCGGGGAGCCAAGATGGTCGAGCACTCCGGCCACATGGTGCCCGAGGGCGGCTACGACATGGTGCCCCAGTACGTGTTCGACGGGGCGCTTCTGGCCGGCGAGGCAGCCGGCCTCTGCATGAACATGGGCTATCAGGTGCGCGGCATGGACTTCGCCGTGGCGAGCGGGCGCATGGCCGCCGAGGCGGCCGTCGAGGCCATCGACGCGGGAGATGCGAGCGCGGCGGGGCTTTCCGGATATGCGCGCCGCATGGAGGACTCCTTCGTCATCAAGGACCTTAAGACCTTCCGCAAGTGGCCCCACGTCATGGAGGAGTGGGACGCGATGTTCAACGACTACCCGACCATGGCGGCGGAGGTGTTCAACGCCATGTTCAGCGTGGACGGGCGCCCGCAGGAGCCCCTGCGCCGCCGCATCATGCCCATTATCAAGAAGCGCGGGCTTTTCAAGACCGCCAACGAGGTGAGGAAGGCGGTGAGCGCGCTGTGAGCCAGATCGCACCGATTACCGTGAACGTCGACGAGCTGATCGCCGTGAACAAGTACGAGGTGGACGAGGAGAGCGCCCACATCGAGCTTGTGGAGGATCCGGACATCGAGGAGTTCAAGAAGCTCGTGCGGGTATGCCCCGCGGCCCTCTACAAGATCGGCGAGGACGGCGCGACGAGCTTCGACTACGCCGGCTGCCTGGAGTGCGGCACCTGCCGCATCGTCTGCGAGGGCACCATCGTGAGGAAGTGGGAGAACCCCCAGCCCACCATGGGCGTGGAGTACCGCTTCGGATAGGCTGCACCTGTCTGCGGAAAAGCCGTGCATAAAAAGACCCTGCGATTTGCGTCGCAGGGCCTTACTCGTGAGGGGGTGGCTGCCGATCGGTGCCTACAGGTCGGTGCCGGCGATCCAGTCGAGGGCGGGGTATTCCACGACGCCGTCGTGGCGCTCCAGCTCGCGGGCGATGGTGATGCGCTGGATGGTGGGGGAGCCCTCCTCCAGCCACAGCGCTCGGCAGTCGCGGTAGAGGCGCTCGGTGGGGCCGTAAGGGCTGTCCTCGAAATAGCCGTCGCCGCCGAAGATCTCCAGCATCTCGTCGGAGACCTTCTTCACCGCCTCGATGGAGAACAGCTTGCACATGGCCGCCTTCTCGGCGATGTAGGGGTTGTGCGGGTCGCGGTCGTAGTCCTCGGCGAAGTCGATGATCATGCAGCGCAGGGCGTGGGTCGCCGTGGCCATATCGGCCAGCTTCATCTTGATGGCCTGGCGCGTGTTGATGGTCTTGCCGAAGGTCACACGGTCGCGGGCGCGGGCAAGCGACATCTCCAGCATGCGCTGGCACATGCCGAGGTTCGAGTCGGCGATGTGCACGCGGGAGATGGCCAGCGAGTGCATGGCCACTTCCATGCCCTGGCCTTCCTTGCCGAGCAGGTACTTCGGCTCGAGCTTCACGTCGGTCATTTTGAAGCCGGCGTGCCCCGCGCCGCGGCAGCCCATCATATGCGGCATGTCCACGAGCTCGAAGCCCTCGGCGTCCATGGGCACGAAAAACGCGCTCAAGCGCTCGTCGCCCTCCTTGTCGGGGTCGGTCACGGCGATGACGTAGGCGAACTGGGCCACGTCGGTATGGGAGATGAGCCACTTCTCGCCGTTCAAGATGTAATTGCCCTCGGCATCCTTCACGGCGGTGGTGTGCACGTCGGCGCCGGTGCCGCCAGTCTGCTCGGTGAGCGCGAAGCAGGTGAAGATGGTCTTGTCGGCGAACTTGTCCATGTAGGCGGCCTTCAGCTCGTCGCATCCATAGTCGTCTAAGATGCGCCAGTTCAGGTCGGCGGCGGAGTGCAGGTGCATGCGCATGCCGCCAGGGCCCCGGGAGAACTCCTCCTGCACCTGCAGGATCTCCTTCTCGGTGAGGCCCCATCCGCCGTACTGTTCGGGCAGCGCGTAGCGGTACAGGTTGTTCTCGCGGGCCAGATCGATGAACTCCTGGGGGAACTTGTTGGTGACCTCCACCTCGCGCTGCATCTCCTCGAAGGGGCCTTCCGCCAGCTCGCGGCAGGTCTTCAGGAAATCGCGGAACTCCTCATCGGTTAGCTTGCCCATAGAGCCTCCTCATGATCGTATGTCCGCGCCATCGCGCGGGCGCGTATACCCTGGTGAACAGTTTGACAGCCCGTCTTGAGGTTCGTCCAATAGAAACCGCCCGAAAATTTCTGATGGAAAATAGGCAAAAGCTATGGAAGGGATTGCGGAAGGGCAGCACGCCTTCGAGGGTGCTCCGGCGAACTACAAATTCCTCCGCATCTGGGCTTCCTTGATCTCGTTTTCAAGGGAGCTGTGGATGATGTTGGCGAAGGGACCGGCCTGGCCGCCGATGGACTCGACGCCGCGGGCGTCGCAGCGACGGATGTAATAGTAGAGGAAGGCGCAGGTGTAGAATTCGGCCAGAAAGTCGATGTTGTCCTTCGGCAGGTAGCGGTTGGACAAAATGATGTCGATGTCCCGCTTCATGGCCTCAAGGTACAGCGCGTACAGGTAGTTGCGCAGCGAGTAGGGGCCGTTGTCCACGAGCGCCTGGCGGTAGAAGTTGCGCCGGCCCTCCAGCACCTCGGCGAAGCACTGGAAGAACTCCGCGTGATCGAGCGAGCGCACGCCGGACTTCTGGGTAATATAGTAGGGGAAGCGCGAGGTGGGATCCTCCGGATCGTCGTCGTAAAGGAGCACCGACTCGGAGAAGTGCTGCTTTAAGCACTGGCCCATGTCGTAGCGGAAGATCCAGATGATGAGGCGGTCCTTGTTCTCGAAGTGGTAGTAGAAGGTCTTGCGGTTCTTCCCCGTGCGCTCGACGATGTCGCTGATGGACACCTTGCGCAAGGGCATCTCGTCACACAGCTCCACGAAGGCGTCGGAGATGAGCAGCATGGTGGAAAGCGCGTTCATGGGTTCCTCCTTCGGTTCTCTTCCGTTGCGCCCATTATAGGATCTTTCGAAGAAATATGGGACAGATAAATCGAAATGTGCAATGGAAATGCCAATGACTCGGTTAGTTGCGCCTATTTAACGGGATCAAAACGGCTACTTATGCGGCAAATGCCTATGGATGATGAAGATTTGCCTATGAAGTACTACACAGATAGATAAATCTGTCCATCGTAAAGCAAAGCAATCTCCGTAGAATAAGAGTCACGAGGAGACTTCAGCTCGGTCGGCGCTTCGAAAGGCGGACAAAGCAAGTCAAATTGGGTAGAGATTTCCAAATGCGAGGATCATGAGAAGGCAACATGGTCAAAAGCTTGAAATCATACCTAATACCCTTGAAACCTGTGGGGAAGTAATTGAAAGGAGTTTAGCCGTGGCGAAGTACCAGAAACTGGTGGAGCCGTTTAAGATCGGCAATGTCGAGCTGCGCAACCGTTTCGTGATGCTGCCGATGACCATCGAGAAGGTGGACAACTACCACGTGACCGATGACTTGGTGGACTTTTACGAGCAGCGCGCAAAGGGCCATGCCGGTCTGATCGAGATCGGGTCGTGCTATGTGTGCGACTGCTTCGGCACCGAGCCGAAGTACCACACGACCACCGGCGCCTGCGGATGCTGGGACGATGAGTTCATCCCCGGCTTCCAGCGCATCGCCGAGGTGTGCCACAAACACGGATCCAAGGTGGCCGCCCAGCTGCAGCTGTGCTACGAGT
>OLOP01002163.1_pt1 | contig 11382 bp, 10 predicted proteins | sample 1672381 | NCBI WGS metagenome assembly OLOP01 (sample SAMEA3136678, study PRJEB25190) | human gut metagenome | biome: human gut; feature: human-associated habitat; material: faeces | place: Austria | collected 2013 | reverse complement strand
CCTTAAGATTTGGAAGCCCTGCCGGCATTACATAGACACGCTCGCCGTGGATATCCAGAAGATCCGTACGGATTTCTTTCTTTACATCATTTAAAAATTCTTCCAGTTCCTCTGGTAATTTCTTCTTTCCTTTTCCACCGGTCAGTTCACCTTTCACACGGTCACACGGTTCGCCCTTTTGTACAAGTGCCAGATAATGTCCTTCCCCTTTCATTTTATGTGGAAATATGCGGACAGTATCCGCAAGCGACGGATCCCGTGATTCTGTCACTTCCGGCATCCCCTGAACAAAGCCTTCATATGGCGCAATCTTCAAGATTCTAAATTCCGGATAGGTCTTAAGTAAATGTTCGATGACCTGCTCATTTTCTTTCGGATCAAAAGTACAGGTGGAGTACAGCATCATTCCGCCTTGCTTTAACATACGAGCAGCCTGCAAGATAATGCTCTTCTGAATATTACAGAAAAAGTCCGGCCCATGCTCCTCCCATGCAGATACCATTTTTTTATCTTTTCGGAACATTCCTTCTCCGGAACACGGTGCGTCAATCAGAATCTTATCAAAATACTCTGTAAAATAGCTTTCCATTTTTCCAGGCTCTTCACTTAAAACAAGAACATTGCCAATACCGAACACCTCAATATTTTTCAGAAGTCCCTTGGCTCTGGAATTACTAATATCATTGGCCGCAAGTACTCCTTCCCCCTGAAGCTTTGCTCCAAGCTCCGTAGCCTTTCCTCCCGGTGCCGCACATACATCTAGCACCTTGTCTCCCGGTTCCACCGGAAGCCGGTTTGCCGGTGTCATGGCACTTGGCTCCTGCAGATAATAAAGCCCTGCAAAATAATATGGATGTTTAGACGGAGTTACATGCTCCCCGTCATAATAGAATCCATTCTCAATCCAGGGAATCGGCTCGATTTCAAACGGACAGATCTTTTTAAACTCTTCTACGGAAATTTTATTCGTATTTACACGAAGCCCATAATAACGCGGCTCTTCATAACATGCAATATAATTGTCAAAATCTTCTTTCAGAAGATCTCGCATCTTTTTTTCAAAATTTTCTGGCAATCTCATTGATTTTTCTCCTCCAGCGCATAAACATACATAATGTAGTATATCATATCTGGGTGTATAACTCTAGAAATATGAATAGATTAATTTTTTATTTTCTAAAAACAAAAGCACTTCATACGGATTAACGCTGATTTCTTTCCCATTTTCATAAAAATAAATTCCAAAATGTAAATGTACGGGAAACTGTCCCACCGTTCCTTCTGCTCCATAACCGCTGTCTCCCATGTACCCAAGCAATTCTCCTGCTCTTACATAATCTCCTATTTTCAGGTTTGTATAAGAGTCCAGATGTGCGTAGTAGTAATAAGTACCACTATTGCTTATGATACCAATCCGCCAACCCCCTTTTTCAAGCCAGCCCTTATTTTTCACCGTTCCGTCACTGACGCTCACCACCGGATACAGCCCCCGTTTATTTTCAGCCGCCATAATATCTGTTCCTTCATGCACCCGCTTTCCGCCATAATTACGTTCCATATGCCAGGTGTCCACAAAACTTACTTTCAAGGATTTATCCAAATCAGACTCTGGAATCGGGAAATACAAGGCCTCTTTTTCCACATTTTGCATCGCCTGCCTGCATGTTAAAGACAGGTATTTATTCTGACGCAGTTCTTCCGAAAAAAATTTATCTCGAAATTGCTGCGCACCCAACGTCAGCATTCGATCTGTCATGTGTTTTCCGGACGTATATGAAATTGATATTCCAACAGCATCCAGTAGCGCTATCACAAGCAGAATTGCAAACAGCCTCAAGCTTACCTGCCAGGTATACACTTGTTTATTTCTAAGATTCCTGTTTTTCTTCATTTCAGTTTTATTCTCATTTTCCGCACATTTTTCTTCTACTATATGATTATATCAAATGTAAAATAACTCCCACCTCTGCAGATGGTAAAAATATAAAAGTAGAACATACAGATTCTTTCTCCATATGTTCTACCTTTATATTTTCTTATTTTTCAAACTGCCATGATGTCTGTAGATTTTTTATACTACACACCACGTTATCCTATTTTAATTTTGCAAGAATTCCTTTTAAGTATTCCCATGTTCTCTGTGTAGAGGCAATATCCAGCTTCTCATTAAAGGAATGAGTATCCAAAAGATCCGGTCCCATAGATACACAATCCAAATCTGGTTTCTTTCCAAGGAAAAGTCCACACTCCAGTCCGGCGTGAATGGTAGATACAACCGGTTCTTTTCCATACTGCTCTACGAATGTCTCTACCATTACTTTGCGAAGTTCGGAATCTACTTTGTACTCCCATGCAGGATATCCACCCTGCACCTTTCCGTTAGCTCCGACAACCCGTGCACAAGTATCCAGGATTTCTTTCCTATCTGCTTTCTTACTCTCCATAGAACTTCTTACAAGACTTTCAAGTTTTACAGCGTCCTTAGTCGTTTCTACAATACCAAGATTCAGGGAAGTTTCAACCAGTCCTTCCAGTTCACGGTCATAGCACTGTACTCCGTTCGGGCAGATGATAAAATATGTGATTACACGTTTTGTACTCTCCGCGTTCATAACTGCCACACCAGATACACTTTCTTCTTCTACATCCACAGTAAGTCCCGGTTCTTTTCCAAGAAACTCCTTGTCCCATGTTGCTTTTAACTCTGCAACAGAAGCTTTTACTTTATCAGCATCTTCTTTCGCCACAAGGATTTCTGCCTTACACTCACTTGAAATGACATTGTTCTTTGTTCCTCCTGCAATGCTGATCAGGCGGATGTCAGTCTCCAAAGATACGTGATTCAGAAGTCTTCCCATCATTTTATGTCCATTTCCACGCTGTTTGTGAATCTCTGCTCCGGAATGCCCTCCAAGAAGTCCGTGGATACGGATACTGATTTTCTCTCCTTCTGCATTCTCGCGTGTGACTGGAATCTCAGTATTATATCCGAATCCGCCTGCACAGCCAACTGTCAGGATTCCCTCTTCTTCAGAATCAATATTAATAAGCTTCTTTCCTTTAAGTACGGACAAGTCAATATTCTCTGCTCCACCCATTCCAATCTCTTCATCTACCGTAAACACAGCCTCAATTGGTGGATGCGGAATATCCTTGCTGTCCAAAATCGCCAGTGCCATAGCAACTGCAATACCGTCATCACCGCCAAGTGTAGTATCTTTTGCTTTTACATATCCGTCTTCTACATACAGTTCAAGCGGATCTTTCTTAAAATCATGATTTGATTCCGGACGTTTCTCACATACCATATCCATATGTCCCTGAATAATGACCGGTTCACTGTTCTCATATCCCACCGTTCCCGGTTTTGAAATGATAATGTTATTCGTCTCATCCTGGATGCATGCAAGTCCTCTTTCTTTTGCAAATGCTACGCAGTAATCACTGATTCGCTTTGTATCGAATGTACCATGAGGTACCTGGCAGATTTCCTCGAAAAATCGAAATACTTCTTTTGGTTCTAAGTTTTCTAATACCATGTTTATAACCCTCTCTTTGAAATAATTTTTTGTGGTCACCCCATATCTGCGCAACCACGAATTTCTTTCTCTATTATGTATCATTTGTCATAAAAAATCAAATATTTCCATATGGTTAATTAAGTTTTAAGATTTTGCTCAGCAGGAGGCTTGTTCCATGAAAAATCATTTTTTTCAGTTTTTTCTGATCCTATGCTTTTTTGTGATGCTTTCATTTCCTTCTGAAGTATTTGAAGGCGCAAAATCCGGACTTCTACTTTGGTTCCTTACTGTTTTGCCAACGCTTTTTCCATTTCTTCTCATTTCACGCCTGCTTCTTGACTCCTGTGCCTGTTCACTTTTAAACAAACTCCTTGCTCCTGTGATAAGCCGTTTGTTCGGCATTTCCGCCCAAGGTTCCTTCGCTTTTATTGTAGGATTCCTGTGTGGTTATCCTATGGGGGCAAAGATTACCGCCGATCTCTTTCATGCAAGGCAGATTTCAAAAGCAGAAGCTTCTTATCTACTGTCATTTTGCAATAATACAAGCCCTGCATTCCTCATCCATTATATTGTTCTCGGATATTTTCAGAACCCCAGACTCATTTTCCCATCTGTGCTGATCTTATACGGAACGCCTATTCTATTAACATTTTTCTTTCGCATAAAGAAACATTTCGCATCATCGAACACTACAGACATTACATCTCCATTTACTATTTCAAAAATTCCTTCATGTTCTCTCGATTTCTGTCTTATGGATAGTTCTGAGGCTATCGTTAAAATCGGCGGATATATTATCCTTTTTTCCGTCATTTTAAATTTACTCCAAAAGCTCCCGATTTCACACCCGTTTTATCAGTTATTTCTTCTGCCATCTTTAGAACTAACTAACGGCTGCGCTCTCTTAAACAAAACAATAACCGCCCAGACCATCCCTCTGTCTTTTCCTATCTATTATAGCCTCTGTATGGGGCACACTGCTTTCGGCGGCTGGTGTGCACTTTTTCAGACAGGCAGCATGATAAATGGAAGCGGACTTTCTCTCAACTCCTATGCAAGAAAAAAACTGGTCACCGCTCTGGTGACCAGTCTGTTTGCTTATCTTTATATACGTTCAACCTAAAAACTGTGTTTGTACTCACATCTGTAACAATTCCTGACTCTTAATTGAGAATCTGTAAACAAATCTTCGTACAGGATAAAGAATCTACTCCTCACTATCCAGGTCAAAATCCGGGAATGCATCCTCTGCTGGTTCTTCTTCCTGCTCATATCCCTGATCTTCATTCTGTGCTGCTGCCGGCTGATCCGGAATATCCAGCTCCGCACGGTTATTACGAACCATGTCATAGCACTCCTGAAGAGAATTCACAAGACTATCATACTTGGTTGTATAACTGTCCAGTGTATGTCCGATGATTCCTTCTGCATTCGCCATCAGATTATCTGCATAACGCATAGCTCCGATACGGATTTCATTCGCGTCGCTTGTTGCATTATCAAGAATCTCCTGTGCCTGCTCTGTGGCAGCAGTTACAATCTCATTCGCCTGTGCGTATGCCTGCTGCATAATTTCATGCTCGCTCACCAGTTCATTCGTATGAATCTGTGCTTCCTCCAGCATGCTGTCCGCTTTTGCCTGTGCATCAGCAAGGATTGCATCTTTATTCGCAATGATCTTCTGATAACGCTTGATCTCATCTGGCGTCTTCATACGAAGCTCACGAAGGAGCTCGTCCATCTGATCTTTATTTACAATAATTTTTGATGTAGACAGTGGCTGAAACTTACAACTGTCAATATATTCCTCGATTTCTTCAATGATCTGCTCAATACGGCTGCTCATTATCTACACTCTCCTTTTTGATTCATTTTCTCCCTTATTCTTTCTCGCACAACATCGGGAACAAACTTTGAAATATCTCCATGATAGAAAGCTACTTCTTTTACTATGGTAGAGCTCAGATAAGAATACTCCAGGCTTGTCGTTAAAAAAACTGTCTCAACACTTGGCTCCAGTTTATGGTTCGTCTGAGCCATCTGAAGCTCATATTCAAAATCTGTGATTGCCCTGAGTCCTCGAACTATCATACAGGCATCCATCTTTTTGGCAAATTCTACCAGCAGCCCATCAAATGGGACTACGATTACATTTGTCATATCCCGTGTTACCTCATTTAACATTTTAACACGTTCCTCTACGGAAAACAACGGGGTTTTTGCATTATTATTCAATACTCCGATGACCAGCTCGTCCACAAGCGGTGCGGATCTTCTGATAATATCCAAATGTCCATATGTAACCGGATCAAAACTTCCGGGATAAATTGCTCTCTTCATAACTGCTCCTTATTCTTTCTCCAGGAAAATGTGTTTATTTGTCTTATACATCTTTTCTTTTATTATGGAATAACCCAGTTCTTCTGCATAAGACAGATCTGTCTCCTTCGATGCTTCCACGATAATAATTCCGTCATCCGCCAGCAAAGTCGTATCAGTGAGAAATTCCAGCACTTGCTTTTCCCATTCGTGATTATACGGTGGATCCATAAATATATATTCAAACTTCCACTCACCATTCAGCCTCGAAAGCGCCGCCAATACGTCCATCTGCATCGTCTTTGCCCGGTCTTTTAATTTTGTAGATTCCAGGTTCTCCTGTATGCACTTCATAGCTTTGGGATTCTTCTCTACGAATACCGCATTTGCCGCCCCGCGGCTCAGCGCCTCAATCCCAATCCCGCCGCTTCCGGAAAAGAGATCCAGGAAATTACTATCATAGAGTTCTGCCGAAATCATATTAAACAATGTTTCTTTTATCCGGTCTGTTGTAGGTCTTGTATCCATTCCATCCAGTGTCTTAAGCTGCAGACGTCTGGCTGTTCCTGCAATTACTCTCATATCACATTCCTCTTTATCTTTATCTTTATCAGTTCTTTTTTATACTATTTCATCTATTTTTATCTATATTTTTCGTAAATTTTTCTTAGTTTCTCGTTCATTATAAATTTGTCCCATGGAAATGTCAATCCGATTCCCCGATGTACTGTATTCTATGCAAAATTCTGACACTGACTCCATGAAATTAGGGATACAACTTTTTCTTGTCATATCCCCATTTCATCTTTGTTCTGTTACCGTTAAATATTATTTACCGGCCATCTGTTTTTCCTGCTGTTCAATCATCTTTTTTACCATATAACCACCAACTGATCCATTCTGTCTGGAAGTCAGATCACCATTGTAACCGTCTGTTAATGGTACTCCAAGTTCTGTTGCTTCCTCATACTTGAATTTGTCCAGTGCTCCTTTTGCCTCTGGAACTGCTGCTTTGTTAGATGAACGATTTGCCATTTTATACTCCTCCTTTTGTAACTTTGTTTTTGTTACGTTGTTAGTATATGGAGGATTTAAATTATTACACTAGAAGTTCCTTCATAATCTGGAATTTGCTGGACATATTCGGGATTATTTTTTAAGAGCCATTCTGCGGCTTCGTTCGCTTTCTGCAAAATTGCCGCGTCCTGATAAATGTCTCCCAGTCCAAAATCCATAAGTCCGCTTTGACGGATTCCAAACAAATCTCCCGGACCGCGAAGTTTTAAATCTTCGCTTGCGATTTTAAATCCATCGTTCGTTTTATTTAAAATTTCCAGACGTTTTTTTGTTTCTTTTGCCTTTGAGCCGGTCATAAAAATACAATAAGACTGATATTTTCCTCGTCCAACACGACCGCGGAGCTGATGAAGCTGCGCCAGTCCGAAACGCTCTGCATTTTCAATCATCATAACGGTTGCGTTAGGCACATCAATTCCAACCTCAATAACTGTCGTTGACACAAGGATCTGGATTTCATTACGTCCAAAACGCTCCATAATCTCGTCTTTTGCTGCCTGCTTCATTTTCCCATGAAGATGATCAACTACAATCTGAGTCCCCATTTCTTCTTGCAGCATTCTGGAATAATCTGTCACATTTTCCGCCTCCATAGCTTCACTTTCTTCTACCATCGGGCAGATAATGTAACACTGTCTTCCTTCTGCAATCTGCTTTTTCATAAATGTGTAGGCCGTCTGCCGGTAACTGGTGTCTACCACACAATTCTTAATAGGCAGACGGTTCGCCGGAAGTTCATCTATCACAGAAATATCAAGATCTCCGTATAAAATGATTGCAAGGGTTCTCGGGATCGGTGTCGCACTCATAACAAGAACATGCGGAACACCGCCTTTTTTTGCAAATGACTCTCTTTGTTTTACCCCAAATCTATGCTGTTCATCTGTCACTACAAGTGCCAGATTATCATAATAAACTGCGTCCTGAATAAGTGCATGCGTCCCCACGATGATCTTCGCAAGTCCGCACTCAATCCGGTCGTAAGCTCTGCGTTTTTCTTTTGCCGTCATCGAACCTGTCAAAAGCACTACTTTTATCGGAATATCATATGCTTCAAAAAGACTGGTGATCGATTCATAATGTTGTCTTGCCAGCACCTCTGTCGGTGCCATCATTGCCGCCTGATAGCCTTTTAATGCGGTATTAAGAAGCGCTAATACTGCAACGATCGTTTTACCTGACCCTACATCTCCCTGCACAAGTCTTGACATGGCATGCTCAGATGCCATGTCCTGCTGGATTTCTCTCCATACGTTCTGCTGCGCCCCGGTCAGTTCAAATGGTAACGCTTTTTGAAACTCCTCTGTCCGTAAATCCAATGGAATCACATATTCATTATCCATGCGGCTATTGCTGTCTTTTAGTTTCCGGATTGCAAGTATAAACTGTAAAAACTCTTCAAATACAAGCCGTTCTCTTGCATGATAAAAGACTTCTTTATCTTCCGGAAAATGAATACCACGAATGGCATAATTATATTCTGCCAACTGATAATGCAGACGGATTTCTTCAGGCAAATGCTCTTTTGTAAGATCAAGGCTTTCTACGACCTGCTTAACAGCTTTTGAAATCGCATTGTTCGTCAGACCTGCTGTCAGATTATAAATCGGTTGTAGTGTATGCAGTTTTTCTTCATATTTTTCACTTGGATAAAAGATTTCCGGATGTTCCAGTACAAGTCCGTCCCGCCGATTCACAGCCCGGCCGCGCAAGGTAATCTGACCACCACCTGCCAGCGTATTTTTAAGAAACGGCATACGAAACCAGACTGCTTTGATCGTCCCCGTCAGATCTTTTACGTGAATGGTCGTCACCTGCAAGTTCCGACTTCCACCCATCTGCACACGCCCGAAAATCATTCCTGTTACAGTAACAGTTCGACCGTCCTCTACCTCTGCGATAGGGACGGCCTCCTCATACACGTCGTAATTTCTCGGATAATACCTGAGAAGGTCACCAACTGTATAAATTCCCAGTTTTGCAAACAGCTTCTCCGTCTTCTCCCCGACGCCTTTTATTTCATGAATCTTACTCTGTTCAATCATATCTCTTATTCTACAGCTAATACATAATAATAGATTGGCTGACCACCACAGTGCACATCAACATCTATATCTGGATAAAGTTTTTCAACTTCCTGTGTAAAGGCATCCGCCTCTTTCTCAGTCACATCCTGTCCATAATACAGACTGATCAGTTCCGAATCATCATCTACAAGCTGTTCTAACATTTCCAGTGTAGTCTCTGCAATATCCTGTCCTACAGAAAGGATTCCTGCATCACCAATTCCCATAATGTCTCCCTGATGAATCTCTTTGTCATCAATGTGTGTATCACGGACTGCATAAGTAACCTGTCCGGTTTTCACATTCTTAATTTCATCAAGCATTGTCTCTTCGTTAGACTTTGCATCTGCATCCGGAACAAAGTTAATAATTGCTGTAATCCCCTGTGGAACAGTCTTTGTTGGGATTACAATGATTTCTTTATCTTCCACAAGGTCTTTTGCCTGATTTGCTGCGAGAATAATATTCTTGTTATTTGGAAGAATAAAAATTGTCTCTGCATTGACCTGATCAATGGCTTTTAACATATCATCTGTACTTGGGTTCATAGTCTGTCCACCCTCAATGATATAATCTGCTCCAAGTTCACGGAAGATTTCGTTCATTCCATCACCGATAGATACTGCAATAAATCCCATTGGCTTCTTCGGCTCTGCAGTCTTTTTAGCTTCTTCGGCTTCTGCCTGTTCTTTTGCAAGCTTCTCGGAATCACGAATCAGTTTTTCCCTATGCTCCTCACGCATATTATCTATTTTCATGCGTGATAACTGTCCATAAGTCAGTGCTTTCTGAATCGCAAGTCCTGGATCATTCGTGTGTACGTGGATCTTCACGATTTCATCATCTGCTACACATACGATAGAATCACCAATTGATGACAAGTATGCTTTCAGCTCATGCTCGTCGTTCTCTGTAAATTCCTTTTCGAGAAGAATGATAAACTCTGTACAGTAGCCAAATTTAATCTCTTTTTCTTCCTCGACGCTGACTTTTACTGCTGTACTATTTCCAGCAGCCGGTGCAATTGCGCTATAATCAATCTCTTTCCCAAGAAATGCATCATATGCTCCGCGGATAACTTCTAAGAGTCCCTGTCCACCAGAATCCACTACCCCTGCTTCTTTCAAAACCGGGAGCATCTCCGGTGTCTTCTGAAGGACTTCATCCGCATGCTCAATAACTGCCGGGATAAACTCCTCAAGATCTTCTGTCTCAAGAGCAAGCTCTGCTGCTTTATCTGCGATTCCACTTGCAACAGTAAGGATTGTTCCTTCCTTCGGCTTCATAACCGCCTTGTATGCTGTGTCTCTTGCTCTCTGGCAAGCTGCTGCAAGGGCTGCAGTGTCAATCTCTTTTTCATCACGGATCGACTTTGTAAACCCTCTTAAAAGCTGAGAAAGAATAACTCCCGAGTTACCTCTGGCTCCTCTTAAGGAACCGGAAGAAATTGCTTTTGCCAGATTCTTCATATCAACATCTGCAAGCGCTGTCACTTCCTTAGCTGCTGACAGGATTGTCAAAGTCATATTAGTTCCCGTATCTCCGTCCGGAACAGGGAATACATTCAGTTCGTTGATAAATTCTTTCTTTGCTTCTATATTCTGCGCGCCTGCAAGAAACATCTTCGCAAGCATATTTGCATCAATTGTCTTTGTAGCCACTTCTTATGTCCTCCTTGATTAATCAATGACGCGTACGCCCTCGATATAGATATTAATCTTATCTACCGGCATTCCGGAAAACTCTTCCACACGATACTTCACATTGCTGATCAGGTTATCCGTAACCGCTGAAATACTTACGCCATACGCAACAATGATATGAAAGCTCAAGCTTACATGGTTATCCTCAGAGATACGCACCTTAATTCCACGAGTCAGGCTCTCCTTTTTTAACAGATGAACCAGACCATCCTTCATATTCACTGCAGCCATTCCAACGATTCCAAAACACTCTACCGCTACAGTTCCTGCATATTTTGCTATCACTTCAGGATCAATCGTAATAATTCCGAGATCCGTGCTCATACAACCTTTCATATCCGATACCTCCATATCCGTATATTTAACATATGTATTATACTCTGTTTCATTATATATTACAAGGCAAAACAGGCATGTCTCGACTGTTCTGCCTGATCATCATTTTCACATAACGAAAAAAAGCCCAGATTCCATTTCTGGAATCTGAGCTTTTATACTATTATGCTCGCTCAACTTTGCCAGATTTCAAACAAGAAGTACAAACATACATTCTCTTTGTAGCTCCGTTCTCTGTCTTAACACGAACAGATTTTACATTAGATTTCCACATTTTTGGGGATTTTCTATGAGAGTGGCTTACGTTGTTTCCAAAGTGAGCACCCTTTTCACAAATAGCACATTTTGCCATGACTGCAC
>OLOP01002162.1_pt1 | contig 11386 bp, 10 predicted proteins | sample 1672381 | NCBI WGS metagenome assembly OLOP01 (sample SAMEA3136678, study PRJEB25190) | human gut metagenome | biome: human gut; feature: human-associated habitat; material: faeces | place: Austria | collected 2013 | reverse complement strand
CGAGTAATATTTTCCAGCTAAATACATTGATAAAATCGTACAAAATGAGTATAATAATAGTACGAAGAAAGGAAGTGGTGATATGTCAATTACAGCAACTGAATTGAAAAATAATCTTGGAAAATATTTATTATTATCTGCAAAAGAAGATGTTTTTATCACAAAGAACGGAAAGGTAGTGGCAAAACTGACAAATCCACATCAGGACAGAGTAGAAGTAGCAAAATCCCTGTTTGGAATCTTACCAAAGGATGCAGACCTGAATGAAGCAAAAGAAGAAAGGCTTGGTGCAAAATAGATGAGGATTCTTGCAGATACAAATGTGATAATAGATGCCCTGACTTCAAGAGAGCCATGGAATAAAAGTGCAGAAGAAATATTTCTTATGGCAGCAAATCATACAATCGAAATGTACATTACTGCAAGTTCAGCAACAGACATCTATTATCTTATAAGGAAACATTTGCATAACATAGAAGCAGCAAAGATGATAATGGGAAAGCTTTATTCATTGACTGGAATATTAGAGGTTACAGCGGATGACTGCATGGATTCACTTGCATCTGCAATCAGTGACTATGAGGATGCAGTTGTTGAAAAGGTGGCATCCAGAAAAGATATGGATTATATTGTCACAAGAAATATAAAAGATTATCAGGCAGGTGGAACAAAGATAATTCTGCCAGATGATTTTGTGAAACTTGTTGAAGAGGAATAATTTTTACCACAAAATCGTCAAATACCGATTTTGTTAAACTCTTTCTATGCTCCATCCTCTGCCTTATTGCAGTTGATTCGTAAAAGCATATTATCACTAGAACGTGAAACACATTACAGCCTCCTGCCGCATTTTGGGCAGAATTCAAAGTCCTCTGTAGTTGTATATCCACAATTGCTGCATCTTTTTATTGTGTTTCCACTTCCATTTTCAAAGCCGTAACCATACTGCGGATTTACACGCTGCAAATGCTGTGGCAATATCTCCACGTCCTCGCCTCTTGCTATCCTGCGTCCTATTTCCGGATCAAGCTCGTAAAGCGCATTACAGCATGTGGTCTGCACATAGTAGTGCCTGTTCCATTTAAAACACGGAATGAAGAACAGTGACAGCACCATGTATGTCATATACACCTGATACCTGCCATACCTGCCACATTTATCGCAGGTAATGACCTGATTGAAGTCAAAGTCCTTCCTGCCGTCCGTTATTCCCATCATAAAAAACATATATGATGCCTCCGTTTATCTGTGCCATAGTCCCCAGAAGTCTCCAAGCGATTCTCTCGTATGAAATCCCCGCTCATCCTCAACCACCGGTATTGATTTGGCATCCATTTTCTCTATATTTACATAAGTACCCTGACTCACCATTGCAAATACCCTGTCTATCTGCTCCTCTGTGCCCTGTATTTCCATAAATACCGAGCCGTCAGGGTCATTTCTCACCCAGCCTGTTGCACCAACGCTTTCTGCCGCGTGCTCTGTTCTGTAGCGAAAACCTACTCCCTGCACCGAGCCGTACACTCTTATCTGCTTTCTGATGATTTTGCTGTCGTAATCACTCATATGCACTCACTTCCCTGATACACATTATTTTCAGTCTACAATAGCCCTGCAAACAGCCGCATAATTGACTGTCCCAGCCTTCGTCTTGCACTTCTTCCGGTCCTGTACTTCTCCGTCACCTCCGCTGACTCAGTGAAAAGCCTGATAAAATCATCCCTGATTTCATGCACCACTTCACAATCCGCCATAAAACAGCCATTTTCAAAATGGTGATAAAGGCTTCTGTAGTCAAGATTTATGGTACCGCAGGTTGCCATTATATCGTCTGCCACACTCATCTTTGCATGGCAAAAGCCCGGTGTCCACTCAAAAATTCTCACACCATGCTTCACAAGCTGGTTGTAGAAGGAGCGTGTCACGCTGTATATTGGTTTCTTATCAGGTATGCCCGGCGTGATGATGCGCACGTCAACTCCACGCTTGGCGGCAAGTGTCAGCGCATGGCTCATCTCATCTGTAATGATAAGGTAAGGAGTGATAAACCAGCAATAACGCTGTGCCTTGTTTGCCATACTGATATAGACATCCTCCCCCACCTGCTCGTTATCGAGAGGGCTGTCTGCATATGGCTGGATAAATCCACTCTGTTTTGCCTCATAATCATAGTGCAGCAGATATTGCGATACATCCACCTCGCGCGGTACCTTGCGCTCTGATGCATTCCACATCTCGAGAAATGCGATGGTAAACGACTTGACAGCATCTCCCTCAAGCCTGATTCCAGTATCCTTCCAGATTCCGTATGGGTGTGTCACGTTGAAGTACTCATTTGCCAGATTATAACCGCCGGTATATGCGATTTTTCCATCAATTACCGTGATTTTTCTATGGTCACGATTGTTTAAAAACATGTTAAAGGCAGGTGCAACCGGGTTGAACACCCTGCATTTGATGCCAAGCTTCTCCATCTTTTCCGAGAAATCCCTGTCTATGAAAAAGATTGAGCCCATATCATCATAAAACACCCTTACCTCGACTCCTGCCTGCACGCGCTCCGTGAGCACCTTCTGGATACGGTGCCACGATTCCTTGTCCTCTATGGCGTGATACTCCATGAAAATAAATTTCCTGGCCTTTGATAAATCGCTAAGCTGCGCTTCGAGTCCCTTTGACGCCTGATCATAATATGTCACATCCGTGTTCTGATATACCGGATATAATGCATTTTTTGCCAGGTATGTTGAAATTCCCGCTGCCTGTGGCACCTTTTCATACATATCGGATAGTATGTCTGCGTTTTCAGGCAGACATGGAAGAAGCATGGAATCCACCTCTTCAAACCGTGCACGCATCTTATTCGGTGCGCCGTTTAGTCCGACTAACAGGTAAAGTGACACTCCCATTATCGGAAATGCCAGTATCAGTATAATCCACGGTGTAGTCATGGATGCGGTCTGCTCACGATTGTACAGTCCGAGCACAAGTATGATTGCCAGGACGCTTGTGGTCGTGTTTATTGCTGCCGCATATTCATTTAGCCTTGTAAACATATAGACCATGAAAACTGCCTGCAATAATATCGCAAGCACTGAAAAAAACATTCTCTTTAAACCATTCTGTGTTTTTTTAGTTCCCTCGTAGGTTTTTTCCTTCATCTATTATGCCTCCATTATCTTACTGTCTGTAATACCAAACCTCTCCATACATTTTTAGCCACCTTCTTATTTAAGAAGCCATTCAATTTCCTCTTTATAAGGAGGAATAGTCTTCTTCGCAGAGCCCTCCTCACAAAGCCATGGTGTTTCCAGAATCTTTGGTACATTTGCAAAGGTCTCATCATGCACCAGGCGGTGCAGTGTGTCATAGCCGATGGTTCCCTTGCCTATATTTGCATGCCTGTCCTTGTGTGCTCCAAGAGGATTTAAGCTGTCATTCACATGAAATACCGCTATCTGCTCAAGTCCTATCACCCTGTCAAACTCTGCAAAAACCTCATCATAATAGTTCACAATATCGTATCCTGCATCATTTACATGGCACGTATCAAAGCAGACACGCAGCCTTTCTTTCCTGTCCACTCCATCATAGATTGCCTTAAGCTCCTCAAAGGAACGGCCTATTTCACTGCCCTTTCCTGCCATCGTCTCAAGTGCGATAAACACATCGTCATCATTCTGATTGAGTACTGTGTTAAGTCCCTTTACAATCTGTGCGATTCCAGCCTGCTCACCGGCATTTACATGACTTCCCGGATGAAGCACCAGTATGCGGCTCTTCATTGCCGCGGTCCTTACTATCTCCTTTTCCAGAAACTCCACTGCCAGCTCGTATGTCTCAGGCTTTACGGTGTTTGCCAGATTTATGATGTATGGCGCGTGGACCACTATCTCATTTATCCCATGCTCATGTGCATATTCCCAGCCTGCGTCTATGTTGAGCTCAAAGATTTCCTTTCTTCTCGTGTTCTGTGGTGCCCCGGTGTAGAGCATAAACACATTCGCGCCGTATGACGCTGCTTCCCTGGCTGATGCCAGAAACATATCTTTTCCTGCCATGCCTACGTGACAGCCTAATTTTATATCACTCATATTTTTCCTCTGTTTCATTGAATCTATATATCTATTATTTCTACTATAACACTACATCCCTGATAACTCTATCTAAATATTCTAAATTTTTACTAAACATGGCAAAAGTCATTGACATAGTATCAAAAACTACATATACTATCCTTTGCAACCACATATATTAATGGCATATAATTGCAAGATATGTGATGCATAACTACAGTTAACCAATTATTATGATTAAAGGGGCAAAATACCTTTTGACCATCATATCATTATTATAGAAATACGAGGGTAAATATGTTTGAAATAATTGTTGACTCTGCGGCAAACATTCCTGCAGAGCTATGTAAAAAATATAAAATCAAGGTGCTATCATTTGTAAACCTTGTCAACGGAAAGGAAATGACCTGCTTTGAGCCTGACCTCACACCGGAACAGGAGCGGGCAAAGGGTAAGGAATACTATGACGCGATAAGAGAAGGTGCCGAGGTAAAGACCGGACTTATCAGCAGCGGAATCTTTGAGGATACCTTCAGGGAAATCATTGAGGCAGACAAGGATGTCCTGTATTTCTCCCTAAGTAAAAACATAAGCGGCAACTACAACTCAGCCCGTGTCGCAGCCGATGCTGTCCTTGATGATTACGATAACGGCAGAAAAATACGCCTGGTGGATTCATTAAATGCTTCCCTCGGACAGGGACTTCTCGCAATATACGCCAGCGAAATGCGTGAGAAGGGCATGAGCTTTGATGAGGTGGCTGACACGATAGAGACCTATCCTGCCAGATTAAACGGTGTGTTTACCGTGGGCAATTTAAAGTATATTGCAAGAACCGGCAGATTAAGCGGAACCACCGCTTTGGTTGGCAACATGCTAAGCATCAAGCCTATCCTAAGGGGCAGCAAGGACGGATATATTGTACAGTTCAGAAAATGTCGTGGCCGAAAAGCCGTATTAAATGAGCTTGTCAATCTGTTATGCGACAACATTACAGACCCTGAAAATCAGATTATCGGAGTGGCACATGCTGACGCATATGAAGATTCGCTCTATGTGATTGAACAGATTAAAAAGCGCATAAAGGTGCGCGATGTGATAAATACCACCTATGATTTCTGCACCGGAAGCCATGTTGGTCCGGAATCTTTAGCAGTATTTTTCATGGGAAAGGACAGAGAATTGGGAGCCTGATATCAGGCTCCCATTATATTTTACTTCTTTTATTCATCATACTCACATAAACTAAGAAGTCTCAGAACCCGCTTATTAGCGGATTCTGAGACTTCTGACTTCTATTAATAATTGCAACAACTTCTGTCTAAAAGATTAAGCTGCAGCTTTCTTGCTTTCTGATTTCTCACAGAGCTTCTTCACACCCTGAATTGCAACAAGCACACCAAGGATGAGCAGTAATACTGCAAATATAAGCTGTAATGAATTTCCAAGGTCAAGTCCTACAGAGAATAATGCCTTTGTAAGCTTGTAGATTGTCATGCCAAGTGCAGTAAATGTAACTGCCATCATGAATACCATTGGAATCCAGAGCATGCAGCCCTGACGCTTTGTCTTCTTTAAGAATACTGCGCAGGCAACAAGTGCAAGTACTGATAAGAGCTGGTTAGCTGAACCAAACAGTGGCCATATCTCTGCATAGCCTACCTTTGTAAGCAGGAATGCAAGTACCAGTGTGATGATTGTTGCAAAGTATTTGTTTGTCATCAGCTTGACAAATGGACTCATATTGTCATCATCTGTGTCTGAATCAAGCCAGAACTCCTGGAATGACAGACGTCCGACTCTGGCTACTGAATCAAGTGATGTCAGAGCGAAGGCTGATACAGCAAGGTTAATCAGTGTGAACACAAGTGAGTGTGGTAAACCGAGTACTGACAGGAAGTTTGCGATAGCTCCTGCGAAAATCTGTGGCTGTGTTGTAAGTCCCTGAGCTGCTGCCTCTCCCTTACCGAATGATGCTACTGCGATAAGTGCAAGGATTGCAAGCATACTCTCCATAAGCATGGCGCCAAATGAAACAGGAAGCATGTTCTTCTCATTCTTTATCTGCTTAGAAGCAGTACCTGATGATACAAGTGAATGGAAACCTGAAACTGCACCACAGGCGATTGTTACGAATAAGATTGGGAACAGATACTGTGGGTTTCCGTTTGCATCAGGGATTGCAAATGCTGTGAAAGCATCAAGGTTACAAGCAGGATTTGCAACAAATACACCGATTACCGCACCTACGATCATGAAGATTAACAGGTAGCTGTTAAGGTAATCACGTGGCTGAAGCAGTGCCCATACAGGTGTAACACTGGCTATAAGTATATATGCAAATATAATTATGTGCCATACGCTAAGGTTTAAATACATTGGGAAATTGAGTCCCAGTGCTATAGCTACTATAAGTAATACGATTGCAACAAGTGTGTTAATCCATTTGTTGAACTTAGAGTATTTAAGGAAGAAACCAAGTGCAACTGCTTCTATGATGAAAAGCATTGATGTAGTTGCAACTGCTCCGTTGGCTACAACCTTTGTAACCTCGCCTGCTTTATCAGCAGCAAAGCCATTGAAGGTTCCGGCTACGACATCTGCGAAGGCTGCAACAACAAGTATACAGAACAGCCAGCAGAATAACAGGAATAATTTCTTTCCTAATTTACCGATGTACTCCTCGATGATGTAACCGATTGTACGACCCTTGTTCTTAACTGAAGCGTACATAGATGCAAAGTCCTGAACAGCTCCAAAGAATACACCACCAATTAATATCCAAAGCAGAACCGGAAGCCATCCGAAAATAGCTGCCTGAATTGGTCCGTTTATTGGGCCTGCACCTGCTATAGATGCAAACTGATGTCCGAATACTACATTGGTATCGGCCGGTACATAGTCCACTCCGTCCTCCATCTCGTAGGCAGGAGTCTTGGCATTTGGATCAATGCCCCATTTGTTTTGCAGATAACGGCCATATAATAAGTATGCTCCACCGAGCACAACAATGGCTATTACCATCATTAAGATTCCACTCATATTATTACCTCTTTCTTTTGTTTATCTTAATTTTATTTATATATTATGTTTACTCTTTTTTTAGCAAATTTCAATAAATATTTTATACATAATTTATTTTTAATTTCTATAATTTTTGTTTAATTTACCAATCGGTTATAATAGGTATTCATTCTCTTTATGCTGTCTTTGTCTCAGCGGCTTCTTCTGCCTTTTTAGCAGCCATTTTGTCCTTTAATGCAAAGGCTCCGGCAAGCAGTGTGCCTGAGATTGAATGCCATGTACATGACACTGCACAGATGATGGCTGATTCAGGTGTTGAAGCAAACTGTGCTGTAGTGGTGGCAAGGTTTGTGGCAAGACCTGCATTCTGCATACCAACCTCGATAGAGATGGTTCTCTTCTTGGCTGTGTTCATGCCTACCAGCTTTCCTGCACCGTATCCAAGCAGATATCCAAGTCCGTTATGTAACAGAACTGCCGCAAAAATTACTACTCCTGATGTAAAGAACTTTGAGCCCTGTGATGATACAACACCACCTACAACGAATGCCAGGCCAAGCACCGCAATACCCGGCATGACCTTCTGAGCCTCGGCAAATGCCTTTTTCTTTCCAAGCAGGTAGTTGAGTAAAAATCCAACCGCTACAGGAAAGATTACAGTCTCAATGATTGACACAAACATCGGAAGCGCCTTGATTGAGACATGTGTTCCGCTTGCAAGAAATGATACCAGAAGCGGTGTCATAAATGGTGAGAGCAATGTGGAAACTGTTGTCATTCCAACTGAGAATGCCACATCACCACCGCAGAGGTATGACATAATGTTTGAAGAAACACCACCGGGACAGCAGCCTACGAGGATAAGTCCAAGTGCGATTCCGTCAGGCAGATTCAATGCCTTTGAGATACCAAATGCGAGAAACGGCATGATAAGATACTGTGCGATTGCACCTACACATATATCAAATGGTCTCTGTGCAAGTATCTTGAAATCCTGTGTCGTAAGTGTAAGTCCCATACTAAACATGATGATTCCGATAATGATTGACTGACATGTGAACTTGTTGGATACCGGATCCACAAACAGCATCTGATTTACCCAGGCCATCAGATTCGGAACCAGAAATGTGACTACGGCGATTGCTATGACAACTATCGATGTGTAGTCTGATAAAAATTTACTTACTTTTTGTAATGCTTTCATTGTAAGCCTCCTTAACATTTTTCTGCTCACTAAAACTCTTTTATGGAATTAAAAAATCCCTTTCCAGATTGACATAATCTGAAAAGGGACGAAATAATCCGCGTTACCACCCTGATTCCACAGTGTATTACTGTGACACTCTGCATACCAGCATATGCTTTCCATATAACGGTGGACACCGGCGAGGTTTACAGACACACTTAATGCTTTCAGCCCGCTTCTTAGAGAGGATATTCCAATCTGACCATTACCTGTTCGCACCGCCCACAGGCTCTCTGAAAATAAATACAAATCGGACCTTGTTCTCATCAACGAATTTTGGTGAACATATTTATTTAAATCTTGCTTTGTATTATAGCCCTCTGACACTATATGTCAAGAGAATGATACAAATTTGTACTATAACATTTATTTATAGTTTTTATTCATGTGCTTTATTCTTATTATTTATTCGTAATCTTTGTTGTTATACTCATCATTCCATGACTGCTGTTGTGATGTACCGTAGGAATTTTGAGCATCCCCGCCCTGTGCTGTGCCATACGGATTCTGACCATACTGCTGGTTTGCTCCGTTTCCGTACATGTTCTGGCCGTACTGCTGATTTGTGCCATTTCCGTACATGTTCTGGCCATACTGCTGATTTGCCCCGTTTCCGTACATGTTCTGGCCGTACTGCTGGTTTGCTCCGTTTCCGTACATGTTCTGACCGTACTGCTGATTTGCTCCGTTTCCGTACATGTTCTGACCATACTGCTGACCGTATCCGTTTGAACCGTATGGATTATAGTAGTTATTATTACTATTGTATCCAGCTCCCACATAAACAATGTTTTTGTTGAAGGCAATAATACAGATAAAAATCACATTGAGGAATATAAGTCCGCAGGCAAATCCTGCTCCCTTGCCAAACGCATGTGCCAGTCCGACACAGCAGAGGATATTCATAACCAATGCCGCAATCATTGCTGCAATAATCAGAATAACCGCAAATATCAGCATGCCCATGTGAGCCCCGATGCGGTTTCCGGCATATCCATAGGTAGAATCATAATACGACCCCATATAACTGGATGTCATAACGGAAAGTCCTGAGGCAATAATCTCATACATCAATATAATACATCCCACTATAATTCCGATAGTAGCCACAAGATATCCCCAGAACAGCTTCTTTTTCCCTGCAATCTTAAATCTGACGTATGAGCTGTAAAACGGTACAATAGCCGCCCAGCCGGGCTCTCCTGCCTTTGCATACATAATCCATGATGCAATAATTGTCAGTACCATAACTGCCAGATTGATAAACGCCTCAAAGCCGTCAATCATACTCATAATAATATAATATATGCTCATTTTTTCTTCCTTTCATAACCAAAGTTTGTTTGTTATTCAAAGTATACATCACCACAGGTCAGAGTGCAATAATTAAAAAGCTTTTCATACTTTTCATACACCGCTTTTTGCACCCTTGACAAACCCCTTCTTAAACAGCTATAATATCGTCAATTGAAGCACAATTACATTTCAACAGGCTTTGATGGGAACAAGTACATTTCTGCAATACTTACAGAGAGCTGCCGGCAGGTGAGAGGCGCAAGGAAACAGATCTGGAATACATCCCGGAGCTTTGCACCGAACGTCATACCGGATGGTTAAATATCGCCGGTTCGATTAATAAGCCGCAACGTATTGGCACACGTTATAGTGCCGGAGTGTTAGCAGAATCGGCTATTTTCACTATATAATATATGTCGAATAATGTGTGACAACTCACGGAGGCATTCCTGTGCGAGCAGGATGCAAATTAAGGTGGTAACGCGAGAAATCCCCCTCGTCCTTAAATGGATGAGGGGGATATTTTATTTTTCAGAATACAGATTCAACTTATCAGGAGGAAAATCATGACAATTTATGACGAATTAGTTGCCCGCGGTCTTATCGCGCAGGTAACAGACGAAAAAGAAATCAAAGAGCTTATAAACAACGGAAAGGCTACCTTCTACATCGGCTTTGATCCTACAGCAGACAGCCTTCACGTTGGACATTTCATGGCTCTTTGCCTTATGAAGAGACTTCAGATGGCAGGAAACAAGCCTATCGTGCTTATCGGTGGAGGTACAGCACAGATCGGTGATCCATCAGGACGTACAGATATGCGCCAGATGATGACAACAGAGACTATCAACCACAACGTAGAGTGCTTCAAGAAACAGATGAGCCGCTTCATTGACTTTGGCGAGGGCAAGGCTATCATGGTAAACAACGCTGACTGGCTGATGGACTTAAACTACGTGGACGTGCTTCGCGAGGTTGGTGCTCATTTCTCAGTAAACCGTATGCTCACAGCTGAGTGCTACAAGCAGCGTATGGAAAAAGGTCTTTCCTTCCTTGAGTTTAACTACATGATCATGCAGAGCTACGATTTCTACACACTTTTCCAGAAATACGGCTGCAACATGGAGTTCGGTGGAGATGACCAGTGGAGCAACATGCTCGGTGGAACAGAGCTTATCAGACGTAAGCTTGGAAAAGACGCATACGCTATGACAATCAATCTGCTCCTAAACTCTGAGGGCAAGAAGATGGGCAAGACACAGTCCGGTGCAGTATGGCTTGATCCTAACAAGACAACACCTTTCGAGTTCTTCCAGTACTGGAGAAACGTTTCTGATGCCGATGTCCTTAAATGTATCAGAATGCTCACCTTCCTTCCTCTCGAGGAAATTGACAAGATGGAAAGCTGGGAGGGCGCACAGCTCAATGAAGCTAAGGAAATCCTGGCATTCGAGCTTACAAAGCTTGTTCATGGTGAAGAGGAAGCCGCAAAGGCTAAAGAGGCAAGCCATGCACTTTTCGCAGGCGGAGCCAACAATACAAATATGCCTACAGTTACTGTTACAGCTGAGGACTTCCCTAACGGAGAGCTTGATATCATCTCTGTTCTCGTAAAAGCAGGACTTTGCGATTCAAGAGGAGACGGCCGCAGAAATATCCAGCAGGGCGGTGTTTCCGTTGCAGATGAGAAGGTAACTGATATCTCTACAAAATACACTCTCGACGATTTCAAGGGCGAGGGTCT
>OLOP01002148.1_pt1 | contig 11424 bp, 8 predicted proteins | sample 1672381 | NCBI WGS metagenome assembly OLOP01 (sample SAMEA3136678, study PRJEB25190) | human gut metagenome | biome: human gut; feature: human-associated habitat; material: faeces | place: Austria | collected 2013 | reverse complement strand
CCCGCAAAGCAGCATAAAACATCCCCCACAGTACCCTTTCCGTTCGCAGTTGCCCGCGCGGAGAATGCTGTGGGGGATGTTATGTTTTATTGTCAGGCTAAGCTTATCAGATAAGAATAGTCTTACTTTTCAGCGTGGTCGTAAGCGCTGCCTTCGGCATCGCGGATTTCCTCGGCGCGAGCCAGCTCTTCGTTGCGCGCGAGGGCCGATCTCGAGCGCGCCGGCTTGTCGGCCTCTACCTCAGGAGCGGCTACCGGCACTTCAGCAGCTTCGGCCTCGCAGCCGTTGCGTGAGGCGTTGGTGGCACTCATGAGGCGCTCTTCTTCAAGCGACAGCCTCTTCGGAGCCGGGGGCCGCCTCGGCCAGCTTGCGGCGAAGCGTCTTCACGTGCATGTCCACCGTGCGCGTCTCGCCGACGAAGCTTACGCCCCACACCTGCTCGAGCAGCTGCTCGCGGGTAAGCACACGGCCCTTGTTCTCCATGAGTGTGCGCAGAAGGTCGAACTCCTTGCGCGTGAGGTTGACTTCACGGCCGTCCGCCATCACCGTACGGGCGGACGGCGACAGCTTGATCGCGCCGACGACCATAAGGTCACTGGGTTCCGCTATCTCTTCTGCGGCGCCTTGGGCCGGACGATTCGCACGGCGCAACAGCGCGTTCACCCGCGAGATGAGTTCCATCATGCCGAAGGGCTTTGCCAGATAGTCATCGGCGCCGGCGTCGAGTCCCACCACTTTGTCGAACTCGGTGCCTTTGGCCGTGAGCATCATGATGGGCATATTCTCCGTCGCCGTATTGCCGCGCAGGGCCTGCAGCAGCACGAGGCCGTCGTCTCCGGGCAGCATGATGTCCAGCAGCACCGCATCGGGCGGCTCGGCCGCACACCGCTCAACGAGACCGTCGCCGTCATGGAACGCACGCACTTCCATGCCCGCCTGATGCAGCGCGTAAGCCGTCAGGTCGCGAATGTGCTCGTCGTCCTCCACGTAATAGATGAGCGGGGCTTTGCTCATGGGGATCCTTTCTGGAACAGGTGCGCGGTCATTGTAGCGCAACAGCCGCGCGACGCAGAGATGGGCGGCAAGGCGTCAGAGAGCCGTGGGGCGAACCGAACAGCCCACACGGCCTCGGCGCAACCGGAAACCTACGCGAAAGCGACCGACGGCGCGGGGCGGTGTCATCGATCGCGAGGTGCGGGGTTAGGCGGCCGCCGCGTCGGGGGCCAGCGGCGTCTCCAGCGTGTCCGCCAAAGAATCGCGGGGACGGCGCGGCTTCTCGGGGAGAATCGCCATAACGATCTTCACCATCACCGACACAAGCGGCAGCCACAGCACCGTCATGGTCACGTTGAACAGCGTGTGCGCGTTGGCAATCTGCCGGGCGATGACCTCCACTTCGGGGCCGGCCGGCGAGATGGCGGCCACCACCGCGGCGGCAGGGCCGATGAGCCACACGAACAGCAGGCAGCCCGACAGGTTGAAGATGCAGTGGGACAGGGCCACGCGCTTGGCGTCGCGGGACTGGCCGATGGCGGCGAGAAGCGCCGTGATGGTGGTGCCCAAATTGTCGCCGAGCAGGATGGGAATGGCGCCCTCCAGGCCGATGATGCTGGCTCCATCGACGCCCGGCGTGGCGGCGAAGTTCTGCAGCACGGCGATGGTGGCGCTGGAGCTTTGCACCACGAGCGTCATGAGGGTGCCCACCAGAACGCCGAGTACCGGCACGCCCGTCACCTGGGCAATCAGGTCGGTGAACACGGGGTTCTCGGCCAAAGGCTTCATGACAGCGCCCATGGTGTCGATGCCGAGGAACAAAAGCCCGAAGCCGAAGACGGCGGTGCCGACGTACTTCATCTGTCCCTGCTTGGCGAGCTGCATGATAAGGAAGCCCACAAGCACGATGCCGAGCACGTAATCGGACAGTTTGAAGGCAATGATCTGCGCCGTGATGGTGGTGCCGATGTTCGCGCCCATGATGATGGGGATGGCCTGACGCAGCCCCATGAGACCGGCAGCCACGAAACCGATGGTCATGACCGTGGTGGCGCTGGAGCTTTGCAGCACCGCCGTGGCCAGCGCACCGGCCAGAACGCCGAAGAAGGGGTTCTTCGTCACGGCGGCCAGAATGGCGCGCATGCGCTCGCCAGCTGCCTCCTGCAAGTTGTTGCTCATGAGGTTCATGCCGTACAGGAACAGGGCCAAACCGCCGAACAGTCCCAGCCCGATTTGCAGCAGTTCTTCCACCTATGCGTCTCCTTCACGCGGCCCGCTCCTCCGCGGGACAGACATGGCGGCGCACCTCGCGCACGCCGGTTTTCCGTAGGCTGCAGTATGGAGCCCCCATGAGCGCCCCGAGTAAGCCACACGTAAAGGGAAAGTAAAACTTTGCTGATGAAGCACGAGCGGGGCACCGACCTTAATCGGCGCCCCGCTCGGGGGAGGGCTCGTCTACATCCGGCAGCCTTAAGCTTCCAAGGCTGATCGGTCAAGAGAGGGCTCGCCTAGCCTAGAACACCCTTTGCAATAACATCTCCGTACCCCAGAACCTGGAGGCAGGGCTGACCACACACCTCCCCGACGGCAAAAAGACCCGCAATCGGCTGGCCACCGTCGTCGAGCACACGGAAGCGCTCGTCCACCGTAAGACCGTCAACAGTGATAAGCACGGCCCACGTCCCTGGCGAAGCGTAGAAGGGGCCCTCAACGATGGGAGCTGTTTCCTCAAAATATGTCCGTCCGAATTCATCCGGTACGCCAGCGACGCAGGCGGCGTTGTACTCCTCCACAGTCTTCTTTAGGGCACTGGCAGGAATATCGATCTGATCTGCGAGTTCGTCAAGCGTATCTGCTCGATAGGCAAGCCCGTTCTCGAACAGCCCCTCAGCAGGCTCGCCATCGAAGTTCCTTCCATCGGGCATGATGTTGGAGTTCTGATCGCACGCGATGATGTAGCACAACTGGTCGGGCTGATCCATAACGGCAAGAGCCAAGTCGGTGCGTTTCCCCGTCTCATTGACGAAGCGTTTCCCCTCCTTGTTCACCACGAGAGGGTTTCCCGTGTCGCCAATAATGTGGCCGACAATGTGGTACTGGGGATGAGCATAGGGGTTGAGCATCACCTCGCCGCAGCTGACAACAGCCGCACCGACCTCCTCCGCCATATCAAGGCCGTCTCCCGAATGTCCAGCGGGAGCTACCGAGTGAATGCTCTCACCCTCATTGAATCCGTACTGGGGCTGAAGCCGGGCAAGCCATTTCGGGCTATCGGTATAGCCTCCCGTAGCCAGAACGACCGCCTTGCTCGCATGGATCTCGTAAGTGGTTCCGTCGTCGCATTGGCCCCTTACACCCGTGACCTTGCCATCTTCCACCAGAAGCTCTTGCGCTGAAGTGCTGAAGAGGATATCGAGCGCCGGGAATCCCGCACTCTGAATGTATGCCTCGAGAGCGTCGACATAGCCTTCGCCTGCGGGCCTGCCCACAGGGTGAGTCGAACGGGGCCAGGAGAAACCCATGATGCCGAGAAGCGGCTTCTCGAGTTCCACGCCATGCGCAGTCACCCATTCGCACGCGCGGCGCGCCGATTCAGCGTCCAACGTCGTCTCCGCAGCGAGAGGGTTGCCGAAACCGACGGCGCCGAGCACGGCGTAAAACTCGTCGCTGTCGAAGGTCTTGGTGTTTCCCTCCGCATACCACTGCTCGTACTGCTGCTCAACTTGTGAGACTCTTTCCTCGGACACACCCAAATCGCGAGCGCGCTCCATGACCTCGGCGAAAAGCCGTCTCATCGGCTCCGTTGTCTCCTGGCGATACTCAAGCGGCGCCTCGGGGTACTGAAGGCGGCCTCCCGAGACGAGCATACTGCCGCCTATGAACCCGCACTTTTCCATAACGAGCACCTCAGTGCCCGACTCTGCCAGAGCAATGGCCGACGTGAGGCCAGCCGCACCGGCGCCGATGATGGCCACCTCCGTCTCAATTACCTCGACGGCGTCCGATTTTTCGCGCCCCGGGACCTTCTCCAAATCGGAAACGCTGCCGCCAGCTTGCCCGACGCAGTCTCTGACCGCAGAGAGGATGGCCATGCTCGTCAGCGTCGCGCCCGTTACCGCATCCACATCGAGGGACTGAAGCTCGACGATGTCGGATGTTATGGCGGAAATCGCCGTATTGGCGATGCGCTCTGACTCGCAGTGGCCAAGCACCTCTACCGCCTCGATAGCATTCTCCCCAAACGTCACCTCAACGGTCACAAGGCTCTGCTTTCCCTGAGCCTGTGCGGTATACGCCCCGGGGACGTAACTGCTCTTTGCGGACGAGGTGGCCGGCAGGGGGCTGCACCCCGTCACACCCAGGGCGAACATGGTCATTCCCGCTGCTGCACCCAGCTGAATAAACCTACGACGTCCGATCAGTCTTCCCCCATGTGCTTCTTGCATGATGCTCCTCCGATCCTCAGAATGCGGCCGTCCTTTTCGGCCCCGCAGGATCATGCAACCATGACGGAAAGACGGAAGGAATCGGGTGTTTCATGCGAATTTTTCATCCTCGGGCGTTTTACCCGATAAGCTGACCTGGCCTTATTCGTTCACAAGATCGAGAAGCTCTTGTCGGGAATGCACGCTGCACTTCTGGTAGATATGGCTCACATGGGTCGACACCGTGCTTTTCGAGAGAACGAGGTAGTCGCAAATATATGGTTGCGAGCGGCCTGCGGCCAAAAGGAGGAGCACATCGAGCTCCCGAGCCGTCAGCCCATGCTGCTCGGAGATCGCCTTGCAGCGCACGGACATATTCGACGCTGCCGCCCCATCCTCATTGCGCCAATCAGCAGCCACCCGAAGCGCCGGCCGCCCGACGACGACCATGGTCGTAGCAACCAGCAGACACACCAGCACAAGAGAGATGCTTTGAGGCATCGCTTCTTGCTGGGCGAGGTCTGCCAAAACGGCAACAGCGAGTATATTGCCAACTGTCGCCCCTCCGTGAGAAACCGCCAGCAGGACGGCGATCCTGGTGAGACTCGTTCCATAGTCGCGCCTCGCCATTCGAGAGGAATATAAGTAGGTCACGATCCAGATGGTAATGTCCAGAACGCTCGATATCGAACATACCGCCATTGCGGAAGCGGGGCTTTTCCAGAAATTGAGAATCAGTGCCAGTGTGGCCAAAGGGCAAAGCCACCGAAACAAAGCGGCAAAATCGATCTTGAGCGAGAAGAGCACGAACACGACGATGCAGAGCACGCCCGCCAAGGAGCCTATTATCTCGGGAAGGGAACGCTCTCCCGTCATTTCGAATTGCGAGAGAAGACCGTTCCAACTTACCACCAGGTAGAAGACGGCCAGAGGAACGGCTATGCGCGCCAGCTCCTTTACCATCGAATGCGGCCGCGATCCCTCTATGGCGACTGCCTTCTCGCATGCCTGTGCCACCGGCAGCCTCTGAAAGGAAAGGTAGAGGGTCGCCCCCGACGCCAATGGAGCCACAAGCATCGGAATGCCGTTGAGACTTGCCGGCAGCAGAGGGACAACAACGGCATAGGCGAGAACGACAAGCGAGGAAAGGGGCAGCGCAATCTCCGCCTCTTCGATTTTGGCTCGATTGAACACGTCGGCCCACAGAAGAAACATGATGGCCTGACCCATTCCCAGAGCAATTGCTCCCAGCAAAGCCACAGGATCGTCATTCGCCGTGACCCCTGTCGGCCATACAGAGAGCAGAAACCCTACGATGTTGAGAATGATCGACGGAGCCAGCAGCCTTTTCAAACGATCTAGGCGCGGACCGCGGAACACGGCGCCGCACGCGAGAAGCACCAAGATGTTCGCCCCCATCCCCACAAACCAGGCAACGTCGGTGCTGACCGGAAGACCGGCCATCCCATGGAAAAGGCCTGACCCCGCATACTGCGAGAGAATCTGCACATGAGTAAAGCCGATACCGAGAAGCCACCAAGGAGGCATTTTCAATCCTCTCACTATGGCAACCCCCTTATCCCAAGAACTCTGCGAGGTCTATTTTCTGCGGGCCTCGCTCTTTTTCGATAAACATAACGGCATACCAGGGAAGGTACAGCACTTTGCCTTCCTCGCGCACGTTTCCACGGCAAAAGACGATGGCGCTGTCGATGCCCCATTCTCGCACGGCCATCACGTTGTCGAGGGCTTTGTGCTTCTCGTAATCCTTTCCCGATTTAGCCTCGATAGGAAGCGCCTTCGATCCCTTCTCGATGACGAAGTCAACTTCGCCGTACTTGGCCTTGTCGAAGTAGCGCAGATCGAAGCCGTGGGCCGTCAGCTCCTGGGCGATGGCGTTCTCCAGCATGCTGCCCCAGCTCACCGCAAGGTTCCCTTGCAGAAGGTCGAATCGTGCATCGCCCGACGTTTGCGCGGACAGAAGCCCCACGTCACAGAGAAAGAGTTTGAACAGATTGTGCTGGGTGTTCAGCGACAAAGGCAGCTCCGGCGCTTTAACGTTGTAGCAGGTCAGCCCCACGCCGGCGTCAGCAACCCACATGAAATCACTCGCATAGCGCTCCATGCGGGCGCTCTTCGCCAGATCACTGAGCTTGAAGCGCTTGTTCTTCTTGTCGAGTTCCTCGGGAATAGCATCGAAGATCATCTTGATGTGGGGCCTATCGTCCCCGTATTTGGCGATATCTTGCCGATACAGGTCGACGATATCCTGCTGCACAGCCAGCACGTGTGACAGATCGGAGGTCTCATTGAACCGTTCGACGGCCGCCGGCATGCCCCCGACGACCATATACAGGGAAAATGCCCGGAGTAGCCGCTCGTGAATAGCGGTCGGAATGGGCTCGCGATTCCGCATTCGTTCCCGCACCAGCTCCAGCGTCTGATCGTTTTGGCCCATAGCGTCGAAGAACTCTCTCAACGTGAGCGGGTACATGCGCAGATGCTGCTCGTAGCCCACCGGGTACGACGGCACCTCCTTATAGGAGACGCCCAGAAGCGAGCCCGATTCAATGTAGTCGAACCGACCATCCTCCACGAGGAATTTCATGGCGGTACGGGCGCGCGGGCATTCCTGGATTTCATCGAAGAAGACGAGCGTCTGACCGGGAACGAGCGGCACCTTCGTGAAGGCCGTGAGGTTCGCTACGAGCGTATCGGCATCGAGATCGCCTTCGAAGATCTCCCTCGCCTTGGGCGTCTCGATGAAGTTGATCTCCAGGAAGACCTCGTACTCGTTTCGGCCGAACTCACGGATGAGATACGTTTTCCCCACCTGCCGCGCGCCGGTCACGAGGAGGGCGCGCCTGTCGGGCGCACTCTTCCATTTCAGGAAGTCGTCATAGGCTTTCCTTTGAAGGGCCATACTGCTAATCCTTTCGTCTTGCGACGAGTTTTCGCTCATTATAACCTCTTCTTGCGACGAGTTTTTTGGTTTTAGTTACTGTTTTGCGACGAGTTTTCGCGTTTTCTGAACTTGATTTGCGACGTTTTTCAACTCTGGGACATCTTCGGTAGTCTCACTATGTACTATGCGAAAAGACAAAAAGAGGGCCGTCGTTGGGACGGCCCTCGGGGCGTTCGAATACTTAGAAGCTCGGGCGCTTGAGTGCTCGGGTGCTTGGGACGCGACGCTCTACTCGGACGGCGTTCTACTCGGCTGCCGGCACGTCGTGCTTTACGCGGTCGTGCTCTTCGGCGCGCTTGGCGTCGTTGAAGCGATCGAGCGTGCCTACCAGGTAGCCGGTGATGCGGCGGATGCGCTCGAAGGGCTGGTTGTGAGCGTCCTCGGTGCGACCGCACTTGGGGCAGACGTCCTCGATAATGCCGTTGTAGCCGCACACCGGGTCGCGGTCGACCGGGTGGTTCACCGAGCCGTAGCCCATGCCGCAGTCCTTCATGTAGCGGATGACGCTTTCGAAGGCCTCCAGGTTGTCGGACGGGTCGCCGTCGAGCTCGATGTAGCTGATGTGGCCGCCGTTGGTGAGCGCGTGGTAGGGCGCTTCCAGGGCAATCTTGTCGAAGGCGGAGATGTCGAAGTACACCGGCACGTGGAAGCCGTTGGTGTAGTAGTCGCGATCGGTCACGCCGGGGATGACGCCGTAGCGCTCGCGGTCGATGCGCACGAAGCGGCCGGACAGGCCCTCGGCCGGCGTGGCGATGAGCGTGTAGTTCATGCCGCGCTCCTTCGAGATGCGGTCGCAGTAGCTGCGCATGTGGCCCACGATCTCCAGGCCCAGGCGCTGGGCCTCGGCGGACTGGCCGTGATGCTGGCCGGTGAGGGCCACCAGGCACTCGGCCAGACCGATGAAGCCGGTGGTCAGCGTGCCGTGCTTGAGCACCTCGCGCTGCTCGTCGGTGGGCGAGAGCTTTTCGGAATCGATCCACACGCCCTGGCCCATGAGGAACGGCGCGTTGTACACGTGCTTGCGAGCCTGAATCTCGAAGCGCTCGTCCAGCTGACCGGTCACGAGCTGCAGCTTGGAGTCGAGCAGGTCGAAGAACAGGTCGATGTCGCCCTTGGCGCGGATGGCCAGACGGGGCAGGTTGATGGACGTGAACGACAGGTTGCCGCGGCCGGGCGTCACCTCGCGATCGGGGTCGTACACGTTGCCCATGACGCGGGTGCGGCAGCCCATGTAGGCGATCTCGGTTTCCGGCGTGCCCTTGTAGTACTGGGCGTTGAACGGGGCATCCAGGAAGGAGAAGTTCGGGAACAGGCGCTTGGCCGAGCAGTGCATGGCCAGCTTGAACAGATCGTAGTTCGGATCCTCCGGATTGTAGTTCACGCCTTCCTTCACGCGGAAGATCTGCACGGGGAAGATGGGCGTCTCGCCGGAGCCCAGGCCCTCTTCCGTGGCCAGCAGCATGTTCTTGATGACCATGCGGCCCTCGGGAGACGTGTCCATGCCGTAGTTCACCGAGCTGAACGGCGTCTGCGCGCCGGCGCGGGAATGCATGGTGTTCAAGTTGTGCACCAGCGCCTCCATGGCCTGGAAGGTCTGGCGGTCGGTGTCGCGGGAGGCGTTCTTCTCGGCGTAGGCCACCACGCGCTCGGCCGTAGCGGCATCCACGCCGCCCTCAACGAGCCCGGCCACCACGGCGGCGCGGAACTCCGGATCCATCTCGAGGCTGGCAACCGTGCCGGTCTCGCTTTCCACACGGGCAAGCAGGCTCTCGGCAAAGGTGCGGTCGTCGGCGATGTCGGTCAGCAGGTCGACGGCCTCGGCCACGTGCTTCTTGAACAGGCGGCGGTACGTCTTGCCCACGCCCACGGCCAGGCCGTAATCGAAGTCGCACACCGACTGACCGCCATGCTGATCGTTCTGGTTCGACTGAATGGCGATGCAGGCAAGCGCGGCGTAGCTGGAGATGTCGTTGGGCTCGCGCAGCACGCCGTGACCGGTGGAGAAGCCGCCCTTGAAGAGCTTCCGCAGCTCAATCTGGCAGCAGGTGGTGGTCAGGGTGTAGAAGTCCATGTCGTGAATGTGGATATCGCCCTCGCGGTGTGCCTTGGCGTAGCGCGGGTCGATGACGCACATCTCGTAGAACTGCTTGGCAGATTCAGAGCCGTACTTCAGCATGGTACCCATGGCGGTATCGGCGTCGATGTTAGCGTTCTCGCGCTTCATGTCGGAATCGGCGGCCTTGGAGAAGGTGATGTCCTTCAGCGTTTGGATGAGGCGGGAGTTCACGTCGCGCACGCGGCTGCGCTCGGCGCGATAGAGGATGTAGGCCTTGGCGGTCTGCACGAAGCCGGACTCGATGAGGGTCTCCTCGACCAAGTCCTGCACGCCTTCCACGGTGGGCGTGCCCTCGATGGCGCCGCTCTCAAGCTTCTCGACGACGGTGGCGGCGATCTTCTCGGCGGTGTCGCGCCCCTGCATGGCCGCACAAGCCTGGAACGATTTCTCCACCGCATCAGCGATCTTTTCCGGATGGAATTCCGCCGTGCGCCCGTCGCGCTTGATGATGGTCTTGACCATAACTTCCTACATCCTTTCTTCGACGCGGCTGTCGCGTCGTATTCGCACCGCTTCTCGCGGCCTTGCCAACCACAACATGCAGAAGCGCGGCAATGTTTTCCCTACCGCTGCCCTTCGCGATTACCAAGGGGGTAGACCCTCTTTTCGCTTTTGTTTTCCAACAGGCTTTCCACAGGTTATTCACCATCGGAACCACAATATATTGTGTTTTGCAGTTCCAAGGGCGGATACATATAGTACTCGCGAAAGTGTTCGGGTGCAATCGAACAAGATGTGTTTTTCGGCACCAGAAAAGAACAGAATTAATTTCGATGTGTGGTCGATGAGCCGCTTGAAAGTTGTCAACGATGTAGGCTCGCGCGAGAACCGACTACGGCTGAAACGCGACTTGCAGGCGGTTGGGGCGCGACTTATGGGCAGTTGGGGCGCGACCGATCGAGTAAACCGTACTTCACGCGGACGCGGGCGAGTTGGTCGAGCAGGGGGTTCGCCACGACCAGCAGCGTGAGAGCCGTGGCCGCCCCATGAATGGCGTTCACCGGCAGGCCGGCGAGGTACACCACCGCGGCCAGCTCCGGCGTGGGGGCTGTGGAAAGATAGAAGAACGTGGACGTATCCAGAATGGGACCCACGAGCCCCACAATAAGCACGAACCCCACGGTTGCCAGCGCAATACGACGCGGCCAGGAAAGGTTCGCTCGCGGGAACACACGGGCGTCGGCAAGCAGCCCTGCCACGAGCCCCGCCACTCCAAAGGCGAGCATCTGCCAGGGCGTCCAGGGCCCCTGGCCGAAGATGAAGTTGCTGGCAAGCGCCGCCACCGAACCCACGAGGAACCCGGTTTGGGGGCCGGCGGCGAGCCCTGCGATCATAATGACGGCGGCCATGGGCTTGAAATGCGGCACCCAGATGAACGCCGCGCGGGCCGCCACGGCGAGCGCCGTCAGCACGGCCACCACGGCAATTTCGCGCGCCGTGGGACGTCGCCCTTCGAAGGAGACGAAGAAGGGCACGATAGCGTACAGCACGATGAGCGTGCCGGAGAGGTAGTAGCCGTTGCCGGGGACGGCCATACCCGCGACTGCGGTCAGCGGCGCGAGCACCAACGCCGCAAGAATCGTCAGGATCGTCTTGACTCGGGCGCGACGGCGCTCGCGGAAGGCCTCGGCGGAGCGGGCTCCTTCGGTCAGCTTCGGCATAGCTCCACCACCTCCTCCACGGTAACCACATTTTCGAAGAAGCCCCGGCTTATGCGATTGGCTGCTGTGGTATAGAAGCTGTTCGAAGCGAAGAACTGCCGGGGCGGATTGGTCGTCACCACGTTTCCGTCGAAGAACAGGGCGCACCAATCAGCATAGCTGGCGCAGAATTCCACATCGTGGGATACCATAAGCACCGTCGTTCCCCGGGCGGTCAGACTTCGCAGCAACCTGGCGAGTTTGTCTTTGAAGAAGGCGTCGAGC
>OLOP01002144.1_pt1 | contig 11437 bp, 9 predicted proteins | sample 1672381 | NCBI WGS metagenome assembly OLOP01 (sample SAMEA3136678, study PRJEB25190) | human gut metagenome | biome: human gut; feature: human-associated habitat; material: faeces | place: Austria | collected 2013 | reverse complement strand
ACACATTGTCCAAATGCGTCCGCATTGAAGAACTTTTAATCAACTAAATAGCAATTGATTTATAGGAGATATTATGAATCCAAAAGCTTTAAAATCACTTGAATACTACAAGATCATCGACCAACTGACAGAGAAGGCTTCTTCCCAGATGGGGAAAGACCTGTGCAGGCACCTCCTGCCCTCTGAAGATGTTTACGAAATCCGTCATATGCAGACCCAGACCAGAGACGCCCTCACACGCCTTTTCCAGAAAGGAAACATCTCCTTTGGAAGCGTAAAAGACGTGCGCGGCTCACTGAAACGTCTGGAAATCGGAAGTTCCCTTGGAATTTCCGAACTCCTTGCCATTGCCGGACTTCTGGAAAATACCAACCGTGTCAAAGCCTACTCCCGAAATGAGCGCGGAGATGCAAGAGAAGACTCTCTGGACGGCATGTTTGAGAGTTTGGAGCCATTGACTCCCCTCTCAGCCGAAATCCGCCGCTGCATCATTTCCCAGGACGAAATCAGTGACGACGCCAGTGCCGGTCTGATGCATGTACGCCGCAGCATGAAAGTTGCCAATGACCGCATCCACACCCAGCTGGCCTCTCTGGTAAACGGCAGCGCCCGTAATTACCTTCAGGACTCCGTTATCACCATGCGAAACGGCCGCTACTGTATCCCGGTAAAAGCCGAATACAAAGGTCAGGTTCCAGGTATGATCCACGACCAGTCTTCCACCGGCTCCACTTTATTCATTGAGCCTCTGGCGATTGTCAAACTAAACAACGACATCCGCGAGCTGGAGCTTCAAGAACAGAAAGAGATTGAGGCAGTTCTCGCTGCCTTAAGTGAACAGACAGCCCAGAATGTGGACGCCATTCGCGCAGACCTTGACATTATGATCCAGCTGGATTTCATTTTTGCCAGAGCAGGACTTGCACTGGATATGAATGCCACAGAACCCATTTTCAATACAGAGAAACGCATTCACCTGAAACAGGCACGCCACCCGCTCATTCCCAGAAAAAAAGCCGTTCCCATTGACATCCGTCTTGGAGAAGACTTCGACCTCCTTGTTGTAACCGGACCAAATACTGGTGGTAAAACCGTTTCCCTTAAGACAGTTGGACTTCTGACCTTGATGGGACAGGCGGGACTTCACATTCCAGCCCTGGACCGCTCCGAGCTTTCTGTTTTCCGTGAGGTTTACGCAGATATCGGGGACGAGCAGAGCATCGAGCAGTCTCTCAGTACCTTTTCCTCACATATGACCAACGTAGTGTCTTTCCTGAAAAAAGCAGATCAGGACTCTCTGGTGCTTTTTGATGAGCTTGGCGCTGGTACCGACCCGACAGAAGGAGCGGCACTTGCCATCTCCATTTTGTCCTTCCTGCATGAACAAGGCATCCGCACTATGGCAACCACCCATTACAGTGAACTGAAAGTTTACGCCCTGTCCACTGACGGCGTTGAAAATGCCTGCTGTGAGTTTAATGTGGAAACCCTGCGTCCTACTTACCGCCTGCTCATCGGTGTTCCTGGAAAGAGTAATGCCTTTGCGATTTCTTCCAAACTTGGTCTTCCGGACTTTATCATTGAGCGCGCCAAAGATCAGATCAGCCAGAAGGACGAGTCCTTCGAGGATGTACTTACCTCCCTGGAAAACAGCCGCGTGATCATCGAAAACGAGCGTCAGGAAGCAGAGCGTTATAAAACCCAGATTGCTTCCCTGAAACAGGAGTTAGAGTCCAAGCAGGAGAAGCTGGACGAACGTAAAGAGCGAATCTTGCGCGAAGCCAACGAAGAAGCCCGTAAGATTCTTGCAGATGCTAAGGAATACGCAGATCAGACCATGAAAATGTTCCACAAATTCCAGAAAGATCACGTGGACACTGCTGCCATTGAAAAAGAACGCCAGAATCTTAGAAACCGCATGAACAAAGCCGAAAAAGGCATGTCCATGAATACCACCGTAAAGAAACCGAAAAAAGAGCTGAAGCCTAAGGATCTTTCCCTTGGAGATACTGTTCAGGTACTGAGCATGAATCTGAAAGGAACTGTCAGCAGCCATCCCGATTCCAAAGGCTTCCTTTTTGTACAGATGGGTATCATCCGTTCCAAGGTTCATATTTCTGACCTGGAGCTTGTTGACGAACCAGTTATCAACACTCCTGGACTTTCCAGAACAGGAGCAGGCAAGATCCGCATGTCCAAGTCTACCAGTGTTTCCACAGAGATCAATCTTCTTGGAAAAACCGTAGATGAGGCTGTGGCAGAACTGGATAAATATCTGGATGACGCTTATCTGGCACACTTAAAGAGCGTGCGTATCGTACATGGTAAAGGTACCGGTGCCCTTCGAAAAGGAGTACACAATTATCTCCGCCGCCAGAAGCATGTGGCTGATTTCCACCTGGCTGAATTTGGAGAAGGAGATGCTGGTGTTACCATTGTAGAATTTAAGAAATAACTATATTTTATAAGGAGAAACTATGGTTGCTAAACAGAAAATCCTCATTGTCGATGATGACAACAATATTGCAGAGCTGATTTCTCTGTATCTTACCAAAGAATGTTTCGAAACCAAAATTGTAAACGATGGCGAGCTGGCTTTAAAAGAATTCCAGACTTTTCGCCCGAACCTGATTCTTCTGGATCTGATGCTTCCAGGTATTGACGGCTATCAGGTCTGCCGTGAGATCCGCCACACCTCAGACGTGCCGATCATCATGCTTTCCGCAAAAGGAGAAACCTTTGACAAGGTACTTGGTCTGGAGCTTGGCGCTGACGACTACATTATCAAGCCTTTTGATTCAAAAGAACTGGTTGCCCGTGTCCGCGCAGTTCTCCGCCGTTTCCAGCCCAAACAGGCTGCAGTTGTAAGCGATGAGAAATGTGCCACTTATCCGGATCTTATTGTCAACCTTACCAACTACTCCGTTACTTATATGGGAAAACAGGTAGACATGCCGCCTAAGGAGCTGGAGCTTCTCTATTTCCTTGCTTCCTCACCGAATCAGGTATTCACCAGAGAGCAGCTTCTGGACCACATCTGGGGCTACGAATATATTGGCGATACCAGAACTGTAGACGTTCACATTAAACGTCTGCGCGAAAAAATCAAAGATCATCCGAACTGGTCTATTTCAACAGTCTGGGGAATCGGATACAAGTTTGAGGTAAAAAGCGAATGAGAAAAACGGTTCACAGCAAACTGATCTGCAGTTACATTTTCATTGGAATTGTAGGCTTCCTTTTCGCTACAGCAGGTGGCTCTCATTTCGTGGAAACCTATCTGGAAGAAGAAGTTGGCGCAAGGCTGTATGACAGTGCTGTACGATTTGCTTCTGATGCTGTCACTGTACAGCAGGTTGCAGACAATGATAGCAAAGGACTGGAAAAGATTATGGATATTCTGGCTTCCGGAGAGGAAGCCGGGATACTGATCCTGGATAAAAATTTCCATGTGATCGTGCAGTCCTCAAATCTGGAATATAACTTCAGTTCTGCGAAATCCACTGCCGATTCTGAAGTTCAGACTTCAGAAACAGATAAAATCCCAGAGAATGGAGCATCCTCTGAAAAAGTCTCTGCTGCAAACACAATTTCCATACCCTATTCTGATCTGGACTTCTGGCTTAATACCCAATATCAGATCAGTAATTTTTATGGCTATTTTTCCAGTCCCCATCTTAATGTGATGATACCGGTGGAAAATTCCGGTGTAACAGAAGGCTATGTTACTTACCATTATGACATGCAGCAGCTTTATCAGAAACGAAGCGGTCTTCTTGGAATTCTTCAGATGGTTTTTTTTGCCGTGTATGCCTTGTGCGGACTGCTCCTTCTCTGCTATCAGAAATGGATCCATACTCCAATGCAGCAGATCATCAAGGGGGCTTCCGAATATGCCAACGGAGATCTGAGTTATCGCATTCCAGTGAAATCCGAGGACGAAATGGGCTATCTTGCCAAAACCCTGAACTACATGGCAGACAAGATCAACCAGAACGGAGAATACCAGCGCACCTTTATTGCTAATGTTTCCCACGATTTCCGCTCTCCTCTGACTTCCATCAAAGGATATGTGGAGGCAATTCTGGATGGCACCATTCCCCCGGAATTGCAGGACAAATATTTAAACATCATTTCCCATGAAGCTGACCGTCTGGAAAAACTGACGCGAAGCCTTCTGGTGCTGAATGACCTGGATGAACGGAAACGGATGATGAATATCCGCAAATTTGATATTAATGATGTGATCAAAAATACTGCCAATACTTTTGAGGTAATCTGTTCCAAAAAGAATATTGACCTGGAACTGCTGCTTTCCGGAAGAGAGCTGTTCGTAGAGGCAGATATGGAACAAATCCAGCAGGTGCTATACAATTTATTGGACAATGCAATCAAATTCAGTAATGACAATTCCTCGATCAACATTGAAACATCCGTAAAAAATGATAAGGTTTTCGTTTCTGTGAAGGATCACGGAGTAGGAATCCCCAAGGACAGCCTGTCCAAGGTGTGGGACAGATTTTACAAGACAGATACTTCCCGCGGAAAAGACCGGAAAGGTACAGGACTTGGGCTTTCTATTGTGAAAGAGATCATCAAAGCTCATAATCAGAATATTAATGTGATCAGCACGGAAGGTGTTGGAACAGAATTCATTTTTACTTTAAAGAAAGCAAAATAAATTATTCAGCAATTCTTTTTATAAACGAAGACCTGGAGCGTGTTCGAAAAAAGCTCCAGGTCTTTTACTATTTCCAGTCATACTTGCGCAGATGCCCCTCCAGTTTCAGATGGGCAAAGTCATGCTGACGAAAGGCTTCATAAAGAATAATGGCAACCGAATTACTCAGATTCAGGGATCTTGTTTCTCCCAGCATGGGAATCCTTACGCAGGTCTCCTGATTGTCACGGAGAAGCTCTTCCGGGATTCCTGCACTCTCCTTGCCAAACATGATAAAGCAGTCGTCCTCATACTTCACATCCGCATAAGTCTGAGGAGCTTTTGTAGTCGCATAATAAATCTTCGCTCCAGGATTTCTCTCCAGAAAATCTTCATAATCCAGATAAGTAGTTACATCCAGATCTTTCCAGTAGTCCATTCCGGCACGTTTCAGTGCTTTCTCACTTAATGAAAATCCCAACGGCTCGATCAGATGGAGCCTGGTTCCTGTAGCCACACAGGTACGTCCTATATTTCCTGTATTTGCCGGAATCTCCGGCTCATGAAGTACAATGTTTAATGTTCCCATAGTTTTTATACTCTCCTGTAATTACAGCAGTTTTATTTCGATTTTAAGGCAGAATCTTATATATCTCGTCTTTAGCCGGCCGCTCCAGATACCTGCCATTCCCGTTGTAGTAAAGCATTCTGTCATTTCCAGCATTCGTCTGTCCAATCACGGCTGCCATCATGCCCATTCTGTGAAGCTCCTGCACCAATGCTTCTCCTGCCGGAATACCGATCAGAACAGCCCCTTCCGAATTCAGCTTATAAGGATTAATGTCAAAGATTTCACAAATTTCAATTGTTTCCTGGCGTATGGGTACCTTGGAAAAATCCATTTCCAGTCCCACCTGGGAAGCCTCCGCCATCTTCCACAGAGCACTCAGAAAACCGCCCTCGCCCATTGCATAAAAAGCGGTAGCGCCAGCTTCTTTTACATTTATCTCATCCGCTATCCCGTAAAGGGTTCTCAGATTCTCTGCCTCCCGCAAAAAACCTTCTGAAAAATGCTCTCTTAAAATCTTATGCTTTTCCCTTGCAATCTGCGCTGTGCCGTAAAGAGCAATGGCTCCAGCCACCACCAGTTCGTTTCCAGGCGTAAGAAGCCCGCTGATTTCAGCCTGCAGTGCTTCCATAGCCGCTTTTCCAAGCCTCATTTTCTCTTTTCCCTACAGAAGAAGAGAAATGACAGTAGGAACTACCATTGCCAGAACAAGAATAACAGCAATGATCGCAGTTACAAGTTTTCTTTTCTTTGGATCAAACATTCCCATAATTTTTTAACCTCTCATAACCATCCGGCACTTTACAGACTACAAATATACGCCATGTCAATACGGCCAGCCGAACAGTTACACCCTTTCTTTATTATATCTGAATTTCCTTCACTGCCGCATTATGGAGCAGTGGATCCCGGTTTTCATAATCAAACAACAATATTTTTCCATCCCGGAACACCTCAATATGCGCTGTCTTTGGCACCTTTTCCTGGCGCCTGTACTCCCAGACTGCTTTCTCATAAGGCTTCTGGTCATACTCAAAGGATGGATGGCTTTTCAGGTTTTCGCGAAGATACAGGTCGTAGATCATGCTGTCTGCCACCTTTTCCCAGGTTGCAGTTTCCATTCCTCTGCAATCTTCCGCAGTTTTTCCCGCAGGATTCTCCACCTCAGGATCCTGATTTCCAGATTTTACTGCGGATTTTTCTTCCAGTTCTTCCTTCACAAACTCCAGCAGAATCTCATATCTGCGCATTCTGGAATGGGAAATCTCTGAATAACCTTTTTTCTCATAAAACTGTCCCAGCTTCTCATACAATGTGAAAGCATCCTCAAACAAAGGCTCCACACAGGCGATGGTATTCTGAAACTGTCCACTATTATAGTACAGTTCCACCATACTTTCCACCATTTTCAGCTTCAAAATGTCTTCATATGGCAGCCACCTGGTTCCCAGTACTTCATATGGCTCCAGTTCTTTATGCACAATGCCATATTCTTCTGTCATCTCTTTCATATGAGAGCCCTTCAGAACCTTCAGAAATCCAAGCTGAAGCTGCTGGGGACGAAGTGCATAAACATCATTAAAGGACCGGTGAAAGCTGTCATAATCCTCATAAGGAAGACCAGCGATCAGATCCAGATGCTGGTGAATATTCTTAAAACTATGGATACGGTTTACAATCCCTGCCAGCTTCGGAAAATCCATAGTCCTGTGGATAGCACGAATAGTGTCCGGATTTGTGGACTGTACACCGATTTCCAGCTGGATCAGCCCCGGACGCATGGTACTCATCAATTCCAGTTCATTTTCCCTCAACAAATCTGCTGAAATCTCAAAGTGGAAATTGGTAATTCCATTATCATGATCTTTTATGTACTGCCAGATGGTCATTGCATGATCGTGCTTACAATTAAAGGTTCTGTCCACAAATTTCACCTGTGGCACTTTGTGATCCAGGAAAAACTGAAGTTCTTTCTTTACCAGTTCCAGGTCGCGAAAACGCAGTTTCTTGTCCACAGATGACAGACAATAGCTGCATGAAAAAGGACAGCCTCGGCTGCTCTCATAATAAATAATACGGTTTTCAAAATCCTTCAGATCTTCGTAAGCAAAAGGTACCCTGCTTAAATCCATGATCTTCCGCCATCCGTTATTCTGAATTGTACCGTCTGGTTTACAGTACACAAGTCCGGTGGTTTTCTCCAGAGAAGGACTTCCATTCACATAGTGCTTCACCAGTTCCAGGAAAGTCTCTTCTCCTTCTCCAACCATTACACCATCAAATGCCGGGTTCTTTTTCAGAAATTCCTCTGCATCATACGATACCTCCGGGCCTCCCGCCCAGAAAGGAACATCCGGCAGGATCTTTCTCAGATCCTGCATCAGTTCCCGCACAAAAGTAATATTCCAGATATAGCAGGATATGCAGATCACATCCGGATGACATCTGTAAATATCCTTCAGAATGTCATCCTTCTGCTGATTGATGGTGTATTCCCGAAGTACAACATTGCTGTCATATTCTTTTGCGCAGGCTTTCAGGTTAAAGACAGCCAGATTGGAATGTATATATTTTGCATTACATGCTGCAAGTAATATCTTCATCATTCTTACTCGTCCAGAAGTTTCTTTAACTCTTCTTTATCTGTAAGACCAACCAGACGGTGTGCTTCTGCTCCGTTCTTGAAAATGATCAGGGTAGGAATGCTCATAACCCGGAACTGCTGTGCAAGCTCCATGTTCTGGTCTACATCAAGCTTTCCTACTGCATAGCCTTCCTCTCCCAGTTCCTCCACGATTGGTCCCTGACGCATGCATGGTCCGCACCAGGTTGCCCAGAAATCAAGAAGAAACGGTTTCTCAGATTTTAATACTTCCTCTTCAAAATTCTGTGTTGTGATTACTTTTGCCATAATTGATCCATCCTTTCTATCGGTCTATTCTTATCTCTGATTTCACGCCGCAATTTTACTTTTTTTGTCTGTTTCTCACATACTGGTTTGCACTAAGTCCTGCCTGAGCGCCATCATAAACTGCCTTTGCCACCTGCAAAAGACCGCCGGTACAGTCACCTGCTGCAAAAAGCCCCGGAATGGTGCTCTCCATCTTTTCATTTACCTTGATGTTGCCTTTCTCAGTAAGTGCCGCGCCCATCTGCCTTGCCATCTCTGCGCTTCCTGCAGTTCCAAGCGCTACGAAAACGCCGTCTGCCGGGATAAATGACTCCGTGGAATCCCTTACCGGACTCTCCTGGTTATGGAGCTCTGAAGCTTCCATTTCAGCTTTTTTTCCTTCTGGCAAAAGCTGAAGGTTCTTCTCTCCGTCAGTATCTGATTTTGCATCTGTCTCAGACTGAGAGATCAGACGCAGTCCGGCCACCTTCTCTTCTCCCTCTACAGACTGAATTTTCATTGTATTCACCGCAAAAGAAGATTTCCTGGAAAACTCCGGTTCTTTCCCATCTGTGTAAATGGTAACAGAACCGGCCATAGGTGCCAGTTCTTCTGCCTCATGAAGAGCGAAGTCGCTGTTTCCAAGTACAGCAACATTCTTTCCCCTGTAGAAAAATGCGTCGCACACAGCACAGTAGCTGACACCTCTTCCCTCAAATTCCTTAATCCCCGGAATTGCAGGAGCCTTTCGTTTGCTTCCTGTGGCAAGGATCACGCTGATGGTGTCAAAATCACCTGCTGTTGTCTTTACTGTAAAAGTATCAAACCCGCCAATCCCCAGCACCTGAGCCTCCAGGATCCGCACGCCTAATGCTTTCGCCTGTGCAAGTCCTGTCTCAAATAATTCTTTCCCGGAAACAGGATGTTCCATACCATAATAATTCTCTATTTTTTCTGCTTTTTCCAAAGCACCAATGCCGTTATTGATCACCAGTGGATCCATATTTGCCCGGGCAGCATACAAAGCTGCGGAAATTCCTGCCGGTCCGGCACCGATAATGATTATTTTTTCCATATACTTCAGAATCACCTGCCTTTCTCATGATTCCAATCATTTCCACATATTGTTATTTACAATGTAACTGTTCAGTATCTTCACAGTTACACCCTTCCCGAAAGGGTACTTGCTAAATAGTTACCTGACAATATACTTTCTATAAAAGAAATTCAGACTTTTCATTTTTCATCGGTTCTTTTATCGTCTATAGCCTTCTCTGCATAAGCCAGTCCCCAGAATATCACAGCTGGCATACTCGCCATCAACGGAAACGCATAACGCAGAAGGCCGTTTACCGGAGAAGCTATACAGATTGCCACATTCAGCGCCGGGGCAGCCAATACCAGGATTCCTTTCCATCGCTTCCTGTAGATCAGATATCCGAGGAGCAGAATTACGATCCATGTGTAGGTTCCCGCATTGCATATCTGCGCAAGACCTGGAATCTGACTCCACAGATCGGCATAACGTTTCAGCTGATTCCTTGCCTCTGCGGAAAATATCTGATGATAATCTGACTCTTCAATCAGTGGTTCATTTACTGTATAGAAGCGGTAGGAGCTCTGCGCTGTGCAATTATGAAATGGGTAATAATATCCATAGCTGTTATGAAGTGTGGCTTCTATATACACCCCCGGATGTCTCAGAAACATGCTGAACCAGGCATTAAAGTAGCGTTTCAGCTTCGCCATGGTAATATGTCCGCCGCGATAAGTTGCCTTTACCGGATCAGACAGTTCCGGATTATACAAATCCGCAATCTCATCATACTTCATCACCCCGTCAATTGCTTTAGCTTCTTCCTTTGTCACATCATCCGGATATTCCTTCAGATATCTGGCTGTCTGCTGCATTGGAATTGAGAAAAATACTCTGGATGGGAAATTACCAATGTATAGTCTCGGTGCCACTTCTTTCTGAAGCCCCATGTAGCCCACTGTCACAAGGATCACCATTCCAACTGCATACAGTCTGCGTTTTTTTCCAAGGAAAAAGAATAACAGGATAAATGCAGGAAGCACCATGTAAAGTCCATTATTTCTGGTAATGCACATGCCAAAGCCAACCAGAAACAGCACTGTCAGCTGCTGTCTTAAAGACTGACCACTTTTTTCCCGAAGGGTGGGAATGCAGCATTCCACATAGATTACCATGAAAAGGGAAAACAGAGCGCTGAAACTTCCATCCTTAATGATCGTCTGGGAATAAGCTCCAAATACAGGCACAAGACTGAAAAATGCAATACAGCAGATATTGAACCATCTTGGTGCTCCCCATGATTTCAGTTTATAACAAACAGTGGCATAACATACCGCATAAATCAGTGCCAGCACGCCAACCACCATGAAAATGCCCCAGTTATCACTGATCACATTTCCAATTGTCATCAAGGCTCCCATTATAAGGCTTAATTCCCATGGATGCTTGTTTGTAAATCTCTGATTTCCGGCAAACATATTCAGCTGCCGGAAGCCATCATAGGGAACACTTCCTGGCCAGAAGATCAGGATATAGGGAAGCCATCCTGCCAGAATCAGCAAAAATGCTACCAGAAGGTAGTGTTTTTCCATAAATTCCGGAAATTTCTTTATATTCCTGCTGTGCAGAAAAGGATGCTTCTCTCCATATGCATATAAAAGACTGATCACTACATCAAATAAGAAAAAGAATCCTGCCCATGTAAGCAATGCGATCAGAATCTGATTTCTCCCAGCTGTAAAGAAGGTCCAGTTTCCCTGCACGGAAAAGGACATTCCGATCAGCATAAAAACAGAAAACATGGCGGCGATCAGATGAGTGATCCATTTACAGCTTCTGCAAAAATTCTTCCAGCATTTCATGTACAATGCAATGATTGCAATGAGAACCACCAGTTTGTCGATTCCGATTCCTGTCATCTCTTTCTTGCATAAAGAAAGAAATGTTTCTCCCGGATCATCTGCCGAACCAGCATACAAGCCCGTCATGGAAAGAGCAAACACTGTTAAAATGGCGGCAATAACCGGCAAAGTATATTTTTTTAATTTTTTTTCCACCAATAAATCCTCCCGACTTTTATCACACTGCCATTCTAACATTACTATATATGAAAAGCAAGGCGTGGTTTTTACAAGGTAAATTTTTGGAATTTACAGATTTTTTGAAATTTTTGTTGCGCCAGAGCAGTTTCTGTGCTATTATATGCACTGTAAGTTCAGAAAACTTATAAATGCCCAGATAGCTCAGTTGGTAGAGCAGAGGACTGAAAATCCTCGTGTCGCT